>Ga0111539_10004316_pt1 | contig 18606 bp, 13 predicted proteins | sample RhiMethybrSRZTD1_FD_79667 | JGI IMG/M metagenome (GOLD analysis project Ga0111539, IMG submission 79667) | Populus rhizosphere microbial communities from Tennessee, USA - Rhizosphere MetaG P. TD hybrid SRZTD1 (version 2) (version 2) | ecosystem: Host-associated > Plants > Roots > Rhizosphere >... | reverse complement strand
GTCCGTTTTTCTCTACGGACGACTATCCCCAAATCAGAATGTATCGGATTTAGGAATAAGAGCCAGTGAAGTCATGCGTCGTCACATCAGTGAAGACGAGACAGCCGATGTCCGCAAGTTCGAAATATTCTTCCAGCCAATTGCTGATGTGTATTTAGGACCGTCTATGCAAATGGAATTTTTTATGAAAATTGGGAATCCATTATACGTGAAGTTGTTTTTTATTCTTATCATTTTTCTACTACTGATCTCAGCCATAAATTATACTATTCTATCAATTGCAGACTTCGAAAGTCGAATGAAAGAAATTAGCGTGCGAAAGATTATGGGCGCTGACAAACGGCAAATAGGGATGCAGGCCGTTTCTGAAACGACTTTAACAAGCCTCCTTGCCTTAGTAGTTGCACTTCTGTTATTCTATATAATGTCTCCAACTATCAGCGCAGTTATCGACGTATCGATCACCTGGAGAATGATTCTTCAACCCGCTAATGCAATTCTCATTACAGCCGTTGTTGTGTTTCTCGTTATAATCTCTTCAGCGTATCCAGCATACAAGCTTTCGATACAAAAGCCCCTGGCTGATTTGGGTAGTAACGAATTACTTGGCAACACTGGCAAAGTGTTACTGATTGTTCAGTTTTCGATCTCGGTATTCTGTATAACCGCGACAATGGTTGTTGGCAATCAACTCAATCTGTTCAAGAACGCTGACATTGGATACGACCGGACCAATCTAGTGTAGTTGAACATTCCACACACCCAAATCATGGACAAGGCGGTGGTATTGAAAACTGAAATTGAAAAGCTATCCAGCGTCTCTTCTTCCACTATAAGCCATTACCCGGCAGTATCGGTGTATTTTAAAGACTCTTACGATTTGGAGATTGATGGGCAAGTCAATACGATGCTGGTAAATGAAATGTTTGTGGACTACGACTATTTCAAAACACTAAACATTAAGATCTTAGCTGGAAGGAACTTCAGTATCAATAACCCTTCGGACTCAATCACAGGTTATATTGTTAATGAGACTGCTGCAAAACAATTTGGATGGAAAGATCCGATCGGCAAAAAGATAAAATACCATGCGAACCTTAAACAGGGGATGGTCATTGGCATGGTCAAAGATTTTAATACGAAGTCCCTTCACGACCCGATTGAACCATTGGTAGTCCGACTACCATACGACAGCTGGCCAGGGCAATATCTAATCGTAAAGGTCTCAGGGGACATGAAGCAAGCAATACCAGCCATTCTATCCAAATACCAAAGTATTATTCCAGGCTCGGTCCCTCAATATAGCATTGTTGATGACGTCTACAATAACAACTATCGACGTGAGACAAAAGCTCTTGATGCGATGAAAATCGCTGTACTCGTGATTGGCTTGATTTCTATCGTCGGTATTTTCTCAATCTCCGTTTATGTATCGGGACGTCGCATGAAAGAGTTTGGTATTCGCAAAATTCTAGGTGCAAGTTCTTACAGAATCGCAGGACTTCAGACCGCATACTTTTTAAGAATCGCGTTTGTTGCCGTGATATTGGGATTGTCAATCAGTTATTGGACAATGTACGATTGGCTCAGCGGATTCGCTTACAGAACATCGCTTAACGCAATGCTTTTCTTACAGGCTTCTTTTATACTGTTTGCATTGGTTGTTATTGTCTCTGCGTACTCAGCTTGGCGGTCTGCCGCAATGGACCCGTTGAAAGTGATAAGAAAAGACTGACGGTTAAAATAGAACTATCCATAAAATGGAACTATTTGTTTCCATAGACAATTTTTTAGATGTCCTTGAATGATCCTGACGGAATCCTTAACTTTAACACACTTTGATGTTCTTTATACTCCGTCAATCGGTCCTCCTTCGCTAAAGCTACGGCGGACACGTGAGCAAATCGGGAGCAACAGCTACTAAAAAACTGCGAAGCAGTTAAGCCTTAACAGTTTATCAATCTCAAAAAAATCCCAGCGGGAGCATGGCCTCGGATAGTATCGCCGGGGCTTTTATTTTTTATTCCGTCACAGGAAATATAGGTTGGAGTGGATTTGAAAGGCTCAGAATATTCCAAACCCGGACGGGTGCCTGCTCGTTCTTGCTTTACTTCCTTCGCTAGCTCTGCCTTGACTTTTACGTCGATGCTTTGAAGTCCATTACTTAAGGGATCGTTGTGCAAACTTAGTGTCCGTCGTGATCCTGCATTTTATTTCTCGGTGGTGGCACTACGTTAACCCAATTGCATTGCTGGTGATCATCCTGCTGGCCACGACTGCAAGTGTTTTATGGAAAGCAGCGAAGAGTAATCTGGTGGAAGCGGCGAGGGTGGCAAACTTACATTGACCAAAGTCGGTTTCGATGAATATCATCTTTGCTCCTGCAGCCGGTCCATTACCACTTGCTTATAAAGCCGCCCGATTGGAATTTCACGCCCAGTCAACTGTACAGAAACACCATTATAACCGGAAATTTTATCGAATGAAACCATATAGGACCGGTGTACCCTCATAAACTTATGTTCTGATAAAAGATTTTCCATAGCGCTGATGGACTGCTTCGCTAGCAAATATTTGCCACTAGCAAGAAAAACCTTTACATAATCCTTCCAGCTTTCGATATACTCAATATCATTCACAAAAATCTTTTTCATGTCCCTGTCCACTTTCACATAAATAAAAGAAGCGGATTTGGGCACTTCGTTGTTTGTGATAGAAACAGTTTCCTGACCCATCAGCCGGTTAAGCTTGGTGATGGCTTTGAAAAACCGTTCAAATGAAACGGGTTTCACCAAGTAATCCACGGCGTCCAACTCAAACCCGTCAACGGCATATTCCCTGTAAGCAGTAACAAATATAACTTTTGGTGGATGAGAAAGATTTTTTAGAAAGTCAGTGCCGATGATGTTAGGCATTTTAATATCGAGAAAAATCACATCCACCGTTTTCTGATTCAGGACATCCAAAGCCTCGATGGCATTTTTGCACTGACCCGCAATCTCCAGTCCGTTGATTGCATCAATATACCTGGACAACACCTTAAGCGCAGGCGGCTCATCATCGATAAGCAGACAGTGAAGCTTCATGTTGAAATAGTTTGAGTGGTCACCGACGAAAGCGGAACTGGATTTCGCGTGTAGCCGGTTAGCACAACAAGCAATGAAACGACAAAAAGATTCCCCTCATCATGCATCTTCAGCTCGTAGCTATCCGGGTAAATGAACTCCAGTCGCTTTTTTACATTATTAATGCCGATACCGGTGCTATTCGTGCTGTAACGTACAAATTCGTTTTTGCTGTTAATAATTTCACATCGTAGGGTATCAGCCTTTACCGATATGTTTACGCTGAGCCAGGGTTTTTCTATTTGTTCTGATATGCCATGCTTAAATGAGTTTTCCAAAAAAGGAAGCATCAATAAAGGCGATACGAATTTATTTTTTATGTCACCTTCTACACCCCATGATATTTCAATCTTGTTGCCATACCGCTCTTTCTCGAGGTCAATGTAGTTTTTCATAATCTCTATTTCTTTTTCCAGCTGCACTTCCTCCGCTTTACAATCATTGAGCATATAACTAAGCAACGATGACAATTTTAAGATCATGTGTGGTGTTTTCGGGGAATTTTCAAGGGAAAAAGAATAGATATTATTCAGTGTGTTAAATAAAAAATGGGGATGCACCTGCGTTTTGAGCAATTGTAGCTCGGCAGTTATCTTTTCCTGCTGGGCTTGCATCCAGTCTCTTTGCTTGACGGTCCACAACTGGAAGAATTTCATGATTATAGGACTGGCAGCAGTCGTTGTTACAGACAGATAACTATGTGACTGCGGTCCCTTTGGAGGAATAAAACTGAATCCCATCGCTTCTTGCATAGGGATATATAGATAAGTTCTAAACCCGTTATGAGCATAAAGCAACACAACCCCCCAACCTAAAATGAGCACGAAGAACTGGACTACCTTTCCCTTGAGCAACAGCTGCGGAATGGCCCAATACATCAGTGGGTAACTGAATAAAATAAAAAAAGGTATCCACAATGACATATTGAACAGGTTACGCCCAAAAGAGGTTGGCGCACCCATGACTACCCAGAATACAGCCCATATCGTGGTGAATAATGACCAAAAAACGATATGCCGCCATACCCTATAGCGTGCCGAAAAAATAAAATCGTTATACAGGAAAGAATCTATTGCATTCAGCATTTTAACATCGGCAAAATAATATCCCCTAGTTTTTATTATAGCATTCATTGCGCTTCGATGTTTTTCCCAGTTGGTCCTCGATCTCTTCCCTTCGATTTCGAAATATACCAGGGCATACCCTCTTCAATGCAAGTGGTTCCTCACCTGTAAGCTGGTGCCGAAATTAGATGCCGCATAGCTTGCGTGACCGCCGCCGTTTCAATATTTGCTGGCACGTGTCCTGGCATTTTCACCAGCAACGAAACCACAAAAAAATTGCCTTCGTCATTAAGCCTCAGTTCATATCGTTCACGACAGGTAAACTCAAGCCTCTTCTTCACGTTGGTAATGCCGATTCCATTTTCTGTATATGGCGCAAATTCGTTTTTGCTGTTGGCAATTTTGCACCTAAGAATATCTGACTTTACCGATATGTCGACGCTGATCCAGGGCTTCTCTATTTGCTCAGATACGCTATGCTTAAATGCATTTTCTAAAAACGGGAGCATTAGTAAAGGAGATATGAATTTATCCTTGATATAGCCTTCGACGCTCCATGATATATCTATCTTATTGCCATACCGGTCCTTTTCCAGATCAATGTAGTTTTTTATGATCTCTATTTCTTTTTCCAGCCGTACTTCCTCCGCTTTGCAATCGTAAAGCATATAGCTGAGTAGGGATGACAGTTTTAAAATAAGGCCCGGAGTCTTGGGCGAGTTATTCATCGAGCAGGAATAGATGTTGTTTAATGTGCTGAACAAAAAGTGAGGATGCACCTGCGCTTTTAGCAACTGAAGTTCTGCGGTTTTCCTTTCCTGCTGCGCCCGCATCCATTCTCTTTGCTTGATGGTACACAATTTAAAAAATCTTACAATCATGGGGCTGGCGGCGGAAGTCGTCATGCACAGGTAACAGAAGGCTAATGGTCCTCTTGGCAGAATGAAATCCAAGCCCATGGACTCTTGTATCGGAATATAAATATAGGACCTGAACCAGGCGTCGATGTATAGTCCTACACCCCCCCAAGCCAGGACGGCCAGGAAGAACAGCGACACTTTCCCTCTGAGCAGAAGATGAGGAATAGCTCCATACACCAATGGGTAACTGAATAAAATAAAAACGGGTACCCACATTAACTGATTAAACAATTGACGCCCATAAGAGCCGGGAGCGTCCATCACCACCCAAAACGCAGCCCATATCATTGTATGAAACGACCAATAGATTATATGTCGCCACACACGGTAGCGTGGCGAAAAAATAAAGTCGTTGCAAAGGAAGGAGTTAAGTTTTTGCATCCTATCTAAATGTAACGATTAGCAAGGAATGATTTTATGATAAAGAATAAAAAAAGACAAACGACACGAATTCCCGATAAACAACAACATTCCAATCCTCAAAACCATTGGGCTATTATTTATGGTTTATTTCTGAAAACCTCTACACTAAGCTATTAGCATTAGAAAGCGAAGAAAGTCGGCGCTACCTTCCATTGGCATTTATTTTTATCAACATAAAAAATACACTTGAAAAAGTTTTATTATGATCAATACAACGATATTACTATACGCAAATAGAGCAACATCACAAACTGGCAAGTCGGCCACTGATTTGGTTGAATTTTATGCAGACGGATCTCCTCCTTTTTGTAAGACTGAGTTTAAGACAGCCGGCTCATTTTAAAATAGTTTTGCCGGTGAATGTATAATATAATTTTCAAAGACTTTAAATCAATCAATCATGAAAAATTTCGTTTTAATCAAAAACTATTGTCTTGGAGTTGTTATCGCATGCCTGGTTTCTCTATCTGCATGCGATGAGCCTGGGGTCCGAACACCTGGAGAAGACCATGGTCATTTAAAACAAACCAAAACGTACTCTTCAGATGTGGTGAAGCAGTGGTTGGGCATGCAAACTTCCGTGCTGTATGTTCAATCAGGTAATCCTTTCGGGCTGAATTCCGCCCGGTATATGGCATATTGCGGAGTCGCGTTGTATGAATCCGTGGTGCCGGGCATGCCGGGCTACCAGACATTGCATGGCCAGCTTACCGATATGCCAGCCATGCCGACATCCGCACCTGGACATGCCTATCATTGGCCAACTTGCGCAAATGCAGCGCTGGCCACAATGACAAGAAAACTGTTCAGTACCACTACTCCTCCCGGTTTTTATGAAACAATGGCAGCAAAAGTCGACAATCTCGAAACTGAGTTAAACGATCAGTACAAGACAGAAGTCGATGATGATACTTTTGAAAGATCAATGGAATTTGGCAAAGAGGTGGCCAACAGGATTTTTGAGTGGTCTACAAAGGATAAAGACAACTGGCCGCTGGGGCCTTACCAGTTACCGGCTCATATTCCTGGACAGTGGAAGCCCGAAACGCCGGGCGGTCCTATTGGCTTTCCGTATTGGGGATATAACCGGCTGATGGTGCAAGGCAGTTTAGACAATACTGTGTCACCCGAACCGCCTCCTTACAGCACCGATCCTACGTCTCCGTATTACGCGCAAATGAAGGAAGTATATGATGTATCACAAAGCCTTACGCCTGAACAAAAACTTATTGCAAAATATTATGAAGATGCCAACCCAGGCTTACCTGCCGGCGCTCATTATATTTCTATTTTGAAACTGGCTTTGGAACAATTCAATCCGGCGTTAGACAAGGCGGCCGTCACATACGCTAAGACAGGTATCTCTCTGTTTGATGCCACAACCGGATCTTTTAAAGCGAAGTTCGAATACCTGCGGGAAAGACCTTTCTCCTTCATCCGTACCGTGATTGCCCCCGTTGCTGATCCGGCCAATCAGTGGAAACCCTTTATTGGCACTCCTGCTTTTCCTGATTTTCCATCTAATCATGCTGTGTTCAGCAGCAGTGTGGCTGCCTCGCTTGCATCACTTTACGGCAGCAATACTCCTTTTGTAAACAGCACTTATGAATTCAGGACGTTTGATTTCGGGCAAGGGCCGGTCAGTCTGGGTTCACGCCATTTCGCTTCATTTAATGCTATGACACAAGAGATTGCCATGTCAAGATTATATGGGGGCATCCACTACCGCTATTCGTGTGAGGAGGGTATGAAGCAGGGCAAAAAGATTGCGCAAAATATAGACAGCAAGCTGAAGTTTCAGAAATAAATCAGCAACCCAATTGCATTGCCGGTAATCATCCTGCTGGCAACGGCAACAAGTGTTTTATGGAAAGCAGCGAAGAGTAACCCGGTCGAAGCGCTTAAATATAAGTGACAGTATGGAGTCTTGAGCATCTATTGTCGCAATAAATTAATTCTGCAGCAATCTTGATTGTCACCTTGACCCATTTCATGATTAATGCAGGGTCACAGCGTCCACGAAGAACCACGAAGTTCACAAGGAATTTCTCTTTGTGATGCGCCACCGCTATATGTCCGATCACTATTGGGCGCACGCGGTCGTTTGGCAAACTTAGTGTCCGTCGTGATCCTGTATTTTGTTTCGCAATGGTTGCTTCCACCAACTAGAGTGATTCTTTGCTTTGCGTTAACACTAAAACTAAGCGTTGTTTTAGTTTATCCCGATTCTCTTCCGTTCCTCGTCTTGACCATTGCGTTTGCGTATCGTATCTCCTGTCTTGCCAATGTTGTAGATGAAATTAAGCCTGACAACGCGCGTTTCAGGATAGTTATTGAAATGTATCTCAAAGCCTGGGTATACTACACTGTTTCGTGTTCGGTTCGTGTAAAAGATATCTGTAACATTCAAACGAAATGAGCCTTTTTTGTCGAACACCTTTTTTTGCAACCCCACATTCACCGAACCTAATGACTCGGTCTCAATGAGCCCTGACACATTCGAAGCATTGTACACCGTCGTAATTTCGCCGGTCAGATCCCACGGCAGTGTTATTGTTTGCGTGATGGTAACGACCCCGCTGAATTTCCCAACTTCATAAACATCATTCAGAAACTGGGTGTTATAATGATTGTAGAATAAACTGACATTGCTATTGACAGTCCAATTCTTGTTGATTCTTACCGGCGCGTTTACCGTGATGTAATAGTTTTGGAATGTGTCAAAATTTTTTTTGATGGCATATTCGGATACCTGGTCTTCATTCATCAGTATTACAAACGCGATATATTGTGAAGTAGTACTGTACCCTAGATTGATGCCGAAGTCCTTTGCGATCGTCTGTGAGAATTGGAAATTGTGCGTGTACTGTGGTAGCAATGTGGGGTTTCCCTTCTGAGCGCTGAAAGGGTCGAAGTAGAAGACATAAGGGTACAAATCGTTGTACGCTGGCCTATCAATCCGATAACTGTATGCAAAGCCAAATTGATAATTCTCCCGCAGGCTGTGAGTAAGGGTGATGTTTGGAAACAACCTAAAATAGTCTCGCTCGATGGACAACTGCGTTCGCTTTGAAAAGCCACCATAGCGAGTCTGCTCTGCACGCAATCCCCACTGGGCATCAAATCCCCACAATTTTGTTTTCAATGTAACATAGCCAGCCGCAACCTTTTCTGTGTAATCGAAATCGGTTGACCTTTCCAAGTCTGTTTCAAATTGGCCGTTTTGGTTATTGGTAAAAATTATTTCGTTTATGGTGTTTACATAACTGAATTTAACGCCGGTCTCCAGGGACGTTTGTTTATTCAAGTGATGCCTATAGTCCATTCGGGCGGTGTAGATATCAAATGAAGATGGCTGGTCGCTTAGTATATTGTATTGTTTCTTGAGAATATCAGCCTGCCCGAATTGTTGGATCGTAAAATTATCGTTGAGGTTAAATACATAGCTTGAGTAGTCAACATCTATGGAGAATTCGCTCCCTGCGCGTGCAAAAAGATGCCTGTACCCAATCGAGCTTGAAATGTTGTGCCAGCGATATAGCTGGTCGTTGGTCAACGTAAAAGTTGAATCACTCTCGTTGCCTGGCGCTGACTTTATTTGCGTAAATGAATTATTCTCTGTGAACCGTTCATTGTAGTTACCTGATGTCATAATTGTTATAGAGTTTTTTGGATTCCATTCCCATTCCGACCCTCCTTGCCAGGTATGTGAAGGCAGCCGTTGGATCCGGTAGAGCTGCTGCGTGTAGTAAACGGGATCACCGTTATCGCGAAGGTTAACACGGTCAGTTAAATAATCGGTGAACCGTTTATTATACGTGTATCCATAGTTAAGAAAGTGATTCCATTTCTTCGAGCCATAGTTCAGCACGATGCTCCAATTGGCTTTGCCATAACGGCCGTATCCGGTTCCCGCGGTGATAGAACCATTGAATCCCTCCAGTGTATTTTTTTTTAGCTTGATGTTGATTACCCCGCCGTTGCCAGTGGCATCATAACGGGCAGATGGGTTGGAGATGACTTCTATCGTTGCAATGTTGTTTGCGTTCATACTGCGAAGCAGTGTAAGGAGCTCAGCAGGTGGCAGGTAGGTGGTTTTACCATCAATCATAACATTGACTCCAGTTTTACCATTGACAGATATCTGATTGTTTTGGTCTATGCTTACACCGGGCGCTCGCTCCAGAAGTTCAGCGGCAGAACCACCCGCCGCAATGATGGTGTTCTGCACATTAAGGATGAGTTTACCACCGTCTTGCTCTACCAGCGGTTTCTGCTCACGGACAACCACTTCGCCAAGGACTTTGGCATCCTCCTTTAGGATGATTGGTGGTACCGTGCAAATGCCCGCTCCATCTTGTTGTTCGATAAGTACTGATTGCTTATGATATCCCACGAACGTTAGCGTCAAGATGTATTTTCCAGGTGCTACAGATTCAAACGAATACAGACCTGCTGCATCGGTAACGGCACCGGATACCAGGACTGAATCGTGTGGCTGTCGCAACAATACAGTAACATATTCCATCGGTTCACCATTCTCATTGTTGACGTTCCCTTCCAGTCTGCCTTGCTCCGAGACGGCGATGCCGGACGTGGATTGGGCGACAGAAGACACCACACTTGTAATCGCCAACGCTGAAAGTGCCAGGTATTTAAACACCGCTCTCGTGATTTACTTTGACTTGATTTTCAAGTAAATTTCACAGAAGCCAGGTTGTGACTCGTTTAATCCGATCAAGTATAACCTAATTGTCAGCCTCCGGGGCAAGGTTGGCCTTAAATTGAGGATGGAATTTTTTTCGGTACTCCGAAGGCGTTACTCCAGTAAATCGTTTGAATACTGTATTGAAGGTCACTTTGTTGTTATAGCCAACAGTGTAAGCTATTTCTATGATATTCAGTGTGTGACTATCACTGACCAAAAGCCGTTTAGCTTCATCAATTCGGTTTGCATTAATGAAATCAAAAAAGTTGGTCTTGTAATATTGATTGATCACCTGCGACACAAAGTGTCGGTTGCTTTTTAATTTTTCTGCAAGCGTCTCGAGCTTTAAATTGTTCTCTTTATAGAGCTGTTCCCTTGACATCAGGAGTCCAAGATCCTCCGCAAGTTTTTTAGCCAGCGAGGTCGGAAGACCGGAGTTTTTATATTTTGTATCTCCTCCTTCATCGGAAAGAATTTCGAACCGGTGTGATTCGGGTAATAATGGCTGATCATTTTGGAGAGGCTGATGGTTTAATCGGGGCCATAGTGAATCAATTATTGGCTCGCCCTCTTTCAATTTTTCATACCTGTCACCAAACCAGGCGAGAAGGACAATTGAGCCACAGGCAGAAAGAGAAATGAAGTAGTCCGCGAGCAAAGTATTTTGTTGTGCAACAACGATTGCCCAATAAAGTATTGTCAGCGCAATGAATGAGATGAAGAACACCAGTATCCAATTGGCCCAGGTACGCATGTATCCTATGCCTGGATGGGAACGGATTTGTCTGAAAAGAATGTAGCCGTAGATTGAAAGGTGGATGATATTGATGATTTCAGCATAATCAATTTGGCCGTTTACCAGATAGGAAAGAGCGATTTGGTCCGGATGTAGAATCTTAACTTCCGGCGAACTTAGATAGAAGGGCATTTTGAGGCCCAACATGATCAGAAAGGGTAAAAAATGAATGCCGTATTTGATCAGGGGTTTAGGATTTTCAAATACGGCATCGAAGTAAATAACAAGCAGCGGACCGTAAAGCAGCGCGAAGAGAAGGGTTGATGCATAGAATTCCGGAACACGATAAATGTAATTGGTCCAGAAAAGGCAAGATGCTAGTAAACCGAGAGATTGTAAGAGAAGATAGACGCCTAGGGCCTTAGACGCCCTATTATTCAGGCGAGGCACGATTATTAACTTGACCGAAAAAAATAATCCGATAAACGAAAGCCCGATAAACAAGAAGTTCCAAAAGTTTAGGATGATTTCAGGCTGTTCGTTCATGATTAGCTCCAAATTTCAAAAATAACCAACATTCGAACCTAATCGTACTTACGTTTTTTCAGGCATTTGAAGGCCGAATGGTATAATCCGATAATGTCTTACCAACTGATCAAGTCTTTTTTGCAGCGCGAATTTCAAAATAAATTATCCTCGGCTAGTAGAATCTGGAATAGTACATTTCGCACCCGTCTCAATCGGCTTTGTAAATTCTTTTGGTGAGTCAGGCCCATTTTTTCAGCAGCTCACTTGCCACAGGATCTTTGGATAGGACCATTCATGAACAATACCGGGTCACAAGGGCCCGAAGAACCACAAAGTTCACAAGGAATTTCTCTTTGTGATCTTTGTGCAAACTTAGTGTCCGCCGTGATCCTGCATTTTATTTCTGATACTCAATTTTGGTCACGTGCCAGACAAACTTGCCAGCCTCGGTTTTCACTACTGCTTCATCACCCACTTTTTTTTTCATCAGCGCAAGTGCCATAGGTGAATCTATAGAGATATAATCTTTGGTATCAAAAATCTCATTATATCCGACTATACGGAAGCGTTTTTGTTCGCCTTTGTCATTTTCAATTTCTACCCATGCGCCAAACAATACTTTGCCTTCCTGAAAGGGCGAATAGTTAACGACTTTCAAATCATCAATACATTTGCGCAAATAGAGCACGCGCCGGTCAATTTCGCGCAGGCGCTTTTTATTGTAATGATAGTCTGCATTCTCAGAACGATCTCCAAGGCTTGCAGCCCAGGATACCTTTTGCGTGGTGTCCGGCCGTTCAACGCGCCACAGATGATCCAACTATCCTTTTATTTTTTCTAAACCTTCCTGGGTAATTAGAGGCGTTTTCATTTTTATTTATGTAGCGATGTCGGTGAAATCGCCTACGCCGCAATCGCGAATTGTGGATTGAAGCTAGCTAGTCTGAACGATCGACAAAGGGAGCTTATCGAAACGAGAATTACCTTCTAAAAAGCACTGGCGCAAACATATATAAATTGTTCCGCCACACTGGCCATGTGTGGCCTCCTGGATATTCTTGATAAGTATACTTAATATCCAGCTCTTTGAATTTTGAAAGCATTAGCTGGCAATTCTCGTAAGCAATATCCTCCTTTCCTCCCATTGCAATCCAAATTGTCAACTTATCATTAATTAAGGAGGCATTTTGTTTCATATACTCATATTGTCGGTCCGAGATATTCTTTTGATTTGGCAACCAACCTGAACTGAATACACCCAAATAAGAAAAAAGGCCTGGGTTGTAGATGCCAGCATACAAAGTTTGGAGACCTCCCATGGACAATCCGGCAAGCGCTCTATTTTTTGCATCTCCTTTTGTGCGGTATTTCTTTTCCACAAAGGGCATCACACTCTGTGTTAGTTCAGCTTCGAACGATTTTAAGAACTGTTCGCTAAAGCCAGGCGTACCCGTATTTCCATCGACCATAACTACCAGCATTGGCTGTGCTTTTTTTTCTGCAATCAAATTATCTAGAATCAAATCCGTCTTGCCCTGCGTCGCCCAGCCCCTTTCATCTTCCCCTCCGCCATGCAAAAGATACAGCACCGGATAATTGTCCACTGATTCATTGTAGCCGGGTGGGGTATAGACATAAAGATTGCGCCACATATTCAGCACAGAAGAGTAGTAACGCATCAGCCGAACGTCACCATGCACTACGTCCTTAATTGCATAGTAATCGCCTGTCTTTGTTGGAATTTCAATTCCGCTCGCCATGCGGCCCATACCATAAAATGTTTCACTTCCCGGATCGGCAACGGCAACGCCATCAATCAACAGCGAATAGTAATGAAATCCTTCGCCCTGCGGCTCGGTTATTACTTCCCAAAAACCGTCGGCATCCTTCACCATGTCGTACTTTTTGCCCAGATCAATCTGCACCTTTTGAGCGTCCGGCGCTTTTATTCGAAATAAGACGCGATGATCTTTCAAGATGCGCGGGTATTTTGCTGATCTTACATTGGAAGACGCTGCGGACCCCAGGAAATTATAATCCGGAAAACTTGAAATATCGACGGTCTTGAACAAAAGCTGGGAAAACATGAACAGATCATTTTTCCATACTTTAAAGTCGTGCGCCCCTGGCTCGACATAAAATACATGTGGTACTTCGTGCGCCTCCAAATAGTCATGCGTTCGCTGACTAAACGAGATCAGATTGTCGTCGACTCCGCAGGAAAGCCAAAGCAATTTCAATTGTTCTTTCACCCTCTGTGGATCTGGCACAAGAACCTCAGGTGTCTTCGTATTGGGAGCGGATGAAAACCCGCCAATCCAGCCAAACTTTTCCAAATTCGCCAGTCCAAAATTCAAGGATTGCCCTCCGCCCATTGATAGGCCGGCAAGGGCACGATGATCACGATCTTTATAAACCGGATAATTCTTCTCGATGAACGGAATCAAATCGGTGAGGAGATCTTTCTCAAATGTTGCAAATGCCTGAACTTTAACACTGTCAAAAATATTTCCAATGGCCCGATCATCACGCATAGCGCGTCCGTTAGGTAAGACCACAATCATCGGTTCAATCCTTTTTTCTGCGTAAAGGTTATCCAATATAATTTCGGGGTGGCCATTTTTCAACCATTCCTTCTCGTCGCCTCCTATTCCATGCAACAGATAAAGAACCGGATACTTTTGCTTCTTAGAATATCCAGGTGGAGTATAGATTAACGTCTTGCGTGTCGCACCGACGGTTTTTGACGAGTACTTTATCGTGTCAATTTTTCCATGTGAAATATTCGCTTGAAAGGAATCGAATCCCTGTGGGGCGTGTTTGATTTGTGTCTGACCATTGCAAGTCACGCCACCGAGTGTGATCAATGAAATCCATAGAAACAGTTTCTTCATGTAATTCAATTACTTGAGTTTAAGTTAGAATTGATAATTCCTGCTTGTCATTTGTCCCGAACCAAATTGTCGAGAGCTTTCGAGATCTGGCGGCGCAATTGTTCGATTGGTAGATCCATAATAATTGCTATTTCGCAATAGGCTAGCTTACGCTCAAACTTTAAGAAAAGAGCTTCTTGTTTAAGGCTTGTAAGAACTCGTGACATTTCATTTCTGCTCGTAAAAAGATTTGCGCCTTTATTTTGGATAAGAATTCGACGGAAGGCCTTGAAAACATTGCTGACTACCGACTGATGTTGGTTTAGCAGCTCAGGCCGGGTACCAACGAGCAAGAAACACTGCACTAAGCAATTGTTAACCAACACTGGATCATCGCAGGCATTCATTCCGTAATTGTAAAGGTGGTGAACCTGTTCTCCGAAGACTTTCGAAACGGGAAGGTCAGCCCGATGATTGGTTGTACTAGCCGTAGCGCCTACCACTTCATTGGCAACATTGCTTGACCATTCAAATGTTACGATTGTTTGCATTTCCCTTATGCTTTTCTTTGGTCTCCCGGTCCATTCCCTGGTGTCGGAATCTCATTTACCGCATCCTTTCAAACGTTTGACTAAAATAGTGTATTAAATACACTTATCAAAAACACAGGCTTAGATTTTTTAGGTTGCGGTTCAGGAAATAAGCGTTATGGAGTGTTTCGTGCAAGGGAAAATCAATTCCATCGGAAGTTCGTCGTATGGCTAGGTAGGTTACCGGGTTGTCGTCCGCTCCGCCTCCCGCCGTTTCATTTCTTCCTGCGTGGCTTCGAGTTCTTCCATGTTTTGTCTCATCTCTTCCTCTTGCGCGCGCATCTCTTCCGTCTGCTGTTGGGATTTTTCAAGAAGTATCTTCGTTTTATGACTGCTCTGTAGAGCCATCATTGAAGCGGCAAGTGATTTACAAGCAGCAGTAAGAAATTCAAGTGCATGCTGATCGAACAGAGTAAAAGAAGCAATCTCCAAAATCGCAACGACCTCGTCATTGTGCTTCAACGGTTGAATGGTAATACAGCGCGGATTTGCTTCGCCTAGCCCACTGGTAATGTGTATATAATCGGCGGGAACGTCACTGATGTACACAGGTTCGCCTTCAAGAAAGACCTGACCGATTAATCCCTGACCAATTTCAATTCGTTTCGTCACGTATTTCTTTTTATCGAACGCATAACAAGAACTAAGCTCCAGATGCTTATCATCGGCGTCATTGTCATTTAAAACAAATAATCCACCCTGGTGTGCCTTCAAATACTTAACGATAAAGAAAACTGACTTTCCGGTAAGGGACTCAAAATCACTCTGGTGATCACGAATGATTTCCGAGAGTTTATTGAGCCCATCACTTGCCCATTGCTGTCGCAGCCCTTCCTCACGTTGTTTTTTCATCCCTTCGCGCATTGCAATCAATTCGCCGGATATGGTATGTTCGTTTGCCTTTATATCAGCAGCTCTGAAACCATCCCATTTTACATCAAAATTGCCTTCCCCAATACTTTTGATAAACGTCGCCGTTTTTTTCAGATTGGTAATAATGTTACCGATGACCTCAGCCTCATTCTGCACATTTGTTTTTTGGTTAGAATCAAAAATCAACGTCCGGTTTTGTTGATCAAGATCTTCGAACAACGTTGTCCTTCTTTTCTCAGTCCGTGTGAGGCTGTAAACGGTGTACACCAATGTTGGAATGCCGACAAGGAACAGCACACCCTGAAAAAACATGCTCATGTTCAACAAAGTGATGTAAGCTTGTTGCGCCTCCGTTTTCTCTGCATCAATAACCGGATTAACTACGGCTGACATATTCATATAGGTCTGCCAAACTGCCGTGCCGTGATCTTCCTTGAGGATTTTAAGTGCTGCATCCGTTGAACCCGCTTTCTGCAACGATATTAATTCGTCCATAAGTTTGAAGTAGCTCTTAAGCATAGCATCCATGTCAGAAAGATTGGAGGCATCCATGCCGATTTCAGGAAGTTTTTGCTTTAGGTAAGCCATCGTAGGTCCGTTCTGGCCTTTGATTTTGTTATAGGTGTCAATAAATGCCTCATTGCCAACGAGTAGATATCCCCGCAAGCTCATATCGACATTATTGAGGTCGGAAATTATAGTAGCTTTTCGGGCCGCAATTTCATCAAGAGTGACTTGTACTTCAATGTTTGTTTCAAGAGCGCGTTTGTATTGGTAGGTTAAGAATGTGTCGACCAGTATGAGTGCAATTACCAGGTATAGCGCGATCTTAACACCGTGCCTCCTCGAAATTCTCTTAAGTACATCATTCATGGAATAGAAGAGATTTTTGGCAACTAAAGATAATCAATTCGCAGGTACCTAACCAGCTACCTAGGCAGCTAGGTACCTAGGTAGGCTGGTTAGGTACCTGGCTTTTGATATTCGATTTTCATCACACGCCAAACAAACTCCCCCGCATTTGTTTTCACAACTACTTCATCGCCCACTTCTTTCTTCATTAGCGCTTGTCCCATAGGCGAATCAATCGAAATGTAATCCTTGGTATTAAAGATCTCATCATAGCCAACTATGCGGAAGCGTTTTCGTTCACCATTGTCATTTTCAATTTCTACCCAAGCGCCGAACAATACTTTGCCTTCCTGGAAGGGTGAATAATCCACAACTTTCAAATCATCAATGCATTTGCGTAAATAAAGCACGCGCCGGTCAATTTCGCGCAGGCGCTTTTTGTTGTAATGATAATCTGCATTTTCAGAACGATCTCCAAGGCTTGCCGCCCACGATACTTTTTGCGTGGTGTCTGGCCGTTCAACGCGCCACAGATGATCCAACTCAGCTTTTAACTTTTCTAAACCTTCTCGGGTAATTAGGAGCGTTTTCATAGTTGCTTAGTCAGGGAGATGTTGGTGAAGAATCGTCTTTGCCGCAATGTAAACAATTGGTAAAAACGGGACCATTTCATTAGCTACGTATAGCCGATGGACTACCACCCACATTTTTTTTGAAGAACGAGTTAAAGTAGCGACTTCGAATGATATATCCCCACCTATCTATTCCGCTTTTAACGAAACAGCCGGACTTGTTGCCGCTGACTTTAGTGTAACGAAAACAATTGTCACAAGCGAAATCACCAACAGCAGCATCGGCGGAAAAACAAACATTTGCCATTCATATCCGACGTGAAAGGCAAAGTTTTCGAGCCACTTGCTTATACCTAATATGATCACCGGAAGCGATATTCCGTATGCAATGACAAGCAGCCAAAACGAATCCTTTGAAAATAGAAATAAAATTCCGCCGATCGACGAGCCAAGCACTCTTCTGATGCCGATCTCCTTGATCCGTTGCGACACGCTGAAGATTCCAAGACCTAACAATCCCAATGAAGAAATAATGATCGCGAGAATCGTGAACACACCGAATATGCTGGCAAACTGTACATCGTTCTTGTATTGGTTATTGAAATGATCATCGAGGAAAAAATATTCATAGGCACTGTTCGGGAACGCATCTGAGAATAATTTACCGACCTGACTGATCATCGCCGACGCTTCTGATTGCTGGACATCAATCTTTATGGAGAAGTAGGGCCAAAAATCGTACATCGGATAATAATATATGACAGGTTGATATTTCTCGCGAAGTGATAATTGATTGTGATTGCTGATCACAGCCGTGATCTCTCCGACGAATTTCCTGCCCTGTTCAAAAACAACCTTTTCATGGATCGCATCTTCGGGTTTCTTAAAACCCAGGCTTTGTGCCAACGCTTCGTTGATCATAATCCGGTTCGACGCACCTGATACCAAGTATCCATCGTCCGTAATAATCTTTGGTTGACTCGGGTCTACATCCCTCGGGACATAGATAAACTTATCCTGTTCCGTCAGATTTCTTCCCGCCAGGATCTTCATTCCATACGTGGAGAAAAAATTCTCATCCGTATTGATAAAAAACGTGCCGACGTTACCGGCTTCATCTTGCGAAACACGACGAACATTGTTCCGTTCATTAATAACATGACCCGGAACTTCGGTAGATCCTGTAACCTGGTTTATCTGCGGCATTTGCCGCACGGAATTCATAAATTGATTTACACGCGTTCCATAGGTTGAATCACCTATCGGAGACGCCCGTACGATAAGCATGTGTTCCTTGTCATATCCGAGATCCTGGTTTTGCATGAAGTTCATCTGCGTGGAC
>Ga0111539_10004315_pt1 | contig 18607 bp, 15 predicted proteins | sample RhiMethybrSRZTD1_FD_79667 | JGI IMG/M metagenome (GOLD analysis project Ga0111539, IMG submission 79667) | Populus rhizosphere microbial communities from Tennessee, USA - Rhizosphere MetaG P. TD hybrid SRZTD1 (version 2) (version 2) | ecosystem: Host-associated > Plants > Roots > Rhizosphere >... | reverse complement strand
TTTATTTTGTTATGACAAATCTTGCGTGTAGATTTATTCAGATCTCCAAGAGTGACTCCATACATTTGATATCCGTTGGTTGTTGAATTTTCAAGGAGTCTCTACATAGAGGATAATAAGGGAAATACCGGCGTTTGTGTCATTAAAAGGAGTCGATCGCTGTGAAGCGAGTGATACTCAGCAAGCCAGAATCTACACTTCGGTATGTTTCATTTTGCCCTCCCGTCACACGGCGCGGACGGCGCAGCTATCATCAATATACCGAAACAAAAAACCTATGAAAAGAAAGATCACAGCTTTTGCAATTTTTGCCTTTTTTTTATTTCCAACTGCTTACGCGCAATCCATCTCGGCAAGTATAGACAAGAAGACTTTTGTTTATAAGACCGTTGGGGCACTTCCGATTCAGGCCGACTTATATCAAACGACCGATGGTACAGGATTGAAGCCTGTTATTATCTGGATACATGGCGGTGCGTTGATGGGGGGAAGTCGTGCAGGTCTATCGGAAGAGCAAAAAAAACTTTACTTGGGAGCCGGTTATTCCATCGTGGCTATTGACTACCGATTGGCACCGGAAACCAAACTGCCTGCAATTATCGAAGATGTACAAGATGCTGTTAAATGGGTTCGTAAAAATGCTGCATCCTTATTAAAGGTTGATTCTACCAAAACGTTTATCATTGGGCACTCAGCGGGGGGCTACCTGACTTTGATGCTCGGTAGTTCTTTAAAGAAACCCGTCCAGGGAATCGTTTCATTTTATGGCTATGGCGATATTATCGCTGACTGGTATAGTAAACCGGATCCCTATTATTTAAGAACGCGAGATCATGTTACTGAAGAGCGGGCAATGAAACAAATTAACAGTACCGAGATCACTTCATCCCCATCAAAAGAGCGCGGTGACGTATATATGTATAGTCGTCAAAACGGCAAGTGGCCTTTGATGGTAGGAGGTCATGATCCTATTAAGGAAGCGCAGTGGTTTTATCAATACTGCCCCTTAAGAAATGTCCACGCAAATTATCCGCCAACATTGCTGATTCATGGTGACAAAGACACTGATGTTCCTTTTGAACAATCGGTTTTAATGGATCAGGAGTTGACAGCAAAGAAGATTAAACATCAGTTCATAAAAATGACTAACTATGAACATGGATTTGATCGCGCAAATGAAGACAAGAATGTTCAAAAAGTATTTTCCGATGTGCTGGCTTTCTTAAGCAGTTGCCAATAGCCACCATTGTTATGAAAGTTACAAGAAGGCAATTTGTCAAGACTTCTATATTGAGCTCTGTAAGTGTTGGACTTACGCCTGGTATCACCAAGAAATTACCAATGATGAATGAAAAGACTACATCCGATATTTTAAATATGTCGGTGCATCAACTGGCAAAGTTGATTCAAAAAAAGAAAATTTCGTCTTACGAAGTTGTTTCGGCATTTATAAAAAGGATTGAGGTTGTTAATCCCAGACTGAATGCTGTGGTGCTCTTTAGGCCAGAGGAGGCACTAAAGGAGGCAAAAAAGGCCGATGAGGATTTAAGCCATGGTAAGAGTAGTGGTGTGTTGCATGGAATTCCCTGTACCATAAAAGATTCGTTTGACACGGAGGGAATTGTTACCACAGGGGGAACGTTGGGACGAAGCAATTTCGTTCCTAAAAAAAATGCGACAGTTGTTCAACGATTAAAAGATGCCGGCGTAATCATCATGGGTAAGACCAACACGCCGGAATTTACCATGGGCTTCCTGACGGACAACATGGTTTTTGGTAAAACGAAGAACCCATACGATCTAAATAGAACACCCGGGGGAAGCAGTGGCGGCGCAGCAGCGATAGTTGCTGCCGGAGGCTCGCCCTTCGACATCGGTACGGACACGGGTGGCAGCATCCGGTATCCTGCGCACTGCTGCGGAATAACAGGCATCAAGCCAACGACCGGAAGAGTTCCTCGTACAGGCCACATTATCGCATATCAGGGCATCAGTCAATCGCTAACACAGGTGGGCCCGTTGGCTAAAAATGTTGAAGACATAAACTTACTTCTGAATATTATTTCTGGCGTCGATAACGTCGATCCATACATTTATCCAGTACCACTTCAAGACCATAGCAAGGTCGACTTGAAAAAATTGAGGCTGGCATTCTTTGTCGACAACGGACTGGTTAGACCATCAGACGATGTTTTTAGGACGATCAAAAAGAACGTCGACATTATTGCTGTTGCCGGATTCAATATCAACGAAGATATTCCAAAGGGAATCGAAGAGACGGCGACTTTCCGCCCTTACTTGCGTACCGGTGACTGGATGAAAAGAATGTTGGATCAGTATGGAACAACGAAAACCATGTTGGACTATAATCTGCCAAACCCACCCACGTCAGAATACGCTGCACTGGTTGAGAAGATTGATAATTACCGAAGCAATATGCTGTCGTTTTGGTCGAAGTATGATGTTCTTATTTGCCCGGTAAGTCCTCTGCCGGCGCCAGTGCTTGATGTAAAATGGGAAGTACCACCTTATTTTAGCTATCTCACCGCATTTAATACCACGGGGTGGCCAAGCATTGTGATCCGGGGTGGAACTTCTGCTGAGGGTTTACCCATAGGCATACAGATTGTTGCACCACCGTGGAGAGAAGACATCTGTTTGTCAGTGGCTAAATTTTTAGAGGGTGAACTAGGTCCGTGGAAAAATGATATGATGATTGACCGGGGATGATGTAATCAATTGAATGGTTCTTATAACTTCAATACCTTAATCAGGCTGTTCTAGGTAAATCTGCCTTGCGCTGTCCATAGTAGCGCGGCACGATCTCTGTCTCTTTTTTTAGATTTATCCGCCCCTTATTTATCTTGTCCTTAAAGTTGCATACTTCCCTGACGTTGTAAGTTTTTTTATGCTGCGATTCATAATAGACTCGCATAATAAGTTCGGCAATAAGTCCAAAAGTTAAAAATTGTATTCCCGCAAGCACGAGCGTGACGCCGACAATAAGTATGGGTCTACCCCAAATATCGTTTCCCAGGATTTTCTCCACCAGAAGGTAACCGCTAATTGCTGACCCAGCGAGGAAAGACATAATACCAAGTGGTCCAAAGAAATGTATCGGCCGTCGGAAATATTTTTTAAAAAAAACCATGAGGATAAGGTCGCTCATAACTTTGAAGGTGCGCCCCAGTCCATACTTGGATTCTCCAAATTGACGTGGATGATGCTTGACGTCCACGTCCGTTATCTTCCCGCCTTCAAACGCCGTGAGGATCGGTATGAACCTATGCAGGTCTCCATACAGGCCGATACTTTTGGCAATTTCATTTTTAAATACTTTTAGTGTACAACCATAATCCCGTATCGTACTACCGGTAAGACTTCGGATAAGTTTGTTGGCAATTTTGCTGGGAATTTTACGAAGCAGAAATCCGTCCTGCCGGTTTTTTCGATTCCCGGCTACAACGTCCCAGTTTTCGTTTTTCAATTTCTGCAGCATTGATGGAATATCCGACGGGTCATTTTGAAGATCTCCATCCATCGTGGCAATATAGTTTCCAACAGCTTCGCCTATTCCCGCCGACATTGCTGCGGTCTGCCCATAATTCCCCTTGAGAATTACAAGCCGAACATGTTCGTCTGCAACCTCCCTGATACGCTGAACTGTTAAGTCAGTCGATCCGTCATCGACCAGAATGATTTCATGACTTATATTATAAAGCGCTGAGTGGAGCTGGTCCAGGAGCGGTTTTATATTATCCTGCTCGTTAAATAATGTGACAACGATCGAAAGTTCCATAAGCACTAAGAGTTACATTATGTGTTCACATTCTTCCTATTTATTCGACACCGCATTCACGAAAATGTAAGGTTACAGCAAATGAAAAGAGCTATTTACTCACTAACGTAGTATGAAATTCTGTATACATTCTGGACGAAACATAAACGCCGACTACGTCTTGGAATTCTGGCGAAAATAGATCTTGTCATTGTCAGTTGAAGGTATGCACAACGCTTAAAAGTCCGGCCTGCCCATCATACGAAGGGACAATGACGGTCTGACCTGTCGTATGTTTTTTCTTTCCCCACTTATATTGATGCGTCAGGTAGGCAATATTAGTCGAAAAGATTCCGATGCCAGCCCCGACGAGCACATCGGATAGCCAATGACGATTATTCAACATTCGCATTGTACCTACACCAGTCGCCATCGTGTAGGCGCCGATGCTGTACCAAATGCTACGATGCCCATACTCTTTCGCCATAAAGGTTGCCGCAGCAAACGCCTGGGCTGTATGCCCGGAGGGAAAGGAGGTCGGTTGGCCTGTGTCGGGACGCGGCACGGCGGTTATTTTTTTTAGTGAGAACGTCAACACGGCTACCATCACCTCCGATTTGACCAAAAGTGCAGTGCGGTTGGCAAAATCATTTTTTCCATTTACCCCGGCGAGATTCAACCCATAGACGGCGACGATCGGAGCAAACTGCAAATAATCGTCCATGCGATGTCGAAAATGTGGAGTCCATTCGTCTCGTGCTTCTTTTACTTCGTACTTACTTAACAGGTCATTATCGGTGAGTGAGTATAGTCCAGCGCCGGTTAGGAGTATCGGAATGGCTACTGCTCGTTGCAATGACCGGGATTGAAACGGTTTTGGTTTAAAAAACAAGTCCTTCTGAAAAGATAAAGCAAGTGTATCAGGGATTGTAATAAATTTTCGCGGCCCCGCCGAAGCGATCCCTGGCTCCGACAGGAAGAGACAGCTTGACAGGAAAAATAAGTATTTCATTTGGGTGTGATTCAGCGGGATTCTGAAGTCGTTTTGAAAAGCAATTGTCTAATCTTTTTTATCTTCTTTCTCTTCTTCTTTTTTCAATATTTTTCCCTGCGGATCAAAGATTAGTTCGAATGATTCTTCGCCCTTTTCAACCTCTGCCTCATAGGAGACAACATTGTTTGCTGTAATTTTTGCAGCTTCCTCAATTTTGTAACCCGCGAAGTCTTTTTTTATAACTTCAAGAACTGCCGGCGGCAATTCTGATTTTTCGATTTCCACTTCCGTTTCAACAGTATTGCCTGAAGCATCAAGGACAACGGACATTTCATTTCCTTTCTGTTTAAAACTGGCTTCGTAATTATCGCGCTCTTTGTCCCACTTCACATCCTTTGTTGCAAAGTTTTTCTCAAACCCCGCTTTAACAGGATCAGGCACATCTTTAGAATCGATTGTCTGCGCATAGAGGGAGGTTACAGCGCCGAAAGCAAAAGTTAATAACAATTGAGTTTTCATGTTTCGATATTAAGCTTATGATCGAAATCAACGAATAGATTCTGGAGCGACTCTGGATTTAGCGGCTTGGGTTATCTTGTTTTGTGTTTCTTGAAAAATCTTCAAAAATAATAATGTTCAAGATCCGGCATCAGTTTGAAACTTTGCAGATTCTCTGAGGTTCGGCAAATGAGTTGCGGAATGGCGATCAGCACCATTAATTAATGTTTGACCGTAAACCAGTACACGCCCCTTATTCCAAGATAGTTACTGCCATTACTTTCAACGCCCATCTCACCCAATCCCTGTTGATAGTAAAGTGAAGTTTCCAATATCTTATTATTCTTCAACCGTTTGCTAATTCCTAAAGAAATATTAAGCGTTCCGGAATATCGCGTAACATCAGTAATGGTATGTGGTTCTGTTATGTAACCTGAAGGAATGGCATCAAAATTATAACTGTACTCTAAAGCCTGCTTAGTATAAATTACAGTAGAGTAGCCAAGACCAACTAACGCATATGACTTTGAAGACAGTGGGTACCGGTATTTCAAACTTATGGGAACTTCGATCATCCAAGAATCAATATCAGCCTGAATCACTGGCGCAAGATCGGGATTGACATCGGGCAACGTAAGATTGGAATTCATGTCTTCTTCGGAGATCTCGTAAACGCGATGAATGAACTTTGCGCCTGCTTCCACACTAAGAGACGGCGACACTATAAAATCACCTAGTAGTCCCCCGGCAAAATCAATTCCACCTGCGCCCTGATCATAAAATCCTTTTGAAAGGTCTAACATAGGTCCGAGGTGGATGCCTATTCCTTTGCGATAATGTTTTTCAAGTTCACGTGCCGTTTTAGCAGAAAATTGACCGTGTGATTTTTTCCGTTCGCCATCAGCCTTATCGATTGCCCGCATACTCTTTTGGTTTTTTTCGGAAGGCACAAGCCTGGAAGAAAACAAGTGTGAATCGTAAGGGTCAGAATATGTATTCGACCTGGTTTGCAACGACGGTGAATCGGATGGTGTTGAACGGGATTGTATTTTTGCTGAACTTATCGCGATATCGTTCTTCAACTTAAGAATCGTTAATTTCATTTCTTCTAGTTGCATTGATTCCGCATCGCTCGTGGTTACCTGCGTAATGTAAACCGTATCCGGTTTCCGCTTTTTTAAAACATTGATTTCCGCTTGAAGTGCAGCAATTTTTTTCTGTTGATCCTGAAATGACAAATCATCTTTTTCAATGGACTTTGATGCGTCGCCATTTAGCAGCCAGACACTCACTAAGAAAAGGAGCGTACTGATGGCGATGCCGGAACCTACCATTAATTCTGTTCTGTAACGAGAATACCAGGGCCTGTAATCTAACGTTTCCATTCGCTGATGAAACGAAGAAAGTGCAGACTCGTCGAACGTGGGATCTTCGTGCTCGCCGACTTTTCTTTTAATTATATCGTCAAAGTCCTTGTCATCCATGTTGCTCTTGCTTTAACCGTTCGCTCTGTTCGTTGATCAATATTTTCTTTAGTTTGTTTCTCGCTATTGCGAGATTTGATTTTGTTGTCCCCACACTAATACCCAGTTGATTTGCGATTTCTTCGTGTTTATATCCTTCAATCACAAAAAGGTTAAACACCATGCGATAGGAAGGAGGTAGAAGTTGAATCGCTGAAATGATCTCCTGCTCTGAAAGATGATCGAGCACAGTCTCGGATGAACTTTCGTAATGCACATGCGAAATATCAAGACTGTTATAATGTTTTTCATTCCTTCGGAAAGAGTCGATCGCGGAGTTAATCATGACTTTCCTTACCCAACCTTTAAAGGAGAGTCCGGGAGAATAATGATCCAACTTTGTGAATATTTTAATAAAGCCATCATTCAGAATTTCAGTAGCTTCTTCACGTGTTCTCGAATAGCGAAGACAAATTCCCATCGCATAACCATAGTATTCTTTATAAAGCCGGTCCTGGCTATTGCGATCAGCCTTTCGGCATGCATCCAAAAGATTATATAGCTCTTTCTCTTGAATAATAGGGCGGTTAGTTAAATGACAGCACGATGAAAACCGTAAGAAGGTTGGTCGCAAGAAAGAATAAATTTTATCAGGCCACCTTTTTCGCCATCAATTCGTGATGACGATGTCTGAATGCAAACACCATTAACAATTTAACCATTTTAATCTGCATCCTGATGCTGGGAGTGGTTCTTGCAATAGCGATGTCAGCCAGAGTCTTAGCCAACAAGGAAAACTTGTTATCGAACCTGCTCTGCGCCGACTGGTGGTTAACGGTGTGCCAATCCGAAGCGTTGATAAAGCGACAAAGACTTTGGAAAAGATGCCGTTCGTTTTGTTTTGGAAGGATGATACGAAGCTGTGGAGTTTGAAATGCCCGCAGATGAATAGTCGGTGCAACAATTGCGTCTTTTTTTGTTACCTGAATTCATATCCAATACCAGGCAATTGCGTCAGCAGCGTTGACGGCGCATCGGTCGCTGTTGCACGACCTTCAAGTTTGGGAGAAATTGGTGAATGTATAGCCAGGTACTCTTCAATTACTTTGTGAAGTGTTATTCCAAGTCTTTTAGGCTGCGCCACGTTATCAATTCTACATATTGTAGTATCAGGATCGCCATCGCGCTCGCACGCGACGATCGTATATGTCTTTCCGAGATCGACGGGTTTTCCTTTCACATTAATCCAGTTTAATCTTTTTCCTTTTTCATTGTTAATGGTGAAATTCACTTCCATGCCCTTGAACCGTACCACCCAACCGCCAAACCTTTTGGAAGGATCTTTTGCAAACGCATTGTGAAGTTCTGTTTCCATGTATTCCCACAATTGTTTTCCTGTGATCGTTCCTTGCTTGGCCTCGCTGTCTTCCGGAATCATGTTCCACAAAAAGTCAACCGTTATTTCAGCGAGACCAGTTTTTGGATCTGGAACTAAAGGAGGACAAAAACGAAATCCATTGCTTAGCGCGATATCTGGGCGGAACTTCCACATAATGGCATCGGTAAGAAAATTGTCCATCGGGGTTTCAATAATGTAGTAGCGGATCAAAGGAGTTTTAGTTGTTCCAATAACGCGATCGATTTTTCCTTTGTAAGGCTCCCTCGCTTTTTCTACCAATGCCTTCATCGCCTCATCCTCTTTATAACGATCAGGGTCTACATCAAGAAGTTGATATGACTGTTCCTTGATGATACCATCTTCCATAGCGATGTCGAGCCTGGCGACGAATGATCCGAAGGCGCCCGGTTCCGTAACCTTTGCAAACTTTCTTAGAAGAGGTTGTCGAACCCTTTCATGTGTGTCTGCGCCAAGAATGTAGTCCGCACCTTTTATCATGGGCGAATCCGCGAGTCCAACCTGTTGGGCCAAACCCATATGTGTCAGGAGGATCACAAGATCACATTTTTCCTGTTTACGAAGCTTCTCAATATATTTTGCAACGTTCGTTTCAGGATGGGTGAACTCAATGCCGTCGCTGTATGCCGGGGATTGCCTATTCGCTGTCAAGGGATCATTGTAACCAATGAAACCGACTTTTATTCCCGCGACGACTTTGATGTAGTAAGGCGAAAAAATCAAATCACCGACAACATTTTTATTGTCTTTATGATACATGTTGGCACAAACCTTCGGTGCATTGTAACCGAACATGTCCTCCATCATCATCGCTTTGCCATAAATAACTTCCCAATTGCCAGGCAATATCAGGTCGTAAGCCAGATCGTTCATCAACGGGACAATTGCCTTTCCTTTACTTAGGGCAGCAACGCCACTTCCCTGGAAGCAGTCGCCGCCATCAACAAGTATCGTATTGTTCGGATTTTGACTCCTGAGTTCATTGACCATTGTTTTTAATGTCGCATAGCCACCGCGTTTTTTGTAGATGGGTTTACCTTCCTCGATAAAGAATTCATCATGGGTTAACAGCTGTCCATGTATATCAGCCGTGTGAAGGATCGTCATTACCCTAGCCTTTCCATTTGTTACAGCCTTATTTCTAAAAATCTCTTCGCTTTGAAGACCCGCGTCATTAAAATTTGAAGCTGATGTGGATAATGGCAGGAACAAAGAACCGATCCCAAAGGTAAGTCCTGTGCTGGCTTTTTTTAAAAAGTCTCGCCTGCTTGTTGCGGAATCGTTTGGACAAGATGATGTTTGAAAGATCGTCAGAATCTCAGTGCCCTGTGATCTACATTTGCAGTCTTTTGTATGCATTCCTACTTGCAATTACACGATTATGTTGTCAAGGGCACGCGGGCACTAAGCAAATAATTCCATTTCGGCCACACCTTTGCCATCAGGCGTCGTGTAAAACGGCCTTTTTTCTATCACATAATTGGTATCATCTGGAATGCCTAAAGCATGATACAACGTTTGGTGTACCTGATCAATTTTAATGGGCTTTTCGATCGTTTTACAAGGCCGTTCGTCTGAGGTTTTACCATAAACAAAGCCCTGCTTAATACCACCACCAAACATCAAGATGGAACATCCGTCGGTAAAATGGCGATGCATACCATAATGCTTCAACTCCTGTATAATATTAGGTTGATCCACCTGTTCTTTAACAGTTGCTCCTGGCCGCCCCTCCACCATTATGTCGCGGCTGAACTCACTGGCTAAAATAACGAGTGTTCGATCCAAGTGTCCGGATTGCTTCAGGTCTTTTATCAATTGGGCTACGGGACGATCAATTAGTTTTTTCATATCCACCATGCGTGTATATCCATTTTCGTGCGTATCCCAACCCTTGAATGGTTCGTATTCAGTTGTTACGCTGATAAATCTTGCACCTTGTTCTGTCAGCCTTCGGGCAAGAAGGCATCCTAATCCAAATCTGCCTGTGTTGTATTTGTCGTAACTTTCCTTTGGCTCCTTGCTCAAATCAAAGGCTTGCGCTTCAGGAGAATTCAGCAACATATAGGCTTGCTCCATCGAACGCCTTAGCGATTCTTTCTGATAATCACTGCCGAATTCGCCTACCGGACTTTTATTGATTAGTTCATTGTATAGTTGGTTGCGTTTTTCAAAACGCTCATAACTCATACCCACAGGAGGTTTGACGCTTTCCAGGCCGGACCTGGGATCCGGAATAAAAAACGGCGCAAATTCATTTCCCAAAAAACCAGCAGTATGAAATGCTTTTAGCTCCTCGGCTTCTCCCACGGTGAATCGCTGACCGATATCAATAAACGCTGGGATCACAGGATTTTTAGGACCTAGTTCTTTGGCGATCCACGAACCAATATGCGGGGCAGCCACTGTTTGAGGAGGTTCATAACATGTATGCCAATGGTATTGGTGTCTTGAATGTAAAATAAAACCGAGATCGGCGGCAACATACGAACGGATAATCGTGCCCAGGTTCATTACGCTCCCGATAGACTCAAGGCCTTCCGAAAATAGAATTCCATCTAACGCAGTGGGTACTGATTTAAAAGTGCTTAAAATGCTGTTGGCCTGCATGCCTTTTTGAAAAGGCGTATATTTCTTTGGATCAAAGGTATCCGTGTGCGCCATTCCTCCTGCCATCCAGAGCAGAATTACAGTATCGGCTTTTGATTTCTTTTTACCACACGAACTGAGGAGGCCACTGATCGGCATGGTGGCCGCCAAGGCAGTGATCGTTGCTGCACTGGCTTTCTGTAAAAATTCCCGACGATTCCAGTTTCCGCTCATGCCTTGATATCGTTGATAACCCTTCGCGAATCCTCTAATAAATTAATTGAAATTCCGGAAGCAACATAACTACCCACAGAAAATCTTCCACGGCGCCATCCTCTGGTGAAGGACCTAGCTGGGTCAAAGCTACGTCCATTTCCGCTGGGAGTGGCTCGCGACCTAACGCTTTTTTGTACACCGCACGAACAATCTCCTCATTGGTGTTGTATTGTTCCTTCCATTTTTTTGCACCTGATTCCAATGCCCGGTTAAAGAAATGTCCATTAGTAAGCTCGAGCGCCTGCAGCAGATTGGCCTGAGACCCCCTTTCTGTTAATACATTCTCGCGGTTGGGACGACCCAAAGCGGTTTGAAAGCCATCGTTCTTTACCAGGGACGCTCTCACGTGTGTGCCGGTTGATATCACAGGCGTGGATTTTTTGGAACGGTTAAATGCTTGAAGCGAGTCGTGATAAACGGGATAGACAACAGCACTTACAGCGTCTGCAAATTGTTCAGCAGTTAGTTTCCGGCGGTGCATGCCTCTAAAAGTATAATCTTCAGCAAGAATTTCTTCTTCACTTTTTATTTCTACCGAAGGTATCTGATAGGTTCGCGACGTTGCAATGGTAAAAATCAATTTCTTAAGGTCATTTCCATTTTCCACAAAATCCGACGCAAGCCAGTCCAGCAGATCCTGGCTCCAGGGTACATTATCCATCAGATCGGTAGGCGCAACAATTCCCCTGCCCATTAGCTGGGACCATATCCTATTGACAATGGTCCGATAGAGCCTTCCATTCTTAGGCGCCGTGAGGTAATCGGCAAGCTGCTTTAGTTTTTTATCGACACTTGCCGTACTGTCGATCGTACCTAATTCCGAGAAAATAATTCGAGTACCGGACATCGCTCCGGTAGGAACATCGCACCGGTTTATTTCAAGCGTTGTATCCGAGAATATATTTGCAAAATCGTAGGCTTGTTTTAATGTCCAATCGCTGACAAAGCTGTCATGACAGGAAGCGCATTTGAGGTTTAGCCCTAAAAATACCTGAGAAATATTTTGTGCTGCCTGCATTTCAACACGTTGACTGGCATTCACAGTACCCCGCCATTCTATTCCTCTGATAAAACCTTCTGATCTTTTATCGGGACTGATCAATTCCCTGACAAAAACATCATAGGGTTTATTTTTAACAAGGCCATAATATAGCCAGTCAGTTATTTGAAAGCGACCACCTGTGATGTAACCGGTTCCCGAATAATCATTTCTTAGAACATCATTCCAAAAGGTGAGCCAATGTTGGGCATAGTCCTCATTACGCTGAAGCAACTCCTCTACCATCTTGGTCCGTTTGTCCGGATCAGTGTCCGCAGTAAATGCATCGACTTTTTCAGGTGGCGGCAATAATCCGACGATATCAAGGTATATTCTTCTGATGTAGGTCCTGTCATTAACAGGCTCGGGCCAGGCTATTTTTTTGTTTTTAAAATATGCATTCACAAATTTGTCAATGGGATTCTTAAACCCGTTTCCATCCGGAGGTAACAGGGGGATGCGGGGTTCGAGCTTTGCTACCCTATAAACACTTTTTTCATCTGCGTTTTCAGGCCATGGTGCACCAAGTTTAATCCACAATCTCAAGGTTGCAATTTCTTTTTTACTGAGCGTTTTACCTTTTGGAGGCATCGATTCCTCATCCTCCCTGGGCAACTCCAATCTTCGGATCATTTCACTTTCTTCAGGATGCCCCGCGCTGATTACGTCCCCTGATTCTCCACCTTTCATCACAAATACTTTTTTGTCGAGACGGAGTTCACCCTTTATTTTTTCTGAACTGTGGCATTTATAACAGTTATGAGCAAAGATTGACCTCACCTCGAGATTGAGCGCTGCAATTTGATTTACGTTCATAGCTTTACCAGCTTCGTTGTTCGTGAATTGCGCTACATCGAAACCAGAATTTCTGCCCTTTCCGGGAAACGCACTGGTTAGAAAATCTGCGCCATGGGTAAGAGCAGCGCCATAGTGACCGGCGACGGCTACATTCAAAACTGTAAATATGAGAACCGCCCGGTAAGATTTTAGAAGACCTCTTTTGTTTTGACTGATGATATATACATGCAGCGTCACCGTTGCAGCTGCTAATATTGCCGTCGCAATCCCAGACCATTGATGTATTGTGATGAGGCTTCCGCTGTATTCGTCCTGGGTTTTCAGCAGTAATCCAAAGGCTACCGAAATAGTTGCCCCCAATGCTCCGAAAATCAAGAGAAGATTAATCCCCGCCCGTAGTTCTTGATTTTTTTTATTTAGTGTGAATAATTCCAGGATCAACGCAACAATCAATAACGCAATGGGAAAATGAACCACTAGCGGATGTAATCGGCCCAAAAAATTCCAAAGCCAGAAATCTGTTATCTGGCAAGTTATCGGCATGAATGAAAAGTGCGGAAACATAAAAGTTAACGCTTTATAAAGAATAACAGAATTCAAAATATCCAATTAGAGTCGTTATCATTTCGGAAAATTAATGGTGTTCAGTTTTGGATTCTGTTTCAAAATGCTTCGGATAAAATTAAGAGCAGGAGCGCACATTACAAAATTTTCTTGTAGATGCGAAATTACTGGATCAGATATATTTTAAGTTGGGAATGCTCTTGTTAGCAGGCTGGAAGCGTAGCGCTAATACCGGACTTTCATGATTGGCGCTGCTTAAAAAAAAACCAGGATACAGATCCTGGTTCAATTTGCTAATTATTGCGAAAATTATCTGATCTCAGTGCTCGCATCCTGATTGATCAAAGTTTCCGCAAGGTTGGACAATAGCATGTCGGTTTCTTTTTCCTCTTGAAGTGTTTGCTCAAGCATGCGGGAAATCTCGGCCTTATCGATGGTTTTAGCCAATTGCCTCAAACTTCCATAAGCGGCGATTTCGTAATGTTCGACCTTTTGTGCGGATACAATTAAACCAACATCCCTTGTCGCGCTTCCCGTTTCCGTGTCGTTAATAACCGATTCCCCCTCTCTTAACAAGCCTTCCATTCCCTCGCATTTTTTTGCTTCCACCTTTTCACCTAATATTTCAAAAATTTGCTCAAGACGTGAAATTTGATTTTGCGTGACGCTAAGGTGATCTTCAAACGCCATTGACAGATCCGGGGAGGTGGCGGCCCTTCGTAGTTTCGGAAGAGCCTGCGCCAGTTGTTTTTCGGCACCGTAAATGTCACGTAATTCCTCTTTGAAATACTCGGACAGCGGTAATTGATGGTTACTTAATCCAGATGAAGTTTCCATGTTGTAGTATTTATAATTTGATATTATTCTATGCGGCACAACGCGATTGCATTATGCTCTCTAGTTTTAACTGACCGGCCTCCAATATGTTCACACAATCACAAAGGCTCCTGAATTTTTATCGCTTTTTTTTGCCGTGACATTGTAGAAATTTATCCTCAAGAAAAGTAAGTAGCTTTTAGTATCGATCTGTCTACACTCACGCCTTGACTGTAGGCCTGCTGGTTTTTATCGCTTTGTCCGGTTCAAAGCATTAACAACTATCCGAAATTCGGAGCCTTTTGACAAACACAGCTAGGGAAAAACTTTCTATCTTCCGGTTTGAATAAGTACGAAACAAACAACACATCATGAAGCAAGCAGATTATGATACCTTTTCAGGAAGAAGACAATTTTTATCCTCTGTTAAGGGCCTTGTCGGGACCTCCATATTAATGAGTTTACCTGGCCTAAGCCGAGCGGATGGGTTGTTGGAGACTTTCACGGTAAAACAAGTGATAGATATTATTTTGAAAGAAATTCCAAACGCACCATTCCCAAAAACCGTCGATCAATTAAGATCAGGCAGTATGGAGCAGGAAGTCACGGGTATCGTTACCACGATGTTCCCGACAATAGAAGTAATTGAGCGTGCTGCTACGGCGGGCGCTAATTTTATTATTGCTCATGAAACACCTTTCTACAATAATCAAGACGAAACGGATTGGCTACAGCAAGATGACGCTTATCGCTACAAGATTGGTTTGTTGGATAAATATAAGATTGCGATATGGCGCTTTCATGATTACTGGCATTCGCACAAGCCCGATGGCATTATTATGGGTAATTTAATCAAGCTTGGGTGGGAAAAATATTTCGACGCCAACACGCCAAGGCTCCTTACATTGCCGACACCAATGTCGTTGAAATCCATTGTGTCGCTTGCTAAGGACAGGTTGGGGATTCCGAGTGTCAGGGTGATTGGCAACTTAAAACAAGAATGCAAAACCATTTACATGGCCTTTGGTTACATGGATAGCAGAATGCAGATTGCCGCTATTCAGCAATACAAACCCGACCTTATTTTAAGTGGCGAAACCAGGGAGTGGGAAACCGTTGAACGGGTACGAGATGGCCAACTTATGGGACAAAAAACTGGTTTGCTGGTGCTGAGTCATTCCGTGAGTGAAGAAGCGGGGATGGAGTACGCCGCGAAATGGTTGCAACCAAAAGTTCCCGGTGTTAAGATCACACACATTGCGTCCACGAATCCATTTACTTTTTTGTAGCTGTAAATAATACTAAACTGAGCAAGATTTATTGCGTCGAAGTGTACGCCGATTAATAAATTCGTTCGTTTATACAGTTTAGTGACCTGACGGTCGAATGACGATGCGATCAACGATTTTTACCGTGAAGACTTGGCTGGCTATTTTACTTGGATTTATTTTTAGCGTCGAATCCTATGCGCAATCGAAGAAGATTGTATTTGTGTGTGAGCATGGATCAGCAAAAAGTATTATCGCCGTATCTTATTTTAATAAGATAGCAAAAGAGAGAAACCTTTCCTGGGAAGCTGTTCCGCGCGGGACGACCCCTGACGCAGAAATTTCAGCCAAGACAAAAAAATTGTTGACGGATGACCAAATGCCAGTTCCGCAGGTAAAACCCCGGGCGATTAGCCAAAAAGATATTGATGAGGCCAACCAAGTGATCCTTTTTTTTCCGTTGCCGGAAAACATAAAGGGTGGAGATAACTTGCAATATTGGCCGGGAATAGACGCCGTGAATGGAGATTTTCAAAAATTAAGAGATGACATCTTAGCAAAGTTGCTACCGCTGATCGATTCGTTGGAAAACAAATAATGCCTTTGCCTAATGTCGGTATTCCATTGATCAACCAACATCCATTCATTTTATCATTCTGCAATCGGCTGTTAGAAGTACGCCACTACAATAACAGCCGTTCTTTATAAAACATCTATACGTCTTATCAGTATCTTACACCACCTTTACGCGCTGCAACCTACTTTTGTGTTGTCATGGACGAGAGAACACTACGGGTCTACCTATTTCATCAACCTTCAAAAAAGGTTCAGTATGCGCTTAGCATCCTGGCGATCGCCGTTGTTATTGGAATAGGAATGTTGCTTCACGATTGGATCGGGTACCAGGTAGTAGCGCTGATGCTTCTATTGGCGGTTTCGATGTTGGCGATCTTTCTTGACATCGTACCTGTCTTAATCGCGGCGTTGTTGAGCGCTGTTCTCTGGAATTTTCTTTTTATTCCTCCACGGTTCACGTTTGCAGTCGGCAGCGCCGAAGATCGTTTGCTGCTCCTGATGTACTTTGTTATCGCGCTGATCAACGCCGTACTTACCTATAAAATAAAACAGGTGCAAAAGGAAGTGAGGAGGAAGGAAGCTAAGGCTAATGCCGTCAAGTTTTACAATACATTATTCAATTCGCTATCGCATGAATTGAGAACGCCTATTACAACGATCATCGGTGCAACCGACAACCTTATATCGCTGGAAAAAAAATTATCGCCGCAAGACCAACGAACTTTGATCAACGAAATTTCGATCGCAGGTTTAAGGCTTAACCAGCAAGTCGAAAATCTTCTCAACATGTCCAGGCTGGAGTCAGGATTTCTGCGAGTCAAGCGCGATTGGTGTGATATTAAGGAGATCATTTATAAGACTATTCATGTCCTGGAATCGGTTCTGCTGAAATACAAGGTTGCTGTTTTTATTCCGGAGCATTTTCCATTGTTTAAAATTGATTTCGGATTAATGGAGCATGTATTGTATAATTTAATAAACAATGCAGCCATTCATACGCCTGAAAATTCAGCCATCACGATTGAGGCAGCTTGTGAGGATAATGTCCTTGTGATCACGGTCGCTGATGACGGTCCTGGATTTCCCGCTGCAGAAATTCATAAAGTGTTTGATAAATTTTATCGATTGCAGGGTGCACGACCTGGTGGTACGGGCCTGGGGCTATCGATCGCACGCGGTTTTGTCGAAGCACATGGCGGAAGCCTTACCCTCGAAAATCTTCCTGTCCATGGTGCAAAATTTAGCATCAGATTGCCGGCTGAAACTTCTCCCTCAAGCAACTTAAAAAATGAGTAGCCCTACTATACTAATCATTGATGACGAATCACAGATACGGAAAATGCTGTCCATCACGTTGCATGCGAATGACTATAAAGTTTTGGAAGCGCCGACGGGAAAAGAAGCATTACCATTGATTGCGAGCCATCCTCCAGATTTGATTTTGCTGGATCTCGGACTGCCGGATATAAATGGCCATGAGGTGTTGAAGCATCTCCGCGAATGGTATACCAATCCTGTCATAATACTGTCGGTACTGAGCGATGAGACCGATATCATAAAAGCCCTGGATAACGGAGCAAATGATTACCTGGTAAAACCATTTCGCACGGGTGAACTACTGGCCAGAATACGGTCAGCGCTAAGGCTGTCACAAACGGATGACAATATTCCCACGGGTGAGTTCAATGATCTAACCATTGACTTTTCAACACGTGTTGTAAAGAAAGACGGGCAAGTCGTCAAGCTGACGGCAACAGAATATAGTTTGCTGGCGCTCCTCGCTAAGAATGAAGGAAAAGTATTGACCCATCACTATCTCTTAATGAATGTCTGGGGACCAACGTACACGAATGAATCACAATACGTAAGAGTTTTCATTGCGCAACTGAGAAAGAAAATTGAGCAAGATGCCAACAGACCTGCACACCTCATCACCGAATCGGGTGTGGGGTACAGGTTTATAGGAAAATAACCATTCCTGAATATTGCCAACTATGAAATCGAATAACAATTGCCGATCATAATAGGATTCCTCCCATTGAGCTGTAGCGCGCGACGCTTGAACTTAGTCGAAAAACATGATCGGAACCTAAAAATGAAAGCCAGTTTGAAAATGAATTTATTCGTCATATTGTTATCAGTATCTTAACGTCGTTATAATCCAGACACTAATTTTGTGTTGCCATGGATGCTATGAGGATCCAATAAGATGAACAAAACTTTCCGCAATACATTAACCATTGTTTTAATTGGTGGCTTGGTTACATTAAGTAATTGTTCCAAGAAACGTGAAACTCCGCTCCTTGAACTGCTTCCCTCGCATGTCACAGGAATAGATTTTACAAATCAACTCTACGAAGATGAAGACCTGAACATTATTACTTTTGAATATTTCTACAACGGGGCGGGTGTGGGGACTGGTGATATAAATAACGATGGACTACAGGACATTTTCTTTTCTGGTAACATGGTCAGTAATCGCTTGTATCTCAATAAGGGAAACATGCGGTTTGAAGATATAACCAAAAAAT
>Ga0111539_10004314_pt1 | contig 18607 bp, 10 predicted proteins | sample RhiMethybrSRZTD1_FD_79667 | JGI IMG/M metagenome (GOLD analysis project Ga0111539, IMG submission 79667) | Populus rhizosphere microbial communities from Tennessee, USA - Rhizosphere MetaG P. TD hybrid SRZTD1 (version 2) (version 2) | ecosystem: Host-associated > Plants > Roots > Rhizosphere >... | reverse complement strand
GGTTCCCAGTTGGGGTCATAGGGATTGGCCTCACCTTTGATTTTGATGTGCCTGCGTATCGGAGTTCCGGCCAGATTATAGAGTCTGATCGACCGTTTTTTCTCTCGCGATTCTGTCTCCCCACTAAAGACCCATTGACGATTGCCGACGGCATGAAAGTATTTCTTCTTGATCCATTGCCGAGGCTTCCGCGGATGACGACGACGACACCAGCGCCAGATCGTCCAAAATATCACGTGATCCATTTTTTGAAAGATTTGTTTGCTCGACGCGTGTTGATGATAGTTCGCCCATCCTTTCAGTATCGGATTGAGCAACTCGATCAACATCCCGGGTGGGACGTGAGACTTGTTCCTTGTGATTTCACGCACCCGTGTCAGCAAGCTTTTGACGCTCTTTTTTGACGGACGGATGAGCAAAATACCTGGAGGGTATTTGCGAATGTGTTGCCCAAGGAACTCGAATCCTTCAGTAATGTGCGTGATTTTGGTCTTTTCCGCTGAGAGTTCCAGCCCTCTGAGCTTGAGGTATTCCGCAATCAGAGGTTTGACTTCGTCTTCCAACAGATCCTTGGAGCTGCCGGTTACGATGATGTCATCGGCAAATCTCACCAGATGGACCTTGGACTTTTGGCCTGCAGGTGTCTGCTTTTGGAATTTTGGGTTCTGTCTGAGCCTTCGTTCCAGTCCGTCGAGCGTGATATTCATCAGTACTGGCGAAATCGTTCCGCCCTGCGGCGTTCCGACTTCGGTTTCGTACCATCGCCCTTGCTCGATGAATCCTGTTTTTAACCACTTTCTCAACACGGATGTCTCCATTGGAACATTATCCAACAGCCATTGATGAGAAATCTGGTCGAAGCAGGAGCGGATATCACATTTGAGTATCCACTTGGCAGATCCTTTTCGGCTCAATACTCCAAAGCATTGTTCGATGGCATCTGCCGGCGAACGACCCACCCGAAATCCATATGAGTTGGGGTCCGCCTTTGTTTCCGCAATCGGATCTAGCGCCAGCAGGTGTAGGGCTTGCCGGGCTCGATCTTTCATTGCGGGGATACTCAGACTGCGTTGTCGTCCATCGCTTTTGGGAATGTAGACGCGCCTGAGCGGTTGCGGATGATAGTTCCGCGCTTTTAGCTCGTCTACGGCTGCAGTTCGCTTTTCCGGCGTGTTCCATATAACGCCGTCCACCCCGGAAGTTTTCCTGCCTTGATTGGTCGTCACTCTTTTGACGGCCAGACATCGACCGCTTAAAGAGTGGGTCAGCAGATGTTGCAGTACTTTTACTTTGTTCCATCTGCCTTCCTGTGTCGCCTTGACGATACGCGCCTGGAGCCGACGGACGTGTTGATTGACTTTTTGCCAGTTGATGCTCGTCCAGTCAATCTGTTCGCCGGAGACCGCACCAGCCCGCGTTTCCGCTGCTGTCATCTGCTTTGTCTCCTCTATCGGTAGCTCAAGTTCTCTCGTCAGGAAAGACCGGATGGAAGTCTGCTCGCTTTCGCGCGAAGTGATCTTGCCGGGTGTCGCTCAACTTCTTTTCGCTCCATTACAAAGCGACCTTCGCTTTTTCCATCCTCCTTTACCCGCATTTCTGTCGGCTTGCCTTACGGCTCGCTTTCCCTCGCGGGAGAAATACGGGCTTACCACGTTTCGCAGTCTCGACTCGATGGGTTAGGTCCCGCCTCTACGCCGGTGGCGCAACGTCTGCGGTAGCGAAAAATGGAGCCGCTACACCTGGCCACTTACCTTTTGGTCCAAGCCTGTCAGCCGGGTTGGCTTGCTCCCGTTAACGGCGCTTGCGACGATTCACATTTGTTGACCATACCATCGCCCCCTGGCACTCGACCGCCTTCCGGCTGGCAGTCGCAGCTTCCTCTCACGATTCGGCTGCCAATTTGAAGTTACGTTGTCCTGGAAGCTTCGCACCCCGTTGTTGCCAACGGCGCGCGTCCCAGTAGGGGACTTGCGGCAGAACGCAAGGTGATCTCATATCATTTAAGGACCACAGTTGAGATTGCGACCTCGTGTCGCACCCATTTGAACGGGTTGGATTTGGTCAGAGCAGCCCCCAGTGATAATAGAATTGGGCCAGTCTACCAGCATTGAGGACCGGGCGCCTGTTTTATTTGCAACAGAGCCTCAAGGCCTGTTGTTTAAACTCCTCGTCATACTTTCCTCGAGCGGGTTTTGTCTGCTGTACTAATGAATTGGATGCTCTCTTTTTCATAGTGGTGTTGCTCATTGTTTAAGCAACACTTGTGTCCGTCAAGACAGAACCACCTCAGTCCGCCACCTCGCTCAGGAAGCCGCTTTTCAGCCTCTTCATAAAACCAGGCGCCAAAGCTTTAAAGTGTTTAAAACTGATTTGGAAAAACTTTGAGGGGGGTTTAAAGACATCCCAAATATATCCCTGCTATTGTCCGCCACGTAATGCAGGATCGCATTAGCTAATCAATCAAAAGTGACGAATTAAATTGATTTATCGCCTATCAATTTTCGGTATGGAGATTTTTCGACCGTAGTGAGAGATCGCACACGGATATTTCTGCCGTGAAGTTTGGAGGTATCACAGATGAACTGCGCAACAGTAATTGACATTCCTCGTTGGTACGCAATTCACACGCATCCGAAGCAGGAGACTCGCGCCGAGGGGAACTTACAGGCTTGGAACGTGGAAACATTTTTTCCCAGGATCAGGGACTGCCGTTTCAATGAATTCACGGCTGAACCATCCTATTTTGTCAAGCCTTTGTTTCCAGGGTATCTCTTCGCTCGGTTCGCGCTAGCCAGTCTGCTTCATAAGGTCCGTTTCACCAGAGGAGTACATAGCGTTGTTTGTATAGGTATCGCTCCTGCGCCGGTTGATGACAGGGTGATCGAAATCATCGCCGCCCAAATTGACAGAGCAGGTTTTGTAAAAGTTGGGAGCGATCTCGACCCTGGCGCCAAGGTATTGATTCAAGCAGGTCCGTTCAAAGGGTTCACAGGAATTTTTGAGCGAGAGGCGAGCGCCTCTGACCGAATCAAAATATTGCTGGACTCTGTGGCTTTTCAAGCTCACGTGGAAGTTGAGAGGAAGCACGTCAGATCATTAGCGCGAGTCGCATAAGTTTAAATGACAAAATGGCCCAGGGGAACGATTCGCATAATTTTCTCCACTTCTCTGATCTGAATATATCCCTTGGCGTCGAATCCAAGATCAACTCGCTATGCGTGTTTCAGAGCAAAATGCGCAAGCCTGAATTTTATCAGTTAAAGAAGTCGATCAGCGAGAAATGTGTCGCTTGAGCTTTACGCGTTCATTCTCTCGCTCAATCGTTGGTCGCTCATCATCACCATCAAAAAGTCTGGAAGGGATAGGCGGAAACTGCGATGGCGGTAGCCTGTCCGGAAGCTGAGGGCGGAGGAGAATTCCAAACGCAATGGCGGTAGCCTGTCTACGTGGTTGAAATATCAGGCGCCTCCTCCACTACGAACCACTAAGGAGGAACAAGTGAGCATGTTTACCCAACCGATCCAGAGTAACAAACAATCAATAGATCCCACTCCATCAGAGTTGAAAAAAGATGATAGGAAAGAGGGAAGCGCGGAGCCGATCGCCATCATTGGAATCGGATGTCGTTTTCCCGGAGCTCATGGGCCGAGCGCTTTTTGGGAACTGTTATGCAATGGCGTGGATGCAATTACCGAAATTCCTCCAGACCGCTTCGACATCAACGCCTTCTATGATCCACGTCCCGGCGCGCCGGGAAGGATAGCGACGCGCTGGGGTGGGTTCCTTGATCAAGTAGATCATTTCGACGCCAACTTCTTCGGCCTGGCGCCGCGTGAGGCGTCACGCATGGATCCGCAGCAGCGATTGTTGTTAGAAGTCGCCTGGGAAGCGATAGAAGACGCCGGGCAACTGCCCAGTAAATTGAACGGGAGTCGCACGGGTGTATTCATAGGGATGTGCTACAACGACTATGAGGATTTGGAGTTTCAAGATCACCGCGGCATTGATGTCTATGTGAATGCGGGAGGCGCGCGGAGCGCCGCTTCGGGACGTTTGTCATACGCGTTGGGACTGGAGGGGCCGAGTATCGTGATCGATACCGCCTGCTCGTCGTCTCTGGTGGCGGTACATTTGGCCTGCCAAAGCTTGCGTCATGGCGAGACATCGCTCGCCATCGCCGGAGCCGTCAACCTGATTCTTCAACCGGAATCGAGCATTGGCTTTTCTCAAGCGAAAATGCTGGCGCCGGATGGGCGTTGTAAAGTCTTTGACGCGAGCGCTAACGGATTTGTGCGGAGCGAGGGGATTGGAGTCGTCCTTCTTAAGCCATTAGCGCATGCGCAAGTGGACGGCGACTCGATCTATGCCGTCATCCGCGGCAGCGCCGTTAACAACGATGGTCGCTCCAGCGGTTTTCTCATGACTCCCGGAAGCGAGGGACAGAAGGCCGTGATCAGAACGGCGTGCCGCAACGCCGGGATTTCGCCGGGACAGATCCAATATGTCGAAGCTCACGGCACAGGCACTAGCGTTGGCGACCCCGTCGAGACGCATGCGCTCGGTGAAGTCTTGAGCGAAGGTCGCTCCGCCGACAGCCGTTGCTTGATCGGATCGGCGAAAGCCAACATCGGGCATACCGAGGCGGCGGCTGGGATGGCTGGGTTGATCAAAACAGCGCTCTGTCTCAAGAACGGAGTCATTCCGCCGAGCCTGCATTTTCAAACGCCGAATCCCAACATTCCCTGGCAGGAGCTGCCATTGACCGTGCCCGTCTATATGACGCCGTGGCCGTTGTCCTCCGGTCCCGCGCTGGCGGGGGTGAGCGCGTTCGGCCTCTCGGGGACAAACGCTCACCTCATACTCGAGGAAGCGCCCCGCTCATCTTATTCCTCTTCCCAGACTCAATCCTCCTCAACGCCCCGCCTATTGACGCTGTCCGCCCACCGACTTGAGTCGTTGAATAAGCTTATAGAAAGCTACCAGGAGCTTCTTCGCGACGGCGAGCGAACAGCGCCCGTCCTGCGCGATCTTTGTTATACGACTAGTGCGAGACGCGATCACCACGGTTACCGTTTGGCATGCGTAGGTCGCACGGCGCGGGAGATGGCCGAAAAGTTGGAGGCGTATCTGAGAGGCGATGTGAGTCCCGGCGTGGCCGCAAACACGAGCATTCCAGAAGCGCAGCCGAAAATCGTGTTCGTCTTTTCAGGGCAAGGCTCGCAATACCTGGGCATGGGGCGCCTCCTGTTCGAACAAGAGCCGGTCTTCCGTGACGCGCTCACCCGTTGTGATGAAGCCATCGGTAAGTTTGCTGACTGGTCTTTGCTTAAAGAGCTTTTCGCGGAAGAAGAGAGTTCAAGGTTGAACGAAATAGATATTACTCAACCAGCCTTGTTCGCCATTCAAGTCGCGCTGGCGGAACTCTGGCGCTCCTGGGGAGTAACACCGGACGCTGTTGTTGGACATAGCATGGGTGAGGTCGCCGCCGCTCACATTGCAGGCGCGCTGAACTTGGAAGACGCCGCTCGAGTTATTTGCCGCCGAAGTCAGTTGATGAAAAGGACGAGCGGTCAGGGAATGATGGCTTTGGTTGAGCTTTCTCACGAAGAAGCGCTGCAAGCAATAACAGGTTATGAAGATCGACTGTCTGTCGCCGCCAATAATGGGCCGACTTCGACTATCTTGTCGGGCGACCCTCCGGCGTTGGAAGAGGTCTTGAGCGCGCTGGAATGTCGAGACGTCTTCTGTCGCCCGGTGAACGTGGACGTCGCTTCGCATAGCCCGCAGATGGATCCCCTGTGCGACGAATTGGAACAAGCCTTGAGAGATATCCAACCACTACCGACCACGATCCCCGTCTGCTCCACTGTGACCGCTGAGTTCGATCATGGGATGCTTTTTGACGGCGGTTACTGGAGGCGCAATTTGCGTGAACCGGTCAAGTTCTCGGCGGCGGCCCAACATCTCTGCGAAAACGGGAATCGAGTCTTTATCGAGGTCAGCCCTCATCCGGTCTTGTCGAAGTCGATTCAGAAATTGCTCAAACATTTGGGGGAGGAGGGAAGCGTTATCGTGTCCTTGCGACGGGAAGATGATGAAAAAGCCTCGATGCTGCAAGCCCTCGGAGAGCTTTACGCGCTGCGATATCCGGTGGATTTCAGCCGTCTCTACGCCGATGGAGGAAATGTTGTCGAGGCGCCGCGCTACGTTTGGCTCCGTGAGCGTTTCTGGTTCGACTCGCAGTGGACGGATGAAAGCCAACGCCCTAAGCGCACCGCCGATGGTCTGAATGGAGACCGCGCCTGGCCAGGTTATCATCTCCGTTCCGTCACGCAACCCGGAACCCATCTGTGGCAAATGAAGCTCAGTCTTGAGGATCTCCCCGATTTGGGAGACCACCGTGTGAAAGGCATGGCCGTGCTGCCTACGGCGGCATACCTGCAAATAACCCTCACGGCTGCCAAAGAGATTTTCGGAAATCGAGTGCGCGCCCTGGAACATGTAACTTTCAAAGAGGCGTTGATAGTTCCCGACAGTAACGCTTTGATGGCGCAGCTCGTCATTTCGCCTGATCGACCGGGGTCGGCGTTATTCAAGTTCTACAGCCTCGACGCAAAAGGAGGCCCGGCTACGCTCCACGCGAGCGGAACGATTCAAATCGGTGAGGAGGAAGAGTTCGGTCATTTCGCCGCCGACAATCTGATCAGTCGGGTCAAGGCGAGATGCGAAGAATACAGGGATGGAGCGGAACACTATGAGGCGATGCAAGAACGAGGGCTGGATTACGGCCCGACCTATCAAGGCGTGGAAGAACTTTGGCGACGCGATGGTGAAGCCATGGCTCGGGTGCGACCGTCGGAAGATACGGGCGCCCTTGGGCCGATCAATGCGCCTCTCCTGGACGCTTGCTTCCAGGCGCTCGAAGCCGCGCTGCCCGAAAGCGTCGACGGCTTTGGCCGGCTCGATTGTTATTTACCCGTAGGCCTCGAACGTTTGCGCATTTACCGCCGGCCATTCGCCGAGCTTTGGAGCCAGGCGGTCTTGCGCCAGACCGCACAGCTTGACGCGGACCTGCTTGAAGGCGATTTGCTCGTCTTGAATGAAGATGGCCAACCCGTGTTGGAGGCGGATGGGTTGAGGGTCAAACGCGTGGAGTCACGCGCCGAACAGAACGCGGAAGAGGGCCTCGGCGAGTGGTTTTACGAAATTCAATGGCAGGCCAAAGAGGAGTCTCGGCCGGGCGAAGCAGCGTTTACCGGCAAAAAAGATGAGCCGGGCGCTTGGTTGATCTTCGCTGACGCCGGTGGGGTGGGCAAAGGACTAGCGACTTGCCTGGAGGAGCAGGGAGAGACTTGCCTGGTGGTTTTTCCTGAGAAGGCCGGTCAGAAAACCGGACGCGTTGCGAATTCCGAACAGCCTAAGCGAAATCATTATTGGGTCGATCCCGCTGATAACGAGGCATTGAAGGCGATCATCCATGAGGCTCTCGCCCCGGGCAATCCGCCCTGTAAAGGCGTCGTCCATCTCTGGGGAATGGGGCTTCCCGGCGGCGCGGAATTTTCCCTTTCCGCCTGGGAATCGGCGCAACCGCTCGGTTGCGAAAGCGTGATGTATCTAATTCAAGCTCTAACAGAAGCTCGTGTGGACGAGGCGCCGCGGCTATGGCTGATCACTCGTGGCGCTCAGGCCGCCGGAGATGAGACGGCGATGACTTCAGTTTCACAAGCGACTCTGTGGGGATTGGGCAGGGTGATCATGCTCGAACACCCGGAGCTTCGTTGCGCGATGGTTGATTTAAGCCCTGCGGGCGCCTCCGGCGAACTGGGACAGCTCTTCCAGGAGATCCGGGCCAATAGCGATGAGGATCAGATCGCGCTGCGAGACGATCGTCGCTACGCCGCCAGAATGATTCCGCGCTCAGTGGAATCACTCAAAATCGCTTCAAGAGAACGTTCGTTCGAGGAAAGAACCGTTCCACTTTCGGCAGGCCGGCAATTCCACTTGGTGACGCCGGCGCCAGGGGTTTTGGACAATCTGACACTCCGCGAGGACGAGCGGCGACCGCCTGCGCGCGGCGAAGTCGAGATCGAGGTTCTGGCCGCGGGACTCAATTTTATAGACGTCATGAAAGCGATGGGCGTTTATCCTGGACAAGCCAATGATGGATTGTCGTTCGGGATCGAATGCGCCGGCAAGATCACAGCGGTAGGCGAAGGCGTCATTGAATGGCGGGCCGGCGACGAAGTCATGGCCGTTGTTCCATCGTTGGACGCTTTCAGCGCTTACGTGACTGTCCCCGCGTCATTCGTCGCCGCCAAGCCGGAAGCAATGAGTTTTGAGGAGGCGGCGACGACGCCGATCGCCTTCCTGACAGCTAATTATGCGCTTCATTATCAGGGGAGGCTCGCTCGAGGCGAAAGAGCGCTGATCCATGCGGCGGCTGGAGGGGTCGGGCTCGCCGCTGTGCAAATTTGTCAGAAGGCCGGCGCGGAGATTTACGCCACCGCGGGCAGCCCCGAGAAGCGGGATTTCCTGCGCGCGCTCGGCGTCAAACACGTCTTCAATTCGCGCTCGCTTTCATTCGCCGACGAAGTGATGAAGCTGACCAATGGCGAGGGGGTGGACATCGTTTTGAACTCGTTGGCCGGAGAAGCGATTCAGGCCAGCCTGGAATTGCTGCGAGAAGGAGGGCGTTTCCTGGAAATCGGGAAGCAAGACATCTATCAAAACACACAATTGGGATTATTGCCCTTCCGCCGCAACCTCTCATTCTCAGCCATCCACCTGGACGCGGTGTTGCGACAGCGCCCGGAACTGTTTCGTGAGTCGATGCGCTCTCTTGAGGACGGTTCATTCGCCCCATTGCCGGTCAATGCGTTCCCGATTTCCGAAAGCGTGGCCGCTTTCAGGCATATGGCTCAGGCCAAACACGTCGGCAAGATCGCGCTTTCATTACGTGACGCGAACATTCGGGTCACGCCATTGGAGGAACGGCGCAACACCGCGCGCGCGGACGGCGCCTACCTGATCACCGGGGGATTGGGCGCCCTCGGTTTGCTGGCGGCGAACTGGTTAGTGGAGCGCGGCGCGCGGCGCATGGTGTTGATGGGCAGAAACGGCGCTTCGGACTCCGCGCAGAAGGCGATTGAGCGCATGCGGCAAGCTGGCGCTGAGATCGTCGTCGCGAAAGCGGATGTCAGCCGCCCGGAACAGCTCGCTCGCGTTCTGGCGGAGATTGAACAAACGATGCCGCCGCTGAAAGGCGTCATTCACGCGGCTGGCGTCCTCGATGACGGCGTCTTGCTGCAATTGAATCCGCATCAATTCAGATCAGTGATGGAACCGAAGGTTGCGGGCGCGTGGAATTTGCACACGCAGACCTTGGGCGCGGATCTGGATTTCTTTGCGCTCTATTCATCCGCCGCGGCTTTGATCGGTTCGCCGGGACAAGCGAACTATTCCGCTGGAAACGCGTTTCTGGACGGATTGGCGCATTACCGCCGGGGACAAGGATTGCCGGCGCTGAGCGTCAATTGGGGGCCTTGGACGGAAGTCGGAATGGCCGCGCGACCTGACCGAGGAGAGCGGCTTGCCTTGCGCGGCGTGGATGGAATCAGCCCGGAGCAGGGAATCGCGGCAATGGAACTTTTGCTTGGCCTGGGTTCCGGCCAGTTCGCGGTGATGCCGTTTGACTGCGCGCAATGGGAGCGTTTCTACCCATCAGCCGCGACCTCTTCTCTGTACGCTTGCTTGCCGCGCCAGAGTGACTCCTCGCAACCGGACGACGCTGACGATTCGGGGGCGTGTGCGATCAGAACCATACTTGTCGCGCCACAACACGAGCGCGAATCATTGACGCAGGCTTACCTCGGCCAGCAAATCGCGAAAGTTTTGGGCATCGCCGTGGGCAAGGCCGCCAAATTGAACGCCAATCAACCGCTCAACCGGCTCGGCATGGATTCACTGATGGCTCTGGAAATCAAGAATCTGATCGAGAAGGACCTCGGCGTCACCGTGCCAATCTCCACTCTATTAGCTGGTTCGAGCCTGGCCGATTTGACCAGACTGGCGGTTGACCAACTGTCTAGCGCGCAAGCCGATCCGATGGAGTCATTCGAGGTCAATGAATACACCGACCTGCGCCCGAACGCAGGGGGCGGTGAAATGGAAGGCTCTGACTGTGAGTCTGAGACCGAGTTCTTGGCTTGCAACCTGACTGTAGATAGCCCGGAATGGGAAGAGGTAATGTTATGACGCTTACACAAACTACACGAGTAACAGACCTGCTCGTTGAGCTATCACGGCAAGGCGTCCGGGTTTGGATCGACGGCGAGCATTTGCGCATTCGCGCTCCCAAAGGGGTATTGACGCCAACACTGCGCGCGCATATAGCGGAGCGCAAGGCCACGTTGATAACCCGGCTGCGCGCAAACGAATCATTCCTAGCCGGCGACGCGCCAATATCGCATCAATTAGGCTCAACGGCGCAGGGACAGGGCCGATACGAGCCGTTCCCGCTGACCGATATTCAACAGGCTTATTACGTTGGCCGTAGCGGCGATTTTGAATTGGGGAACGTCTCGTGCCACACCTACTACGAAGTCGAGACAGACGATCTAGATTTAGAGCGGTTCAACCTCGCCTGGCGTCAACTGATCGAACGGCACGACATGCTACGATCCGTCATCCTGTCGGATGGGCCGGATGTGCGGCAGCGGATTCTCCCGCGAGTGCCCTCTTACCAAATCGAAGTCCTCGATTTGCGCGGGCAGAGCGCAGAGACCGTAACGGCGCGACTGCTGGCCGTGCGACAGCGCATGTCGCATCGGGTGGCGCCGGCCGACCGATGGCCGTTGTTCGAGATTCGCGCCACTCGGTTGGACGACCATCGCCTGCGACTGCATTTCAGCTTCGATCTTTTGATTATGGACGCGATGAGCCTGCGGACGCTCTTTCAGGAGTGGCGCCAGCTCTATCACGACCCACAGGCGCAATTGCCCCGGCTGGAATATTCATTCCGCGACTATGTCCTGGCTGAAATCGAGCGCCGTGATTCATCGAGCTATCGCCGCGCAAAAGCTTACTGGCTCGGGCGATTATCGAAAATTCCGCCAGCCCCTGAATTACCGTTCGCCGTCAATCCACGCTCCCTGGTCTCCACCCGCTTCAATCGCCGGAGCGCGCGGCTGGAGGCTCCGGTATGGCGAAGTCTCAAGGAGCGAGCCTCGCTCTACGGCCTTACGCCATCCGTCATCTTGTTGACGGCCTATTCGCAAATCATCGCGACGTGGAGTAAAAGCCCGCGGTTTGCGCTCAATGTCACTTTGGTCAATCGCCCGCTGTCGCATCCGCAGGTCAATGGAGTGATCGGCGATTTCACATCGTTTATCCCGTTGGCGATTGAACCTTCGGCCGAGGATTCATTCGAACTTCACGCCGGAGCTTTACAGGGGCAGTTGTGTGAGGATATGGAGCATCGTTGCTTCAACGGCGTGCATGTGGGGCGCGAGTTGATGCGCGCCGGAAGCGCCCAATCAGGCTCTTGTTTTCCCGTCGTCTTCACCAGCTTGCTCGGCCAGGGTCAACGGCGCGTCGAATACGCCGATAAGTTTTGGATGGGAAATGTCATTTACGGAATCAGCCAGACGCCGCAGGTTTGGCTCGATCATCAGGTTATCGAAGAGGATGGCGCGCTGGTCCTTCATTGGGATGCGGTCGAGGAGCTTTTCCCTGAGGGGCTCTTGAATGAAATGTTTGACGCGTACATCGCCCTACTCCATCGGCTGAGCGAGGACGACGCCAGCTGGCGACAGCCCCGACTCTGCCTGACCCCTGCGGCGCAGCTCGAGCGCAGAGCCGCCATCAACGGCGTTACCGCGCCGACGCCGGATGTATTGCTGCACGAATTGTTCTTGAAGCAATGCCTCCAACGCCCAAATCAGCCAGCTGTGGTGTCCGAGAATCGTGTCCTGAGTTACGAGGAGTTGAACAACCGAGTAAGCGGTCTCGCGCGCAAACTCCATCAACTGGGCGCGCAGCCCAATCAGCTCGTCGCGGTTGTGATGGAGAAGGGATGGGAACAAGTCGTGGCGACGCTAGCTATCATGCGATCAGGGGCGGCCTACCTTCCAATTCCCGCGGAGTCTCCCAAAGCGCGACTCTGGGATTTGCTTGAGGACGCCCAGGTACGAATAGCGCTGACCCAGTCGTGGCGCGACCAAAAGATCGAATGGCCCGAATCCGTCGCGCGTATCGCGGTTGATCTGGAAGACGCCCAACCCACGGACGAACCGCCCTTGCCGAGAGCGCAAAGCGCCGACGATTTGGCCTACGTCATTTATACCTCCGGGTCGACAGGCAAACCCAAGGGCGTGATGATCAGCCATCGCGGCGCAGTCAATACCATCCTCGACATCAATCGCCGGTTTGACGCGCGACCTATGGATAGAGCGCTGGCGCTCTCCTCACTGAGCTTTGATTTGTCGGTTTATGACCTCTTCGGCCCCCTAGCCGCTGGGGCGACTGTTGTGATTCCGGAGCCGATGGCGACTCGTGATCCGGCTCTGCTCTCAAAGATCATCCGTGATGAGCGAGTGACTATCTGGAATTCAGTTCCCGCGCTGATGGAAATGGTGGTCGGGTACGAAGAAGCGCGCGGCGGAAATCTGCCTGAATCATTGCGCCTGGTAATGTTGAGTGGAGACTGGATTCCTGTGACTTTGCCCGGGAGAGTTGAGCGTCTGTCGAAAAAAGTAAAAGTCGTGAGCCTCGGCGGCGCCACGGAAGCCTCGATCTGGTCAATCGTTCATCCGGTGGAAGCGGTTGACGCTGACAGTAGGAGCATCCCCTACGGGAAACCGCTCACCAATCAAAGCTTCCATGTGCTGGACGAAACTCTCAACCCGCGCCCGATCTGGACGCCGGGACAACTCTACATTGGAGGAATAGGCTTAGCCCAGGGATACTGGCGCGATGAAGAAAAGACAAGGGCGAGCTATATTGTCCATCCTCAGACAGGAGACCGACTCTATAAAACCGGTGATTTTGGGCGCTACTTGCCGGACGGCGACATCGAATTTCTCGGCAGAGAGGATACACAAGTCAAGATTCGTGGCTACCGTGTCGAGTTGGGTGAAATTGAAACGGCGCTCGCGCAGCATCCGAATGTATGCGTCGCAGCGCTTGTCGCTATCGATGCGGCGCGCGGGGGCAGACGGCTCGTCGCTTACATCGTTCCTCAACCCGGATCTGCGCCATCACCAGGCGAATTACGGGATTTCTTGAAAGAGAGATTACCGGATTACATGCTGCCCGCCGCCTTTGTCTTTGCCGATTCGCTGCCGCTGACATCCAACGGCAAAGTGGACCGCAAAAGCCTCGCCGAATCGAACTACATTCAACACGCTGACTCACACATCAAGGGGAGATCTGACAGCGAAATTGAAACGTGTATAGCGCGGATTGTCGCCGGCGCGCTCGAGATGGAGCGCATTGAACCGGATCAAAATCTTCTCGAGTTGGGAGCGGATTCTTTAGATCTGGTTATAATTGTCAATCATTTGGAACGAGAAATGGGATTTCGCCCCAAAATAGCGGATCTATATCACCAGCCGACGATTGCCGGGCTAATCAAAAATTACTGCGGCAGGCTACTATAACCTGCCTGCCGAAAACCAAGAATGGAGGCCTATGAAGAGGGAAAATCCGGATTCCGCATCCGATCATGACACGGAGAAAAATCCGGCTGTCGAACAGAGAGAGTATGTAGCTCCGCGCACCCCGGTGGAAGATCTCATTGCTGGAATATACGCATCCCATTTGAATGTGTCGACTTTGGGGGTTTATGACAATCTACAATTTTTAGACTTTACTCCGCAGGTGGCGGCTCAGTTGACCAAGTGGTTGCAACAGATTTTCCATGTAGATGTGCCCGCGGAACAACTATTCCTATGCGCTACGATAGACAGTGTGGTCAATCTTCTTTCGGAGCTTTGGGGAGGGCGCGAGATTGTCGATGAGATAGCTTGGACATTTCTCCAGATCGAACAGCTTTCTGATGATGAAGTGCGATCGCAACTGACGAACGAGTCTTCCACGGCGCAGGCGGTTTTGGAGAATCCCGATCAAGAACGGGTGGATTGACACCCCCGGTTGCGAGACCGGAGTGAAAAGAAGGTATCATGAATGAAACAAAGACAGGATATCGGCGCTCACCCGACAGGCTGAAATTATTGTGGCAATTGCTCAGGAAAAGAGGCATAGATTTCGCGCCTCAGCAAATCAGTCCGTCCGAATTCGCCACAGGCCAGATAAAAAAGGAATCGGAGCCGGACTCTGGGAAGCAAAGCTGTCAGGAAGACCCTCAATCCAGTACTAAAGATAAGGTATGACCATGAGGGCTGTGAGAAAAGGTTTCCATATATGACGTTGACCTTTCTGGCTCATCATTTTCTGGTACATCTCCGATTGAAGATGAAAAAAAGTCCCCGGCATTAACGCTGGCGCAAAGCAAAATGCTGATGCAGAGCGTGCTGGGGCTGCCCGAACTCGACTTCAAATTTGCGCTGGAGGTCATGATATATCATCGAGAACGTAACTATGCGGCCTATTGCTCTCATCGCAAGCGCACACTGAAATCGCTAAAACGAAAGAGCAAAAAGCCTATGATCTCGATTTTCTTCTCTTCATTGAGATATGTTTCAAGACGATCTAAATCAGACCAACAAACATTGGGACAAATGATTTAGACACAGAGGACACAGAGGACACAGAGAACCAGATTGAAGCGTCTTTCTGCTCTGTGCTCTCTGTGTCCTCTGTGGCTATTGTCCCAAAGTTACTTGTTTCGATTTAGAGTCCAGCACGCAAAGGGCTGTCCCAGCTTTTGTGGGTCGCTCAAGGCAGTGGCAATCACTTCGGCAACTTGCTCGGAATTGTACGTTGCGGGGCGACCCGAGCGAGCGAGATCGTTCAATCCATCGAGCCCATCGCTATTGAACCGTTTGAGCCAGGTCCGAACTGTGGCTGCGCTCAGCTCCAACTCCTCGGCAATGGCGTCTACTCGTTTGCCCTTGCTGGCGAGCAAGATCATCCGCGCCCGTTCCACTTCTCGCGCTGCGGCGGTTCGTGAGCGGGCTAGCTTTTCAGTCGCGGCTTTTTCTATCTCTGTCAATGTTCGTAGTTTGATCGCCATCGGCAGTCTCCTGAACTGCCGCGAGTTTTACAAAAGACTTGGTGGATGCGCCACTTAGTCGGGGAGGAGCGCAGTCAAAAGGCGTAAGGATTTGCCGCAACTGCGCTGCCAAATCTCTAGACGGCGCTATTATCCTTTGCGCGAGGTCTTCGCCGGTTTACGCCGGATGATTCCGAAAGACTACGACGGCGATTCCCGAATACCCAAAAATTAAGTTTAAAGTCTTTAAAGCAGATTTGGAAAAACTTTGAAAGCTATTTAAAGACATCCAAAATACTTCTCTGTTACTGTCTACCACGTAAAGCAAGCTCGCGTTATTCAATTAATCGTTCCGCAAATTTCGTTACTAAATCGAAGCAGGAAAGATTGGCACAGACAGTTTCGTTCTGGTACTACAGTTTTTGTCCAGTAAACTGTACCGAAGAAAACTGTACGTGCGTTCGACTACCGTACTTGAAATCCCAACCGCAGAGCAAGAGGCTCTGCTGCGTGAATTGCGCTAAGCCCGTTATGGACATCTACTCGCGATTCACATTTTGCTATTACACGCTGCCGGGAAGAGCCCGACTGAAATCGCCGATTTCCTCTTCTGCTCGCGCTCAAGCGTCTATCGCTCTGTTAAGGCCTATCGCGCTGCCCGATTGGATTGGCAACGAGATGACCAATCATCGCCACGCCTAAGTCGCTGGCAGAAGATGCTTCGCTCTCTGATCAAACTTTCGCCCCGAGTCCTGGGCTGGTGTCGAGTGCGCTGGAGTTGCGCCGCTCTGTCTGTGACGCTCGCTGTGCTGGCGCAAATCAACGTCTCGCGCGAGACCGTTCGGCTTGAGTTGAAAGCCACCGGCTACGTCTGGAAACGCGCTAAGCTCAAAGGTCGGATGCATTTGTATGAGCGCGCCGTGATCAAACGGGCGTTCAAACTGATCTTTTAATACATCAAACCGAGTCGCGTCCGGCTCACGGCGGATCGCGGATTTGCAGACGAGCCGCTGTTTGCGCTTCTCCTGCAGTTGCGCGTGCGCTTTGTGATCCGCGTCAAAGGCTGTGTCAAAGTTTGCTTCCGCCGGGAGTGGCGCAAACTCAATCGCTTCGGGTTCTACGGCGCTTGCTGTCATCAAACGTTGGGGCGATTGCTCTACTGCGAGAAATCACCGCGCCGCCTGTGGGTCCATCAAAGCCGTGCCAGCAACAAGCAGGGGCTGTGGGAGACCTGGTCCTTGGTCAGCAACTTCGCCAGGGATGCGCGCCGAGCCACGACCGAATATGCTCGGCGCTTCAGTTGCGAAGAGGGCTTCAGGGACGCGAAATGGTATCTCGGATTCAAGGTGGCGCGTGTCAAAGACATCCGAGCCTGGTCACGATTGTTTGCGCTCTTTGTCCTGGCGTTGCTGATCCTGACAACGCTGGGGACCTTTTGCCTGCTACGAGGCGATCAAAGAACGAAAGAACTCTTGTGGCGCGTAGCTTCGCGACGGCGTGGCCGCTGTGAGTTGAGCCTGGTGAGCGCAACGCTGAGTCTGTTACAACAAGACCGCAGCTTGCTCGCGTGTTTGCTATCGTTCACCAAGTTCAAGCTGAATACGACTTTAGACAATGTGTCCTGACATCAGGCAATTAACACACATCCGAAACTGGAAAATCGCGCTGGGAACAGCGCATTGTGTGTATAGGTAACGCTCCTGCGCCAGTCGATGGCGGGGTTTAGGCGGAACCTGCAATGGCGGTAGCCTACCCGGAAGCTAGGAGCGGAGAGGAATTCCAAACACAATGGCGGTAGCCTGTCTACCTCCGGGTGTCGAAGCTAATGGCGTAGGATCTAGCGTTTGTGACCCCGTCGTGGCGCGGGCGCTCGGCAAAGTATTGAGCGAAGGCAGCTTCGCCGACGGTCGCTACTTGGTCGGTTTTTCAATAATGGAGTCATTCCGCCAAACCTGCATTTTCAAGCGCCGAATCCCAACATTCCCTGGCAGGAGCTGCCTTTGACAGTGCCCGTCGAAGAAGTGGCCTGCCTGTCGTCCTCCGGTCCCGCGACCGCGGGGGTGACCGCGTAAAGTGAGGTGTAAAATGGTGAAGAGATATCCGCGCCTGTGTAAAGATTGTAGATTCTGCTTGCGGCTCTCCGACTATGAAGCGGAAAGTTATTCGCTTTTCTGCGACAATCTCCTTACCAAAGAGATGGATCCTCCTATCGGATATTTGGGCCACAATGAAAAAGAATGTGAGTTTTTCGAGTTGGCTCAAGCGGAACCGCCTAATTCTCTATCAGTAAGTCCCTAACAGTATCGCCGCGCCAATTTGGCATAATTAAGTGAAGGCTGTGCAAATTAACACTGAATACAATCAACTACTTACTATGAATCCCGCGCATAAATCAGGAGACGCCTGGGTACGCGTCGCTTCCAGCGTGCAGTCTCGTAGGCTTGCGCAATCGTTTTTCAATGCGATTCCTGCCGAGACCGTACGCTGGAAGCGCTGCGTACCCAGGTATGCGCCAATCAATGTGTTGATTGCAATGGATTTCTATTTGCACAGCCTCAATTAAGTACCAAGCTACTTCAATCCCGCAAGCGGGCGGAATTGGCCTCGGCGGGGGGACGTTTCCGGCTGCGCTATTAGAATGACTAAGTGATATACGGCATTGTTGCGCATAATTGAAATCGGTTCTCAATAAAAAGGACTTGCCGCAGCTGGCGGCCAAATCTTTAGTAAAGCAAGGTGAAGACAAAACAACGACTTGCCCCCAAGTGGGGCGATGATGCAGCGGAAGGAGGAAACTATGATCTCCGATCTTTCCCAAATCGAAACAAGAGCGCTCAAGCTGTGTCCTGCTTGTCTGGCAGAAGCCCGTGAACCCGACAAATTCTGCCGCCGCTGTGGTGTCAGGCTCGGTAAACTCCGGGAAAACGACAGCGACCACTTTGTCCCATCTGGGCATTGCGCTTACCACCTCGCGCAAGGAGCCTATCAGAGCGTTTCCGGCGCGCTCGTCGCGGCAGTGGCCACGGGCATTTCTCACAATACCGCGGGACTGCACAGTCACTTGGCCAAATGGTTAATCTCGGCGTTGGTTTCAATTCCGATTTGGTTGCTCATTGTGCTGCTCTCGCCATTCGACGCATATGCTACGGCCAGAGCTATTTCGAGATAGGTCTGAATCAACTTTTCTGGTGAGCGGATCCGCCGTCCATACCTGAACAAGCCGTCGAAGATCTGTCGTGAACATTGAAACGCACGATAGACTTATCAGCTATGACCGCAATTCAGACTCATTCTTGTCCTTTAGAGAGGCGCCACGCTTACAGCAGTTTTCAGTTGAGCGAGCATATTTCGACCGCGAAGGACGCAAAGGAGCGCAAATGTCAGCTAATAAGCGCTCGCGCAAAAATAATCCGGCATTATCCATCGTAGGGGCAG
>Ga0111539_10004309_pt1 | contig 18616 bp, 16 predicted proteins | sample RhiMethybrSRZTD1_FD_79667 | JGI IMG/M metagenome (GOLD analysis project Ga0111539, IMG submission 79667) | Populus rhizosphere microbial communities from Tennessee, USA - Rhizosphere MetaG P. TD hybrid SRZTD1 (version 2) (version 2) | ecosystem: Host-associated > Plants > Roots > Rhizosphere >... | reverse complement strand
CCTACCATTGAGTTCCCCAGGGCTGTCACGTTTTATCAAACAATACTGAACACTAGTATTGAAGAAATAAATATGGATGGAGCATTAATGGGACTATTCCCCAGCGACGGAGAAACTGTTTCTGTAGCGTTGATCAATAGTAACCAGTATAAAACTTCCATGGATGGCACTGTTGTTTATTTCAACGCCGGAGATGATTTGCAAATAGTGTTGGACAAAATAAAAGCAAACGGCGGCAAAATAATTGTACCCAAAACGGACATCGGTTCCGGCATCGGCTTTTATGCAATGTTTATGGATACGGAGGGAAACAAGTTGGGACTACATTCCAAAAATTGAGATGACTCCGAATTAAGGCAAGAACGCTATTTACGAGGATGTAAACTTCTTAATATCTCTCGTGATATTCTCAAGGTTCGTAAGTCTGTCCGAAGGACTACCCTGGGGAAGACTTACAAGGTTTTAGGTCCGAGTGTCTCTGCGCTCAAAACCCGCGCTCAACACTCGAACCAGGCCAGGAGTAACGGGAGATTTTTGGCAATGGATATACGCCGATCGTGCACTATCTCGGTGAGCGCATGGACCATTACAACGGACGATCTATTGGATATTTTTTTTGGTTTTATATTCGCCAATAACGTTAGTCGCGTCTTAAAATGTAGGTGGCGCTGCATTGAGGTCGGAATCCAGGAAATCAGTGATCATGGGTATCAGCCAATCTGTTCTCTGCATCATACCAATATGGGTCGTACCTGGTATTATAGCCAAGCGGGATTTAGGTAGGCCATGAATATCGCCCATTTTTCCTCCCCCTTTGGCACGAAACAATGCCAGTGCATGCTCATATCGTACACCGTCGACGTCGCCAATGGCCATGAATATCGGAGCTTGTATATTCTTTACATCCTTAGACCAATCATATGGCTTCAGGTCTATACTGATAACCTTTCTCACAAATTCCGAAAAATGGGCCGGATCGTTTCCAAGACTATCGTATTGTTTTTGTATGGTTGTGCCTTTAAACATATCTGCAGTGAAAGTAGCATACATGGCCTCTACATCGGGCCACCACCCATCGTGCGTATAGGTACCTGACAAGACCACAAGCCTGCGTACCTGTTCAGGGTGGCGAACAGCTACCTGAAAGGCTACACCACCCCCCATGCTATATCCCAATATATCTGCACTATCTGTTTTGAGGTGCTTAAGAAGACCAGCTACATCGTCTGCCATACCTTCGTAACTAAATTCGCGCGATATATCCCTTGTGCGGCCGTGACCTTGCATTTCAGTTACGATTACTTTTCGGTCTTTGGCCAGCAGAGGTATGATATGCAACCAATTCATAGGTATATTCATGTAGGAGCCGTGCAGCAGCACGATGGGTTTACCTTTGCCGTAAACCTCATAGTACATTTTCAGCCCGTTTACGTCTGCATATCCGCTTTCAGTCGGCCTTATGTTCTGGCTGGCAACGGTGTCTTCAGACGCAATTGAAGTTGCCTGGTTTTCTTCTTGTTGAGGTTGGCAGGATGCCATTACGCCTACAACCGTAGCAACCCAGAGACCGGTAATAATATGCCAGTTCATATCGTGTCGTTTTGTTATTATACAAAGCTCGGCAACAATATCATGCCATTTGCAGTACGTGTGCGAAAATTACAGGGGCCAAAAGCGACAGGTACTAATGGGGATATATGCGTACGCCTTAGGCTTCGAATATCCGAGTTACTTTAATTCCTTTTTCAAAAAGAATCTTGGAGTCTTCCAGTCCGTAAGTGACGGGCAGCCAGGCGTTAGCATCTCGAACAAAATCCCAACACATTAAACCTTCCTTAAATCAATACCACTTGAACACCCGCAATCCAGCGGAGAATGTAACTAGTCCTATAATGCATAAAATGCTAACAGGTCGCAGCACTTCCATAAACCCAGCGCCTTCTATAAATATTGACCGGATGGAATCAGCCACAAGCGTGAGCGGCAATGCTTGTATAATTGGTATAGCCCAGTCGGGAAAATTATGGTAATTAAAAAATATTCCGGAGAGAATCATCATAGGAAGCGTAACGGCATTGACGAGGCCATTAGCCACCTCCGTCTTTGAAGTGCGCGACGCCATCAGAATGGCGATGCCAGCGAAAGCAAAGATACCTGCCAGAAACACCGTTATGAATGCGGGAATACTGCCGGTAATACGAGTTCCAAAATAAAGGTAACTGAATACGATCAGAAGGATAGTTTCAAGAGTTCCGAGTATGATCCTCACGATCATGTGTGAAGTAAAAAAAATCGGTTTTTCAAGTGGAGTTGCTACCATTCTTCTCAACAGTTTTTTCATTCGGCTTTCGATCAGGCTCCAGCCGATTCCCCAGATGCATGAGTTCATAATACCCATCGCGATCATTCCCGGAATTAAGAAGTCGATGTAGCGAGTCCCTGTAGCTTGCAACGGGTCTATGGATGTGTTCTTTGCATTTATGTCTGCAATACTTCTTTCCAGGATAAGGTGGGTGAGCTGCGCATCGGAATTAAGCGGATCAAAATGGTAGATTAAAGAATCACCTTTAACCTCGATAAAGAGCGTAATCAAACCTCGTTTGACAGCCCGGATAGCTTCAGGTTCAGACGCTTTCTGAAATTTGATTCTGTACACATTACCCGTTTCCTTGCCCAATACTTTTTCACCCGTAATTTTTTCAGGGACCACCGATTCGCCTGTTACATAAACCGTTCTTAACGATTCTCCCTTATTCGAAAAAGCGACACCCAGCACCCATACCATTATAATAGGAAAAAGCACGGCCCAGAATAATATGGCAGGTTCCCTGAAAAAGGTTTTGAAATGGACCAGGATAAGTTGAATGAGACTTTTATTCATTGAGATGTCGTCCGGTCATTGAAATAAACAGATCATCGAGTGTCATCTTCCGCGAAGAGAGTTCTGATACTTTTATATTCTTCGCCTTAGCAGCACTAATAACAGAAGGGAGTACTTCTGCAATATTGTCCACAAAGATCTCAGCCCTCGACTGGCCGGTGAGCCATTTCAGTTTCTTAATGCCGGGAAGGTTCAGTTCTGAAATATCAAAATCATTTTCAAACGCAATCTCGATCAGGTCTCCTTCTCCGTGCCGGGCGTTCAGTTCATCAAGGGTGCCCGCAGCAATAAATTTTCCCCTGTCCATGATCAGTATTCTTTCACACAGATACTCGGCCTCTTCCATGTAATGTGTCGTGAGTATCATGGTGGTGTTGAAATCGCTGCGAAGTTTTTCAAGGATCTTCCAGATCTCACGCCGTGCTCCCGGATCCAGACCTGTGGTAGGCTCGTCAAGCAAAAGTATCCTGGGGTTGTTCAGAAGCGCAATACCGATAGCAAGACGTTGTCTTTGTCCTCCTGATAAATTAACGGTATAAGCTTTCCTTTTTTCCTGCAGGTCTATCAGTTCCAGTATTTCCTCTGTTCTTTTCTTTTCCAGTTTGTAAAAGCTGCCAAAAAGATTCAGTGTTTCTTCCGTCGTGATCTTGTCAATGAACTTTGTTTCCTGAAGGGACAACCCGATCAGGTGATGAAGGCTATGCTCGTGTTCTTTCCAGTTCATGCCGAGTATGGAAATATTCCCTCGATCTGGCTTCTGGATACCTTCGATCATCTCGATCAGCGTAGTTTTGCCAGCCCCGTTCGGTCCAAGCAAAGCAACGAATTCACCTTCGTAGATGGTGAGGCTGAGGTTATTAACAGCCGTAATATCCTTAAAAGTTTTGGTGACTTCTGTGATCTCTATTGTGGGTGTTTTCGACATTAGCGTTTCAATATAGTCAGGGGAAATATAGGCATCAAGAGCTGTCTTTTGCTTGTTAATTTTATGTGCGACATAACTGTAGCAAAGCGATAGTTTTTTGCATGAGCCACCTAACGTAACGAGTACAGTTTGTATCATCGCCTTTTAGTTTGGATTGTCGTTTTGAATCAAATGCATTTCACGCAAAGTGCGCCTGCCGGCCTTGCTCTGCCGAAGCGGCTACGCGAAGACGATGTAGGCAGGTGCGCAAAGGGAATTCGCAAAGTACGCAAAAGACACTGCTGCCTTCGTGAGTTCTTCTTTTGCGGCCTTTGCGTGAAATGCATTTACCGTCGATAAAATATTGGTGCGGAATGAGCGCCTTTTGTATCGGAAAGTAACCCGATGGACAAAAATGGAAACGTTATGGACCGGTACGAACAGAAACCCGACAGTGATAATTTTTCCTTCCTATCTTTAGAAAAGTCCGTCAGGAAGGCCACATGATAAACAATAAGTTGCGGAATTACTCACTCCTATTTTCAGTGTCCTATTGGATGCTGGCGGGATTTTATTTGGTCACGGTGAGGTACTTTGGACTAGGCGAATTTGCACCTCCCGATCTCAACTATGGAGACCTGGCTGCTTACGCCGGGTGGGGAGGCTTTTCCATCGGTTTACTATTTGGCTTGTTCCCATTGAACAACCTTTTACGATTCCATAGACGAAGATCATTTCTAAGTGTCGTACTGATCAGCACAAGCTGTTATGTTCTGTTTTTTGTGACAGTTATTTTCATATCAAGTTCGTTAGGAAACTCCGTTGAGTTCGCGTTGTCTTATGTTTTTTCTCCTGATGGCCTGATTGTGTTGTTTCACCTTTCGATGTCCAGTGCGTTGTATCATTTCATCCTTCAGATAAACAAGAAATTTGGCCCGGGTGTGCTTCTCGAATACACCACGGGGCGGTATTTTGCCCCTAAAGTGGAAGAACGTGCTTTCATGTTTCTCGACCTTAAATCCTCAACACACCTGGCGGAGAAGCTGGAACATGTTTCTTATAGCAGACTGGTGCAGGACTGTTATGCGGAACTAACGGCACCACTTATTCAATACAATGCTGAAGTCTATCAGTATGTCGGGGATGAAGTAGTTCTGACCTGGCGAATGGATGCGTCCTTTTCGGCGTCTTATTGTCATGAATTCGCTTATGCCTTCCAGGACAGACTCGAAGCAAAAAAGGATTATTTTATTTCAAACTACGGAGTTAGGCCTCAATTTAAAGCGGGCGCCCATTGCGGCAAGGTAACAGTCGCTGAAGTAGGTGAGATCAAAACGGAAATTGCATATCATGGCGATGTATTAAATACTGCATCTCGAATTCAAAATCTTTGTAACCACTTTGAAAAGCAATTGTTGCTGTCCGAGTCCGTCGTGGCACGTCTCGGGGAAAAGGATCGTGCAAGAACCAGCTTTGTTGCAGAAGCGGAGCTTAAGGGAAAAGAAAGCCCCACAAAAATATTCACGATCGCGAAATCCTTGAATTAGCAGGAATTATATTCGCGGATCAAAAATTCGAAACATGGAAATTAAAAGGATAGGCTCTCAAGCATCAAATAAAGGACCTGCTGATTGGTTTACAGGAACCGTTCGCGTCGATCCGCTGTTCCAACCCAACGCGCCTGCACGAACCGCAGCGGCGATAGTCACATTCGAACCTGGCGCGAGAACGGCATGGCACACGCATCCACTTGGACAAACACTGATCGTAACTGCAGGGTTAGGCTGGGCACAAAAAGAAGGCGGCCCGATTGAAGAAATTCGACCTGGCGATGTTGTGTGGTTTGCTCCCGGCGAAAAGCACTGGCATGGTGCTTCAGCTACGATCGCGATGACGCACATCGCCATTCAGGAGCAACTCGATGGAAAAGCTGTAGACTGGTTAGAGCACGTGAGTGATGATCAGTACATTTTTAAAAAAATGTAGATTTTGGATTGACGATTTTAGATTGGGTAACACAAGGAAGCTTCTGCAATATTTCCATTTCACGCAAAGAGCGCAAAGATTGAATTCATAAAGGCCGCAAAGCCAGGGATTTTGCCTTGGGGGAATCTACCTTAGTGATTTCTATGGTTTGGAGTCTTTCTGGCAATACCGTTTATAAATTGGCGCGTGCGCTATTTGTCCCTCCTCTTCTTACTTTTCATTCGCATTCCAGATGTCGTGCGTCGTCAACCATGAACCATCATCCTGGCGCTCGAGGATATTGATATATTTTGCTGCTGATACAAGTGTATCACCTCCGTTGTGCGGAACAAGCTTCACCTTGGCATAGCCCACGCCATAGGCGAGGTTACAGGAAACCCTTACTTCCTCATAGCCGCTCTCGAGAAAGGTCCTGTATTGATCAAAGATGCGTTGATAATATCCGCGCACCGCCTTCCGTCCCGTCATTGATGACATATCCGGAGCCATGAGGATCCCACTTTCTGTAAATGCGGTCGCTATCTCATTAGCATTTCCCTCGTTGAACGCTTTCGCACGTGTCGCACTGAGCGCTTTGATCGCAGAAATATCATTGGCGTCATCCTGTATAACGCGCTTATCGCAGGAAGCCAAGCTGATAACCAGGACCATCGCGGCGTTAAGTATTTTTTGCATAGATTGATTCTAATTCGTTCCGGAAGGCTTGCAATTTAGTGAATTGATTAAATTTTGGCATGATTGGAAAATCAACTGCAAAAGCGCAGAAACGCAAAGAATAATAAATGAGCCCGACTTGACCAACGTCTAATTTCAAAATTCGTCTTTGCGTCTTAGCGCCTCTGCGGTTTAAAATTTATTAATCGAAAAACATGATTGCAAGAAATTGAAAGGACAAAGCAATCAAGCCTCATTTGCCATGCTCGCCACTATATATTGTCGACATGAAGATATAGAGAACCGGGACTGAAATATATGAGCATACCGCTATCGTTGTGGCACAGCCGTTTTCAATGTTGATACGATCCAAAATATGATAAGGCTTAATATCGCCGCAAAAAAGCACCACACTGAAATCAAGTGCTCCACAAAATATATTTTACTAAAGACAAACGATACTAGTACTGCTAATCCAAGGAGTTGAATTCTTTTGATACTTGAAATAAAAAGAGGGACTACTGTCGGAACAAAATAAAACACGCTGGTTATCCAGGCGAAAGCCGTCGGAAAACTCAGCGTATACAAAATATGGCCTGAGTGAATTTCTGCTTTCACGTCATAAACTAACATACAATACATCAGGTAGAGTGATATACACGTTCCCATGCCGAGCATGCCCTTTATTATTGTCGCGCGCGTTCGGTCATTTTCAAGCTGCAAAACGGAAAAAGGTATCCAGACAGGCCAGACAAGCTGGGCAAATATCAGAAAAATATAGACCGGGAAATGTTTCCATGATTCATTGCCACTTGATAATCCAATCCATAACACACCCTCAGCAGCTTGCTGTGCTCCAAATAATAAAGGAATCGATGCAAACGGAATTTCATTTGTTGTTTTTGCCTTTTTCAGCGTTACGATTCCGATCGTCGCGAGGACTGCGCTGGCTCCAAAACTTGCTCCTGCTGAAAAACACATAACTCCTTATTTGATAATCCACTACCACGATTATGTGTCACAGAAGTCCTGACGGAGGGGATCGGCAGCACAGGTACAATAACTTAAGTCGCCTTACCAGGTGGGACAATTGAGCGACTAATTGAAAAGATAGACCGTATATGTAAGGTAGGGTTAAACGCCAGATATACAACAGAAAACTCTGGTAATCATCGGCGGTCCTATTGAAGAAATTCGATCCGGGGGATGTTGTGTGGTTTGGTCGGAGCGAAAAGCACTTTCCTGATGCTTCACTTTCCACTATGTGAATTCACCGTTATTCAAATCTATTTCGTTTGATCAACTATTTGCATTTGCATTTCATTCATGCGACGACCATGCACTTCGATTTTAGCGAAAGCATCTTCAATGTCTTTTAAGTCGGAACGTGAAAGGTTAACATTGCTTGCTCCTAAATTCTCGTTGAGATGATCTAGATTGCGTGTACCTGGAATTGGAACAATAAAGGGTCTCTGGGCCATTAACCATGCCAATGCGATTTGCACAGGCGTTGCTTGCTCCCGTGCTGCAACTTGACGTAATAACTCAACGATAGGCATATTCGCCGCCAGGTTATCTGTAGAAAAACGCTCGAAGCCGGATCGAAGATCCGTTTGTGGGTCGAGCGTTGTGCGGACATCGATCTTCCCAGTAAGATAACCCATTCCAATTGGGCTCCAGGGGACAAAACCAATTCCCGACGCTTCACATGTTTCAAGGACACCGTTTTTTTCAGGATCTCTTTCCATGAGCGAGTACTCAGTCTGAACGGCAGTAACCGGTTGAACAGCATGCGCTTTGCGGATTGTTTTTGCGCTTGCTTCAGAGAGACCAAAGTGCAACACTTTTCCATCTTTAATAAGATCTTTTACCGCGCCAGCCACATCTTCGATAGGCACTGACGGATCAACCCGGTGCTGGTAATAGAGTTCGATGCGGTCAGTCCTAAGGCGCCTAAGTGAACCCTCCACTACTTTCTTGATGTGCGCTGGCCGACTGTTTAGTCCTCCTGGACCTTCAAGTTCAAAACCGAATTTGGTTGCGATAACTATCTTGTCGCGGAATGGCGCGAGTGCTTCTCCTACAAGTTCTTCGTTTGTATAGGGGCCGTACACTTCAGCTGTGTCAAAGAAAGTGACGCCTTTTTCATAAGCTGTTCGAATGACCTTAATACCCTGCTCTTTGTCTGCTGGAGGACCGTAGTTGGCGCTGATACTCATACATCCAAATCCCATTTCGGAGACTTCCAGTTCTCCCAGTTTTCTTTTTTTCATTTTATTTCCTGTTGTTGTTTTCTTTTGTTTGGTCTGATGTTACGGAGTAAGCTGCTTTCTAACTCGCCTGCCGCAAGGCAAAGGTCAATACAATCAGGACCTGGGAAATAAAGAAAAACAAAGGAATAATTATAAAAATCAAAGGTGAGCAGCTGCCCTTATGGTTTTGGGTATTTGGCCTGTCTTCTTCTTGAAGAAATTATTAAAGTAGGTAGGATATTCAAAGCCGAGGGCAAAGGCGATCTCGGCAACATTCCAGTCAGTATGTTGAAGAAGAGCTTTGGCTTCACTGATAATTCGTTCGGCGATATGGGTAGTGGTGGACTTACCGGTAACTTCCTTGACGGAACTATTTAGGTAGTTAACATGCACCGATAAATGCGTTGCATAATCTTGCGCAGTTTTTAATAGCAGTGGGTGTTCAACACTTTCAATTGGGAACTGTCTTTCCAAAAGTTCGAGGAACACGGCGGTAATTCGCCCAGATGCATTTTTGGTTTTAGTATAGTTGTCAGCGGGGTGCATTTTCAACGCTTCGTGGATAACTAAGTTGATGTAATTACGTATCAACTCATCCTTAAAAATATAGTTTGAGTCTTGCTCCACGATCATCTTCTGGAAAATCGCGCTTACAGATTTTTTCTGTTCCTTGTTCAACGTTAGAATGGGCGTACCACCAATTTTAAATAACGGAGATTGTTGAAGACTTTCAGCACGATCGCTTGCCTTTAAAAAGTCATCCGTAAAAAGGCAGGCACATCCATCAGTTGTCGGTCTAATAATCTCGCAAGAGTAAGGCACGCGCGGATTGCCAAAAAAAAGAATAGTCCCATCAGTTTCAAAACTCCGGTCTGCATAGTGAAAAAGATATTTCCCGGAACTCACACTGATTTTGTAGAAGTCTTTGCGACTATAGTTGTACCCAGTGGATTTGACGGTTAGATCATAGACCTTAAATCCCTTAAGCTTTAATTCTGAATTGAAATCTGAGGTATTCGAAACCTTCCTGTTCATACCTCAAAATTATAAAAATCAAAGGTTAGTCCAAGCTCACCTGAAAGCATTTTCCAGAACACTCAACCTGACGTATCAGTGCTGCTATTTCACCACAGAGGCACAAAATATAAAGGTCACACAGGGAACTAGTTTGATTTCTTTGTGAAACTTTGTGCTCTCCGTGGGTCTGTGGTTAAAAAAGAGCTAAAAGACTTCGACACCGTCGAGCTTCGGACTTCAAACTTCAAACAACTTCCAATTTTTTCCTCATCTTCATAGTGTAAACGGCCGCACTCTATGAAACGTCTGTCACTCTTTACCCTAAGTCTCGCGATACTTTCCATAACCTTCAGCTTCGATGTACCACCTCCCGAAGCATTCATCTCCAACGGACTGGTCAATGCCAGGCTCTATCTGCCCGACGCGGTCAACGGCTATTACCGTGGTGCCCGGTTCGACTGGGGCGGTGTAATTTATGACCTCGAGTATAACAACCACCATTACTTCGGAAAATGGTTCGACCGTTATGAACCGACTTTGCACGACGCCATTATGGGCCCTGTTGATTCTTTTAACCCCATCGGTTACGACGAAGCAAAAACTGGTGAAGGTTTCCTCCGCATTGGCGTAGGCATTCTCGAAAAACCGGACGAGCCCCGCTACGCCTTCAGCACTCCATATAAAATACTGAACAGCGGCACGTGGAAAGTCAAGAAGAAATCATCGGGCGTTACGTTCATCCACGCACTGAAGAGTGAGAAGTATCAATATGAGTACACGAAGAGTGTCACCCTCACCAAAGGCAAACCCGAACTTGTTCTTGAGCATACGTTAGAAAACAAGGGAACAACAGCCATAGAAACAGATGTATACAACCATAATTTTTTTGTCATGGATCAACAACCCACGGGTCCTGACTTCATCGTGAAATTTCCTTTTGCTCCGCAGGGAGAATTCAAAGGCAAAACAGAAAAAGGTGCCATCGATGGCAAGAACATAGTCTACAAAGATGTGATCTCCAAAGGCGAGTTTTTCGCCGTGTCGCCATTAACAGGATACGGTATCGCGGCCGGTGATAATGATTTCCGAATAGAGAATACGAAGACGGGAGCAGGTGTTCGAATCATCGGCGACCAGCCCATCGTGAAAGTTGTTTACTGGTCAGCCGCAGCTACCCTTTGTCCCGAACCATACATCAAAGTGAAAGTCGATCCCGCCAAAAAAATGACCTGGAGCATCCGTTATGAGTTCTATTCCACATTTTGAAAGGACTTGCTTCTACCAACATTTTTACCATCAACGCTTCGTTACTTTCAAATCTTTGAAATATCCCATCGTTCCAATATCCACCCACAATGCCACTGATCCATCGAATGTCAATCCTTGCATCTTTTCAACAACGAATGAGGGATGCTTCTGATTGTTGATATAGAGTCTCGCCTTTGCGCCATCTAATTCAACCCGAAAGGTTATCCATTCGTCTAATCCTACATCTGCATAAGTTTCGTATAGCCCTGGAGATTCTTTTCTCAAACGATCAAACTTGTAATCTGGATATGAGTAATATTGAACCACATGATTTCTACTCAATTGATTTTCAGATCATGCTACCTTCGGCCTTATGTAAATTGATTCATATGCCGAGTCTTGTTTCTGAGATTCTAAATGCAAGTCCAATAAATCCCGGAGCCGCGGCGAACGGAGAGGGATTTTGTACCCTACTCAATCTTTACTTCAATGATCCCATTTTCAAGGTTGACATTTTTTAATTTGACATAGGTAGGTTCATCCACAGTGGCAGCCAAATTCTTTGCATCAAAAGGCAATGCCTTTAAGTCTCGTTCGACTTTCAAAACTTGTTCTCCATTGAGTTGAACAACTTCAGCCTTGACCGCATTTATTTCAAATTTTTGGTTTTGAAAAACGATTTCTGAGCAAACGTCAGAAGCAATTGGATTTGATGGATCAATTAGAATTTTTCCTTGCAGCTCATCTGCATATTTTGCGAGGAGCTCTTTTATTGTGCTGAACCATACGGCCAATACAATAATTTCAGCGTCCTTAATTGCATCCGCTACTTCTTTGCCAGACTACCAAGTTGCTAGGCTACCGCCTTAGCATCTTCGAATTTGTGGCTTGCAACAATTACCTCGCGATTTCCTTATACGAGATTTGACGCTACGATCCTTCCAATGTTTCCTAAGCCGACTACGGCTACTTTAGATTTGTTTGTTGACATATATTTTCTTTTTAGTTGATGAATAATTTGTTCGTACAAAGCAACATCAAACTAGCAGGTCATGCCAATGACCTGGTTTAAGAAAAAGTATTGATCTAGTTTAAGATTTCCCGATAGCTATCGGGATTCCCCTTTTGTCATCCGGCTTCGTATCCGGCTCAGGAATTCTGGTGTAATTCCCAGGTAAGAAGCAATTTGCACCTGCGAAAGACGATTAAGCAAATGGGGATAGGTTTCCAGAAAAAGTTGATAACGCTCCTCTGCTGTCGAGCTAAACAACTGGCCCATGCGCTGCTGCTGCAGCATAAAATGATTTTCCAATAACACACGAAAAATTCTGTCGAACTTGGGTGCCTTTATGTACAGGTCAATTAGATCATCATGATTTATGCGTAGCACTACTGTGTCTTCCAACGCATCGATGTTGAGCAATGCAGGTTGTTTCTTATGAAAGCTGGTCAGATCGAGTATCCAATAATTCTCGGTTGCAAATTGAAGAATGTGATAAACACCATCGCTGCCTACCTTATATAAACGAAGGCATCCGCGAACAACAAAGTTGAAATACTCACACACATCGCCATGTTGAAGCGCGAATTGTTTCTTAAGAAAAAGGTGTGGATGAAACTTTGCCTTGATAAGTTCCTTTTCTTCTTTGCTTAATGGAATTAAGCGATCGAAATAATCTATTAACGGCTGTACGGTAGTCGTAGTAGCATCCTGCATGTTTCAAGTCGGTTCATGGTAAAGCTACCAAATTTTGAGAAGACCGATCCTGCAGGATGACTATTCCTTTATGCCATCAAAGCTGAAGCCCATCGCATCCATTTTTAACTTGGTGACGACTTTCTTTTCATCTCTTAGGAATTGAATGATTGCTTTGCCACTTGCATCAAAAGTATCAGGCCCGGTTGACGTCAACGCACCATTCTGCCCGTTTGCATCCATCATGAGTTTACCATCGTCTACAGCGATGGTGATATACTCGAATGGCAATCCGGTCATTTTATATTTACCAACAAATGCATTCAGGTTGCTCGCCTCCACCGCGGTACCCTTAGCATCAACGGGCGAAGCGTTAGACTTGAATGTTGTATTTAGCACGACCATTAATGCTCCGCTCGCCTTAGGATCAGTAGCTGTAAAGACGAAATAAAGGTCGTGCTTCCCCCGCGTTGGTTCGAGGTTGATCACAAACGGCTTCGCACCAAAGCCACCATCTGTGACGAATTCCGATTTGCCTAACACCTTTCCATTTGCTCCATCGATCCTGATCTCGATGAATCCACCCAGCGCATTCATCTGGGCTTTGGGTGCAGAGGCACCCACTTCGACCTGTGAAAGCGTAGTAAGATCAATATTCTTAAGTGCAATGTAGCTGCCGGCTTTAGTCGGAATAACAAAACGATTTCCGCCGTATGACATCTTATTTACATCGCTGAATTCATCAAAATCGGAAGGATTAACGCTTGGACTTCGCAGCGTGAATGTCTCTTCAGAAGAAATCCCCGGCAAACCGTTAGCGCCACGATCTTTGTACGCCGCACGGAATATGAACATTCCCTTACCTTTGTCATCGGCAGGTAACTTTACAGTATACGTACCGTTTACGGGAAGTGACTGAACCTTTGGTTTTGCCGCTGCGAGATTCAAAATATACTTCACCATTTCAGCTGCGTCGTCAGCGGATAATTGTGGATGTGCAGCCATCGGAACATCACCCCAAACACCACTTCCACCACCAATCACTTTCTTCGTTAGCGCTTGCTTTGCAGAAGCTTTTCCTTTGTACTTAAGTGCAACCTCATTGTAAGTCGGACCTATCGATTTTTTGTCCAGGCTGTGACACGCCTTGCAATCACTTGCATCGATCAGTCGCTTACCCTTAGCAACATCAATCGTTTGCTCCGCAGTTCGGTGTCCCTGAGCAATTACAGTTTTATCAAAACCCTCTGCGAGATAATCTATGTTCACGGAAACTTGTTCGGGTTTGATTTTTCCATTAGCAATTGTTCCGTCTTCTTTATCTTCAACGCTGACCTGATAATTATAAGTCTTGCCTGCGAAATAGAACGACTTGTTATCATTACCGATCTCAAATGCTAACACAGGTGGTTCATTTCCTGCGGTCAGTTCCAGTGACTGTGAGACTGTTGCACCCTTGCTATCTGCAACAGTCAGCGTAGCTTTATAAATCGCTGCTGTTTCCAGTTTAACGGAGACAACCGGGCCGGTAAGTGCTTTAACAAACCCTGATTTAGATGTGATCTTCCAAGTAAATTTCAACGAGTCGCCGTCAGCATCTTTGGTCCCTTCGGAAGATAAAGTTGCCGTGAAGGGTATTGAGCCGCCCATCTTGTCCGAATTGAGTTTGATTTCCGGATTTCGGTTCCCGCCGTTGTATTCAATCTTGATGAGCCTAGCGTCATCGTTGGCCGTAAACCAACCAGATCCATATTCGAGCATGTAGAGATCTCCATCAGCGGAGAATTCCATATCCATCGGATTGCTGAACTTGTAGCTAGGCATAAAGCGTTCCATCGAGATATAATTTCCCTCCTTGTCAAGCGTGACAGACATTATCCAACCGCGCATCCAATCATACGTAAACAGCTTGCCGTCATAATATTTCGGAAAGGACCGCTTCGCCGCCTTAAAATCGTCAAGATAGTACACAGGCCCTGCCATGGCGTTTCTTCCCCCCGCTCCCACCATTGGAAACTCTTTGGACTCGGCATAAGGATACCAGATGAATGCTCCCTGAGCCGGTGGAAGTTCGTTCAAACCAGTATTGTTGGGTGAGTTATTGATAGGTTTTGTCGCGGTCCAAAGTTCAAGACTCTTGTTAACTGCATAGTCGAATTTATGGTATGCTTTATTATCTGCTACAAAGTGCGGCCAGCCAAAATTTCCTGCACCTCTCGCCTGTCCTACTTCATCATGGCCTGCCGGTCCGCGTGTCGAGTCAGGCTCATTTGCGTCCGGACCCACTTCACCCCAATACAAGAATCCTGTTTTTTGATCAACTGAAATACGGAAAGGGTTTCTATGACCCATCGTATAGATTTCAGGTCTTGTTTTTTCCATTCCATTTGGAAAAAGGTTTCCCTTGGGAATTGAATAAGTGCCATCTGCTTTGGGTTTTATGCGGATGATTTTGCCTCTCAAATCGTTGGTGTTAGCGGAAGATTTTTGCGCATCCCAGGGAGCCCTCCCCTCCCGCTCATCACTGGGACTGTATCCGTTGGACCCATGAGGGTTGGTATTGTCTCCGGTCGACAAGTACAAGTTTCCGTTCTTGTCAAATGCTATTGATCCCCCGGTATGGCAACACTGCTCGCGTTGTGTAGGAATTGTGAGCATCACTTTCTTTGAAGCAAGATCGAGTACATCACCAATCAAGGTGAATCGTGTGAGTACATTTTGTGACTTGGCGGGATCGGAATAGTAAAGATAGATCCAATGATTTGTCGCAAAGTTCGGATCCTTATTCAATCCAAGAAGACCATCTTCCGCTTCTGACACTTTACCTTCAGCATCTTTATACTTCGTACTCACCGGAATAGTAGCAATGGTTTTCAGCTTCTTCGTCTTGGTATTATAAATCCGAACTGCTCCATGACGTTCGATAAATAAGATACGGCCATCATTCAGAACACTTAACTCCATCGGCTCATTCAGCTTCTCCTCAAGAATCACCTTGGAAAATCTATTTTCTTCTGGTTTCACATTTTGATAGTCTAAAATAACAGGAGTGTCGCCCCCAATTGCATATTGCAAACCAGCCCAAACGTGATTAAGAAACAGGTCCTCGGCGAACGTTTCGTTTGTATGTCCCATAGCGGTATAAAATGCTCTTCCTCCATCAAACTCGTGGTACCAGCTCATTGGATGGTTTTCCCCATTCTTGCCGCCTCTATAGGACTTCTCATCGATCGTTAATACAACCTTGATTGATGGATCAATTTGTTTGAAGCTGTAGAACTCATCAGTGCGCTCAAACTCATCGGGCATCCCCAAAACAAGCGGATGATTTTTCTCGGTGACATGAAATTTTCCCTTTTGGACATTATCCGGATTCGGGTGATCAAGGAAATAGGCGCCGGCAAGTCGGCCATACCAGGACCATTCGTATTCACAATCTGTAGCGGCATGGATGCCCACATACCCGCCTCCTGCCTGAATGAACCTTTCAAATTCACTTTGCTGCTCATTGTTAAGAACATCCCCTGTCGTATTGAGCCACACGATGGCGTTATATTTCTTCAGATTGTTCGTGACAAACTGATTTGCATCCTCTGTAAAGTCAATATCAAAACTCTTCTGATCTGCCATCTTTTTTAAGGCTGTCTTGCCTGCATCAATGGATTGGTGCCTGAAGCCATCTGTTTTGCTAAAGACAAGGACTCGGGCGCGCTGTTGCACTGAGCGTTGAAACGATAAAAGGCCCACCAAGAGCAACGGCACGATGATGAGTAAAAATGAGCGATGTGAAGCGGTTCTCATGAGATCTGATTGATTGCGTTTGATTGTTGTGAGGTCAAAGATAGAAAAAAATCTTTATTGCGTATTACTAACGCATTAGAAAACGTAAATGTTACGCTTTAAGGTAAAAATGCGAAAAAGCAATTTCAGATCAGTTGACGGCTATCAATTTTTTTGAGTCTACAGCCCGAAAAAACAAGGATTCAGCAATGTGAAGGTATCTTACAATGCGAGGACAATGCCTTCTCTTAAGGCAGTGTTATAGTTTTTTTTGTCAAACGTGTAGAGTTTGGGAGACCGATGCTGACCTATTTTACGAACTTCATTTGTGTCCTTAATAAGTCCTAAACTCATTAACTTCTTTGGAAAATTTCGTCTGTCAAGCTCTTTTTCCAGGATTGTTTCGTATAGCGAACGAATTTCCGGTAATGTAAACTTTCTCTCTAGAAGATTGTACCCAATAGGTTTGTGGTAAAGGTTTATTCGAAGGTGATCGAGAGCTTTCGTAATCATTTCCTTGTGGTCAAATAACAAGGGTGGCAGCCCATTCACATCATGCCACTCATAAGGACCAACGAGGAAGTCTGGTTCTGGCGTTACTTTGGAAAACTCGACCAATGCAAAGTAGCCTATGGCGAACGTCCTTTCGGCTAACCAGGTATTCGCGATTGAAGGGTGAATATCAATTTTTTGCTTGCGAAAAGGCGTATCACCGAAAATATAGAATTGCTCCAGGTATACATTATCCAGGGAAGTCTTTTCCTTTAAAATACGCTGCGCAGCAACGGACAGCAATTCGGTCTTTTTAATATAACCCCCGGGCAGACCAAAACCATTTAATCCCTTATAGCAGCCCAGCAATACTTTCAATTGCTGGTCATGGTAGCCAAAGATGACACAATCAATCGTCAAGCCGATCATATATTCTTTACGGCCGGACTTAATAAATTCTTGTAGTTCCTTCTCTGTTTTCATCTCTGAGTTTCTATTGGGCTGAATTTACTAATGTATTGCGTCAAAAATACGTAATAAAAACTACAGATCTGGAATACATTGTAAAAGCCCGGAATAAATTCAGACCGTCATTACTGGACTAATCTGTACGCTTCTCTTAAAGTGGATGATCAGAATTTTGATTTCAATTAACTGGAATATAACCTCATATCCAGGCAATCTTGCCACAAAAAGAAAGAACCGATTAGATTCACCAAAAAATTCTTTGGACTAATAGAAAAAAATCTCAAAAAATATTTGCGCAGTTAAATGACTGCGCATATATTTGCAGTCAAATGACTGCATAAAATGGACTTAAGGAGAGACGTATTTCAGGCCATAGCCGACCCCACCCGAAGGGCTATCATTACTTTAGTGGCTCTTCATGCGATGACACCGAGTGCCATAGCTGAAAATTTTGACTCCTCCAGGCAAACAATTTCCAAGCACATCCAAATACTCACCGAATGTGAATTGCTCGGGCAAGAACAAAGCGGAAGGGAAATTTACTACCACGTCAATGCAAAAAAAATGAAAGAAGTTGCTGACTTTATTGAACCATTCCGAAAAATGTGGGATGACAGGTTTAATAAACTTGAATCCATCATGAAAAAATATCAGTCCGTGCCGGGACGAACGGGCAAATCAAAGAAATAGAATAACATCGCTCACCAAAAGCCGACAGTGACTAGGAAATATTGTGGAGCAGAAACCAAAGCAAAAAACAGGAGACACCGAAAATCCAAAAGAGTAGGTTAAATAAAATAAAAACTTTATGAACAAAGGCATTAAAACTGTTATTTATCCAGTGAAGGACGTACCCAAGGCAACGACATTATTTCGCAAACTTCTAGGGGTTGAGCCGTATGCAGACCAGCCGTACTATGTTGGTTTCAAGATTGGCGACCAGGATATTGGAATAATCCCTAATGGTCATAATGCCGGGATGACTGCATTTTATCATGTTGACGACATCAAGACCAGTCTGCAAACCCTTCTTGATGCAGGTGCGGAAATCATTCAAGACCTAAAAGATGTTGGCGGAGGAAGATTGGTTGCGAGTGCAAAAGACAAAGACGGTAACATTATCGGACTGGTTCAAAATTAATGAAAGACAAAACACCACTGCCAACAATAACATGGAGCGAAAAACAAAAATCAACGCCGAAGATGGCAAACAGGAATTAACGATTACGAGGGAATTT
>Ga0111539_10004308_pt1 | contig 18616 bp, 17 predicted proteins | sample RhiMethybrSRZTD1_FD_79667 | JGI IMG/M metagenome (GOLD analysis project Ga0111539, IMG submission 79667) | Populus rhizosphere microbial communities from Tennessee, USA - Rhizosphere MetaG P. TD hybrid SRZTD1 (version 2) (version 2) | ecosystem: Host-associated > Plants > Roots > Rhizosphere >... | reverse complement strand
CTTGCGTCTGCAAGGGCGGCCAAGGCTCGCTTCGCGTCGGCGATGATGCCGACCGCGCCCAGTCGGTCCGCGTCGTGGACGTTGACGTTGATGCTGGCGAAGCGGACGTCGGGGTTGCCGAAGATCGAGTGGGAGCCGGTGCTGAAGTCGGTCAGCCGGGACCCGACGGTGAGGACCAGGTCGGCCTCCCGCGCCAGGGTGTTGGTGGCCGGTGTCCCCTCCAGCCCGATGCCGCCGAGCTGCCACCAGGCGGCCTGCTGGACCGCGCCCTTGCCGGCGAAGGTCTCCGCGACCGGGATGCCGACCTCGGCGGCGAGACGCTCCAGCTCGGGCGATGCCTGCGAGTAGATGACCCCACCGCCGGCGATGATCAACGGCTTCTCGGCCCCGGCGAGCAGCGCTGCGACTGCGGCGACCTCGGACTCGTCAGCAGCCGGTCGACGGATCACCCAGTCGCGCTCGTCGAAGAGCTCGGCGGGGAAGTCGTAGGCGTGCGACTGGACGTCCTGGGGGAGCGAGAGCACCACCGCTCCGGTCTCGACCGGGTCGACGAGAGTCCGCATCGCGGCCGGGAGCGCGGTGAGCAGCTGCTCGGGCCGGGTGATCCGGTCGAAGAACCGCGCCACGGGCCGGAACGCGTCGTTGACGGTCAGGTCGGCGTCGCTCGGGTGCTGGAGCTGCTGCAGCACAGGCCCCTGGTGCCGGGTCGCGTAGGTGTCTCCGGGCAGCAGCAGCACGGGAAGGCGGTTCACCGTGGCCAGCGCCGCGCCGGTGACCATGTTCATGGCGCCGGGTCCGATGGAGGCGGTGACGGCGAGGGTGGCGTGGCGGTGGTTGTGCTTCGCGAACGCCGTCGCCGCGTGGACCAGGGCCTGCTCGTTGCGGCCCTGGATGAACGGCATCGTCTCCGCGAGCTGGTCCAGCGCCTGCCCGAGCCCAGCCACGTTGCCGTGACCGAAGATGCCCAGAGTGCCCGGGATCAGCCGGCGGCGTACACCGTCGGCGACCGAGTACTGGCGCGAGAGGTAGGTGACGACCGCTTGCGCGACGGTCAGGCGGATGGTGGGGGCTGCGTTCATGGTGGGCTCGATTTCACGTTGACCTGGGCGGATGTGAACGGACGACTACCAGGGCCGGCCGTGCAGGATGACGGTCTTCTCGTCGGTCATCTCGGCGACCGCGGAGCGGGGTCCTTCCTTGCCGATGCCGCTGCCCTTCAGGCCGCCGTACGGCATCAGGTCCGCGCGCCAGAGCGGGGTCCAGTTGATGTGGATCACGCCGGCGTCGATCTCCCGGATCGCCCGGACCGCACCCGCGACGTCGGACGTGAACACCCCCGCCCCCAGCCCGTACGCGGTTCCGTTTGCCTGGCCGATCGCGCTCTGCCAGTCGTCGGCGACGGAGATCGCGACGGCCGGGCCGAACAGCTCGTCCTGGCTGAGCGGCGACGCCGGATCTACACCGGCCACCACCGCCGGTGAGACCAGCGCGCCGTCTCGCTGTCCGCCGGTCACCAGCCGGGCACCGGCGCCGACCGCAGCCTGGATGGAACGCTCGACGCGTTGCGCCTCTCCGACGGAGATCAGCGTTCCCATATCGGTCTCGGCGGACTTCGGGTCACCGGTCTGGATCTTCTCGACCGCGACCACCAGTGCGTCGAGGAAGTCCGTGGCGATCGAGGGATGCGTGATCACCCGCTGCACCGAGATGCACACCTGCCCGGCGTTGACGTATCCGCCGATCGACACGGCTGCCGCGGCGGCTTCGACGTCTGCGTCCGGGAGGACGACGACCGGGCACGAGGCACCCAGCTCCAGGGAGAGCTTCTTCACTCCAGCCAGCTGCGTGATCCTGTTGCCGACGCCGGTTGACCCCGTGAACGAGATCTTGTTGGCCCTCGGGTCGCTGACCAGCGCGTCGCCGAGCTCACCACCGGAACCGGTCAGGACCGAGAGCACGCCTTCCGGCAAGCCGGCGTCCACGAAGCAGGCGGCCATGGCCAGAGCGGTCAACGGTGTCGCCCGAGCCGGCTTCAGGACCACCGAGTTCCCCGCGGCCAACGCCGGCGCGAGCTTGTGCATCACGAGCAGAGCGGGGTAGTTGAACGGGGTGATCGCGACGACGACACCGACCGGCTGGCGCACGGTGAACCCGATCTTGTCGAAACCGGTGCCGCGGTTGGCGTCGAGCGGCAGCGAGTCGCCGTACAGCTGGGTGCCCTCGAAGGCAGCGAGCCGGATCATCTCTCCCGATCGCGACGCCTCGCCCCGCGCCTCGGTGATGCTCTTGCCGGCCTCCGCCGAGATCGTCTGGGCGGTGGCCTCCGCGCGCTCGTCGGCCAGCGTCGCCGCCGCCAGGAGGATGCGCATCCGCTCGTGGCCGGGCGTGTTGCGCCACACCTCGGCACCGCTGACCGCCGCGGTCAACGCCGCGTCGACATCGGCCTGTCCTGCGATCGGGACGGACCCGACCACCGCGCCGTCGAACGGCGAGGTCACTTCCTCCTCGCGGCCTGACTGCGAGGCAGCCCACCGGCCACCGATCAGCTGTTCCATGTTGACCCACCCATTCGACGTAAGGCACTCAAGGACTCGGGGCCACTCGCGTCGTGCGTTCGGATCCGGTGACCAGGTCCCTCAAGCGTGAGTCCCGTCACCATCGAGGTCAACAGGGGACTGGCCATCAAAAACCCCTCATAGAGACAGTCCCGCAATGTAAAGCACGCGTGCGTGGCCGAGGTTGTCGTTATTGACCCAGACCTCATCAATCCATCAGACTCCGGGACATGGGACACCCGTATCCGATCCGGGAGATCGCCCGTCAGGCGGGGCTCAGTGAGGCCACCGTCGACCGGGTCCTCAACCACCGGCCAGGAGTGCGCGCCAGCACTGCGAGCACCGTGCGTCAGGCCATCACCGACCTGGACCGCCAGCGCAGCCAGCTGCGGCTGACGGGCCGCACCTTCCTGGTCGACGTGGTCATGCAGACCCCGGACCGGTTTTCCTCGGCGGTGAAGGCCGCGTTGGAGGCCGAGCTGCCGTCACTGCGGCCGGCGGTGGTTCGATCCCGGTTCGACTTTCGGGAGAAGGGGCGCCCCGCGGACATCGTGAAGGTCCTGGACGACATCCGCCACCGCGGATCCATGGGCGTCGTGCTCAAGGCGCCGGACGTCCCCGAGGTCGCCGACGCCATTGCGAGACTCGACAAGGCCGGGATTCCCGTCGTCACCCTGGTCACCGACATTCCACTCAGCCAACGCGTCGCCTATGTCGGAATCGACAACCGGGCCGCAGGCTCCACCGCGGCGTACCTGGTTGACCGGCTGCTCGGCGACGCTGACGGTGACGTGCTGATGGCCCTGAGCCGCAGCGTGTTCCGGGGTGAGGAGGAACGCGAGATCGGGTTCCGCGCCACCATGAGGAACCGTTCCGCCGACCGGGCCCTGATCGAACAGACCGACACCGACGGGCTCGACGCCACGGTCCACGAGTCGACCCTGCGGACCCTGCAACGACACCCCGGCATCAACGCCGTCTACTCCATCGGCGGCGGCAACCGGGCCATCCTCCAGGCATTCGACGCCGCAGACCGTTCCTGCCAGGTGTTCGTCGGGCACGACCTCGACCGAGACAACCTGCAGCTGCTCCACGACGAACGCCTGACCGCCGTCCTGCACCATGACCTGCGACACGACATGCGGCTCGCGTGCCACATCATCATGCAGGCCCAGGGTGCCATCGACGGCCCTATCAAATCCGTCCGATCCCCGATCCATGTCGTGACCCCTCACAACATCCCCACCCTGCCAACATCCTGAACCCGTCCCACGCGTCGGGACCAAGCCTCGGCGGGGGCGCGGACAAGCCGCCCTCGCGAGCACAGTCACGCGGGGGTCTGGCGTGGGTCGTGAATGCGGCGACCCCCGATGGAGACGTCCGCCCAATCGTCCGTTTCAACGCCGACGCGTGCAGTTGATGACCCGACTGGGTCACGAAGAGCAGCGAGCCACTGAGCCGATCGGAAGGGTGTCGCATTGTGGGTGCCGTGTCACGCGAGGCATGTGGCTGCGATCATCCAATCGAGGATGTAGGCCAACGGCGTCCCTGTCGTCGCGAACGGGATGGCAGAGGGTCATCCAAAAGGAGACTGTCGTGATCATTGGAGTGCTTCGAGAAGCGAAACCGGGCGAGACCCGGGTAGCGGCGACACCGGCAACGGTGACCCAGCTGATGAAGCTGGGCTACGACGTGGTCGTCGACTCCGGCGCGGGGGCCGCGTCGAGTTTCTCGGACACGGCCTACGTCGAGGCGGGCGCGCGTATCGGCGACGCCGTGGCGGCCGATGTCGTGTTCGGGGTGAATGCGCCGTCGAAGGACCAGCTCGACTCGATGAAACCAGGAACGACGCTGGTGAGCCTGCTGTCGCCGATGTTCGACCCGGAGCTCGTGGAGGATCTGGGCCGGCGCCCGATCACGGCTCTGTCGATGGACGCAGTGCCCCGCATCTCACGGGCGCAGTCGCTGGACGTTCTCTCGTCGATGGCCAACATCGCCGGCTATCGAGCTGTCGTGGAAGCGGCACATGTGTTCGGGCGCTTCTTCACCGGCCAGGTCACCGCTGCAGGCAAGGTTCCACCCGCGAAGGTGCTGGTCGCCGGTGCGGGCGTCGCGGGTCTGGCGGCGATCGGCGCGGCGGGCAGCATGGGCGCGATCGTGCTGGCGACGGACCCGCGGCCCGAGGTGGCCGACCAGGTGAGGTCGCTGGGTGGTGAGTACCTGTCGGTCGAGGCGGCCGATGTCGAGGTGTCGTCGACCGGCTATGCGAAGGAGATGTCGGAGGACTACAACACCCGGGCGGCTGCCCTGTACGCCGCGCAGGCCCCGGACGTCGACATCATGATCACCACGGCCCTGATCCCGGGCCGTCCGGCACCGACCCTGATCACCGCCGACATGGTTGCCTCGATGAAGCCCGGCAGCGTGATCGTCGACATGGCTGCAGCCAACGGCGGAAACGTCGAGGGCGTCGTGGCCGGTGAGGTCACGGTCACCGCCAACGGTGTCACCATCATCGGCTACACGGACCTGGCAGGCCGGCTTCCCACGCAGGCTTCCCAGCTCTACGGCACCAACCTGGTCAACCTGATGAAGTTGATGACCCCGGGCAAGGACGGCCAGCTCGTCCTGGACTTCGACGACGTCGTGCAGCGATCGATGACGGTGGTCCGTGAGGGGGTCTCGACGTGGCCGCCACCACCGGTGCAGGTCTCGGCTGTCCCGGTTGCCCAGGCGCAGGCTCCACCAGCCGAGTCGAGAGTCAAGCCCCCGGTCTCTCCGGCAAGACGGTTCGGCATCGTGGGGGTTGCCGGCGTGCTCTTGTTCCTGGTCGGCGCCGCCGCACCGACCGCATTGCTCGGTCACCTGACGGTGTTCGCGCTCGCGATCGTGATCGGCTACTACGTCATCGGCCACGTGCACCACGCGTTGCACACGCCGTTGATGTCGGTGACGAACGCGATCTCCGGGATCATCGTGGTCGGTGCCCTCCTGCAGATCGGGCACGGCAACGCAGCCATCACGACGCTGTCGTTCGGCGCGATCCTGCTCGCCTCCATCAACGTCTTCGGTGGTTTCGCCGTCACCCGACGCATGCTCGCCATGTTCTCGAGAAGCTGAGGAACTGAGCCATGACCATCGAGACCGCAGCACAGTCGGCGTTCATCGTCGCTGGTCTGCTCTTCATCCTGGCCCTGGCCGGGCTGTCCAAGCACGAGACCGCGAAGGCCGGCAACACCTTCGGCATCGCCGGAATGGCGCTCGCGCTGGCCGCCACGATCACCCTTGCCATCGACCACGACGTCTCGAGCACGGGGTTGATCCTGCTGCTCGTGGCCATGCTGGTCGGTGCCGCGATCGGGTTGTGGCGTGCGCGGGTGGTGGAGATGACGGGCATGCCGGAGCTGATCGCGCTCCTGCACTCCTTCGTCGGTCTGGCTGCCGTGCTGGTGGGCTGGAACGGCTACCTGCATGTCGAGGCCGAGCTCGACGGTGACGTGCCGACCCTGCGGCGCGCCCAGGAGCTGCTCGGAGTCGGCACGGGCGAGGCACTGGACCTGCTCGGGATCCACTCAGCTGAGGTGTTCATTGGGGTGTTCATCGGTGCCGTCACCTTCACCGGCTCGATCGTGGCGTTCCTGAAGCTGTCGGCGCGGATCAAGTCGGCGCCGCTCGTGCTGCCTGGCAAGAACGTGCTCAACATCGGCGCCCTCGTCGTGTTCCTGGTGCTCACGGTCTGGTTCGTCATCGACCCACACCTGTGGTTGCTCGCCGTGGTGACCGCCGTGGCGCTGGCGTTGGGCTGGCACCTGGTCGCCTCGATCGGGGGCGGCGACATGCCGGTGGTGGTCTCGATGCTGAACAGCTACTCGGGCTGGGCAGCCGCGGCGTCGGGGTTCCTGCTCAACAACGACCTGCTGATCATCACCGGCGCGCTGGTCGGCTCATCCGGTGCCTACCTGTCGTACATCATGTGCAAGGCCATGAACCGCTCGTTCATCTCCGTCATCGCGGGCGGCTTCGGCATCGAAGCCGGTCCCGGTGAGGACACGGACTACGGCGACCATCGCGAGGTCACCGCGGAAGGCGTTGCGGAGCTCCTCGCTGAGGCAGACAGCGTGATCATCACCCCCGGCTACGGCATGGCGGTCGCCCAGGCGCAGTACGGCGTCGCGGAGCTCACGCGCAAGCTCCGTGAGCGGGGTGTCACCGTCCGGTTCGGCATCCACCCCGTCGCGGGACGACTGCCCGGGCACATGAACGTGCTTCTCGCCGAGGCCAAGGTCCCCTACGACATCGTCCTGGAAATGGACGAGATCAACGACGACTTCGACGACACCGCCGTTGTCCTGGTCATCGGTGCCAACGACACGGTGAACCCGGCAGCTGCTGACGATCCCAACAGTCCCATCGCGGGCATGCCTGTCCTGACGGTCTGGAACGCCGATGACGTCGTCGTCTTCAAGCGCTCGATGGCCACCGGGTACGCCGGCGTCCAGAACCCGCTGTTCTTCCGCGACAACAGCGCGATGCTCTTCGGCGATGCGAAGGAGCGCGTCGAGGACATCCTGCGAGCGCTATGAGCGCGGCCATGAAGGACGGGGGAGGCCAGATGCTGGAGCGCCCCTGTGGGCTCAGCCACGCACGCCAGGCTGGGAGCGCCCTCGCTGCCTGCGGACGGTACGCCGTGGCTGGCGAATCTTCTGGGAGCTGCCGTTTCAGATGTCCGCTCATCACGCCTGGCCGGCGCGTGTTGAACCGCAGCAGTGTTAGCCCGCGGAAACGGTCATAGGCCCGTCCTGACTCTGCTCACGAACGTCGAGGACGAGACGCATCTCCGGGGAACCCGAACTCGGTGTGCACGCCGGGGCTGAAGGCCACGTGATCTGGCGGACGGGTGGCCACATCGGGCAGCCCCGCCGACGCCATCAGCCCGTCGTCCAGCGCCAGGACCTCCGCGGCGTGCACCGGCCAAACCTCGTGTCGGTTCGGGATGTACAAGGTCCGGCCCCACCAGCGCACGTGCAGACCCCAACGTGCGGTGACAAAGTTGTCGAGCTCGGTGCGCTGACGCCTTGATCCTGCGCGGACCACGACGTGGCTTTCCGTTGGTCTCCCGGGATGGCGCAGTCGCGCGTCGTACGAGTGCACGTCCCCGCTCGCGCGGTAGTGCATCCGTGCCCACCGGTAGGGCAACCCGAACATCGCGCGCGCACCGACCACGACCGCAGCCCGGTCGGCGTCGAGACTGAGGAACACGATGCCGCGGCGTCCTGTGTCATCGACGGAGTAGAGGCGCACGTTCGTCTCCAGGAACGACCCGAACCATGGGACACCGACGCCACGCGCGATTCCGGCGCCGACCATCCGAAACGGGATCAGCCCGACGTACGTGACACCGTCGAGGGTGTCGGGCCTGACGCCGGGCGGCATCCGGTGTGCGACGTCCTCCGGGGCGACAGCCCAGTGCAGGAACGTCAGGTCGCGCCAGCTCTGGTTCATCATCACCGAGCCGGTCAGCTCCGGCGCGGCCGAGGAGACGGGCTCGACGTCTGTGTCGCCCACGCTTCCACCCTAGGCACACTCGGCGTGGCGAGCGAAGGCCTTGGCCGGGGAAGGTCTGGCTACCCGGCCGCTAGTCGACGCGGCCCCGCAAACGTTCTCCTACCGTTTATTCATGACCGAGACAGAGGAGGTTGGCGATCTCCATCTCGCGACGGTGGTGATCAATGTTCAAGACATGAGCAGGGCTGTCTCGTTCTGGTCGGCAGCACTTGGATACCGACCTCGGGAGACAACATTCGACCCCGAGTTCATGATGCTCGTGGACCAGGGTGGAACGGGCCTTCCGGTGTCACTGCAGAAGGCTGAGTCGCCGCCGAAGGAGCCGGTTCGCCTTCACCTCGACTTGTACACCGACGAGCAGGACCGGCACGTTTCTCGCCTCGTCGGTCTGGGTGCGAAGAGAGTCGACGACTGGCCTTACCCGAGCGACGCCGACTTCGTTGTTCTGCGCGACCCCGATGGCACCGAGTTCTGCGTCATCGACCACGCCGAGCTGTAGTCCCATGACGGGCTGTTGGCCGGAGGGGCCGAGGGGTGGCGGAGCACCAAACAAAACTGCCCAGGCAAAGGCATGACAAGCCAGCGGGGTGGCTGAGGGGGTCGGCGCCTCGCAGATGACGAGACCGCGATTGCTGGCGGTTCCGGCTGCGTGAGACAGAACCATCACGGTCCCGGCGGCCCTCCTGCCTGACGTCGACCCCCGAGGGTCACAGGATGCGCGTGCGCAAGGCGTTTGCGCCCCCGCCCTTTCGGGCGAAATGTTCCAGAACGAACCGCGTTGCGTCGTGTGGCGACCGATTGCATATCGCCAGCAGACCCTGGGTCGACGCCGCCTCCGGCGCCGCCCTTGCGCGAGGAGCGTGCCGTTCACCCCGACAGCACGGAGATCGACCCGGCCACTGACGGCAGGTGCTGCACTCGGCCACGAGCGATGACCTGCTCCAGGGCGCGGAAGCGATCGGTGTGGCCGGACAACAGCAAGGCGGGGCGCGGTGACGCGAGCAGCAGATAGCGTGCCGACATGACCCCCTCGAGCGGTGTGCGTCAGGTCGTCGTGATGGGTGTCTCGGGTGTGGGGAAGTCCACCTTCGCCAAGGGGTTGTCGACGCTGATGCGGTGGCCATTCGTGGAGGGCGATGCCCTCCACCCGGAGGCGAACCTCGCCAAGATGTCCTCGGGCCAACCGCTCACCGACGAGGACCGGTGGCCCTGGCTGCGCACCATCGGCGAGTGGATGTCGCAGGAGATCGCGGCCGGACGCTCTGGGGTCGTGACCTGCTCGGCGTTGCGACGCGCGTACCGCGACGTGTTGCGCGAGGGGCGTCCCGAGGTCGTGTTCTGTCACCTGGTTGCGGGGGAGGACCTCGTCGCGAACCGGATCGACACCCGCCAGGACCACTTCATGCCCCCGTCGCTGCTGCACAGCCAGTACGACACGCTCGAGCCGCTGGAGCCCGATGAGCCGGGCGTCGAGGTCTCGGTCGACGGCAGCGCGACCGAGGTCCTCGCCCGCGCGGTCGCCGCCCTTCAGCTCCAACCAGAGGGAGAACGCTCGAGACCCCCTCTGCCGCCTTGACCTCACGGATCGCGGCTTCCAGGCCGCCGACCCGGGCCGAGCACCCCGCCAGGTCGACCTCGGTGCCCGATAGTTGCCGAATCACAGCCCGGTTGCCCCCAGCGGCGATGCGGCCACCGGGGAGGCGCTCGCCGGGGCTCGGCGCTCCCTGGTCGATGACACAGCCGACCTCGAGCGCTCCGGAACTCTGGACCATCCCAGCCCACGAAGGGCTGGTCGGCGGGGGCGAAGGACGCGACCCGCGAAAGCAGGAGGTTCGTGCGGCGACCATCTGCGCCCGGCGGTTGTCGGCATCTTCGCGGGCAAGGAGCCGCCCCGCCGGCGTGAGGGGGCGCTGAAACGGAGCGGCTCGCCGGTGCTCCCCTCCCGAGAGAGCGCCAAGCTCGACAAGAGGGGACGCTGACATGATGGTATCCCCGTCGCGGTCGGCCACCTTCAGCGTCGCGATCATCGCCGGCGGCCGAAATGAACGACTTGCAGGCCGAGGCTTCGTGACTTGTCCCTAGAAGGGCGGGCAACCGCAGATGAGTGGACGAGGAACCGCCCCGGTGCGAACTCGGGGCGATTCCCCTCAAGGTGCGGGGTACCAGGACCACACCTTCGCGACGTGCCCGAGTCTCGGCTGCGGGGCTCCGTTCGCGTGATGACGACCGTCACCCGTTCGGGCAGCCCGCCCGGGTGCCCGAGCGAAGCGCTGGCAGCGACGGGTAGGGATGCTCCGGGCGGTGCTCCGCTTCCGCCCGAAAGTGCGGAGGTGCGGGGCCCGATCACGCGCATCCTGTAGGAACGGGGGTCGGCGTTCCGCGGGGGCGGTCGTCGATGACCGCGATTGGTTCCGGGGCCGTCCGGACCCATCACGCGGTTCTCGTCATCTACAGACACCGGCCCCTCCGACTTCCCCGGCGAGCTTCCGGTGTTCGTGCGCCACACCAAGGCCCTGAAATCCTTGCCCGAGGCGGTCACCCCGTGGCCACCCACGGCGGTGGCGGCCGACATCAGCAGCCTGACCGCAGACCGCCGCCTGACGATGCGGCGGCAGCGGCGAGGACGACCACTGAAAGGCGCCTTCAGCACGCATGGACGACCCGGTGATCGGGTACCGACGAGACATGTCTCACCAGCGCAAGCGTCAGGATCCCCAGATCGAGGGTGCCCCCGGCGAAGAGGACGTCGACCGGGCAGACGCGGTAGACCGGCTCGGCCTGGACCCCGAGGATCAGGAGAACTACCCGGACGACCCGCAGCACGAGGACGCAGACAGCGCCCGCGAGAGCAGCATCTGAGCCACTCGCCCGCAGGGCCCGCCGAGCGACGACGAGGACGCGTCGCGCCCCGGACAGCCGCGCGGCAGTCCGGACGCTGCGCCGCGCCTATCGTCAAACTTCGTCAGCGTGTCGCCTCCTCGCGTCGCCAGTGCGCATGCGAACGCTCCTGTCCAACAGCAGTCATCGGCGCTGGCGACGAGGTCCCGCTGGCGGCGGCTCGTGCCGAAGGGCGCAGGACGGTGTCGTGTGCCGACGGACGCAGGACGGTGTCGCAGCTGCACCGCGGCTCGGGACACGAGGTCCCGGAGAGGACCCGAACGGGGTGCGCAGCCGTGCGAAGCCGGGTCCCGATGTAATGCACACCGCCGCACCATCCGCTGCCCAGCGCGAGCCATGCGCAGATGCTGCGTTCGAGCGCCCAGGCCGGCGCCCACAGCGGCAGCTGACGGTCGAACGCACCGCGGCCGCCGTCCCGGCGACGCCCAACCTCGGCCACTCCTACGACGGCCGCCGCAAGCAACACGGGCAGCCGCCGTACCCTTCGGGCGCTCAGCAGCACTACTGGGAGCCCGGCCAGTTCCAGCGCGAACCGGGCGGGTTGTGCACGGCTGTCGTAGGCCTGGCGGATCCGCTGACGCAGGAACTGCCGGGTGTCCGGCGGTCGTCGGCCGACGAAGATGTCGCGGGCGTGAGCCACGCGGTAGCCGTGGGCGGTCAGGGTTCGGGTCAGCTCCAGGTTCTCGAACAAGACGGCGCCGCAGTAGCCGCGGCAGGACAAGAAGGCCTCCCTACTCACGCCCAGCGTCCCTGGATAGTCGTGGCCGAGCGCCCGGTTCAGCAACGTGCGCCCGGTGTCCCAACGCGCGTGCCAGGGCAGGTCGGTGAAGTAGTTCTGGGGCAGCACGGCGTCGCTGTCGTGCAGCCGTTCGAGCAGCCGGCGAAGCGCCGGCAGGTCGTATCGCACGTCGTCGTCGGCCACCACGACGTACGGCGTCCGGCTCGCTGTCACCCCGTCGACCACGCCGGCGACCTTCCCGTTCAGGGTCCGGCTCTCGACGGGGAGATGACGAACGAACCCGCCCCACGCCCGTCGATGCGCGGCTCGAACCTGGTCTGGCGAGCCATCCACGACGATGACAGGCACAAGCAATGCCAGCTCGTGCAGGTAGCGGGTGAGCTCGTCCGCCGGGGGCCGGGTGCTGCTGATCGGAAGGACGTACGTCACAAGAGGCCGATCCCGCGCGAGGACCGCGGATCCACCTGCGCCCTGACCGCACATTGCTGCCTCCCCGCGGGAGTGCAGAACCGGTGTCCGTACCTGAGGAACCGCCCGGTGTCTGGAGTCCCAGCTGGGCGCAGCCGGCACGTTCCCGGTGGTCGACCACCCCTCCCGCCCAGGTGCCGATCGCCGAGGGTCACAGGATGCGCGCGTGCAAGCGCAGGTCGCTCCGTCCTTTCGGGCGAATCGGTGGGCCCATCGGGCCGCCCTTGACCGTCCCTGGGCCCGCACCGGGAGCGGTGTGCCGGCCGGGGAGCTTCCGCGCGCCACGTGACGATCCGCCCGCTCCCAACCGGGAGGGGCGGATCGTCGTGCGGGTGTCGCTCAGATGTGGTCGGGCCGCCCGGGGCGCATGGAGGCGGTCGGCTCCCCGGCGTAGGCACCGTTCCCGGGGCGGGCCCGGTCGACCTGCTGCTGGGCGCGGTCCTGGCCGGTCTGGAAGTCCTGCCTGACCTGGTCGCGGTTCTCCTGGCCCTTGCGGTAGGCGTCCTCGAGCATGCGCTCGGCCACGCCCCGGCCGCCGAGACCGAAGGCCAGCGCGAGACCCAGGGCGAGGGCGCCCATGGTGGCGGCGAACGCGATCTCGACGATCTGCTCGGCGATGTTGAGCTGCTCGAGGATCATGAACATGGCGATCACCATCACCAGCGCCGGCGCGATCGTGGCCACGATCTTGCCAGTGGGTGTGTCTCCCATGGTCTTCGCGACTCCGGCGGCGATCGCACCTGCGATCAGCGCCGCGGCCACGAAGATGAAGATCGCGGCGATGATGTTGGGCAGGTACGCCAGCACCTGATTCATGAACGTGGTCACGGCCGGGATCTTGAGTGCCCCGATCGCGCTGAACAGGAAGAAGATGAAGATCAGCCAGAAGACGACCCGTGCAATGCCGTTGGCCGGGCTGGCGCCGGGAACGATGCGCTCGACGTACTTGTTGGCGTCGGACTCGTGCAGGTGGCGGTCGAGGCCGACCTTCTGCAGCAGTTTCCGCACCACCGCGGAGACGACCTTCGCGACGACGTAGCCGACGAGAAGGATGACCAGGAAGCCGAGCAGGTTGGGAAGGAACGCGAAGAACCCGTCCGTCGCGTTCTGGAAGCTGTTGCCGATGTCCATGGGTGTCCTTCGGATGGGGGTCAGATCAAGCCTTACGACGTAAGCCGTACAGCCCTTACAACGTAAACCATCCTCACGACCGCGGGACCCACCCAAGAGGAGGGCGGGGCTAACCTCGACTGCAACGTCCCCATGGACAGAAGGGACACAGCCAGATGGAGACACCGGACGCCGACCGGGCCGTGGTGCAGGGGCAGGATCCGCCCTCCGCGCGGGTTCCGCTCTCCCGCGATCGCATCCTCGAAGCAGCGCTGACCTACATCGAGAGCAACGGCCTCGCCGGGCTGACGATGCGACGGCTGGGTGCACTCCTGGGCGTGGAGGCCATGTCCCTGTATCGCTACGTCGCCGGCCGCGAGGTCCTGCTGGACGGGGTGGTGGAGTCGATGGTCGCCAGCATGGAGTACGACTCCGACGTGCTGCGTGAGCCCCAGGCCGGGTGGCAGGACTTCCTGCAGCGTCTGGCTCATGGCATCCGCAGGGTGGCGCTCTCCTATCCCAAGTCGTTTCCGTTGGTGGCATCCCGTCCGACCGAAGCGCCGTGGCTGCGACCTCCGCTCCGCAGCCTCCGCTGGGTCGAGCTCTTCCTGGCCGGGCTCACTCGCGAGGGGTTCAGCGACACGGCCGCCGTCCAGGCCTACCGGGCATTCACCAGCTTCCTGCTCGGTCACCTGCTGCTGGAGGTTGCCATGCTGGGGGCGGACCTGGGTCCGCTGGACGTCCTCGACGAGGACGACGATGCGTCCCTTGCGGCCTATCCCACCGCGAACCGGATGCGCCGGGAGCTGCGGGAGAACCATGCCGCCACCGAGTTCGAGGAAGCCCTCGAGGAGCTGATGAACCGGTTGGCTCTGATCCGCAGCGAGGCTCAGTAGCTGCTGCCTCGGACGAGGCTTTCGGTCTGGGGGTCGCTTTCGCTGCCCGGACGCCCGATTGGAGCGGCGCTGGGGAGCCCGGGGTGAATGGGACCGTCCCTGATTCGGCCTTTGGGGTGGAGGTGCCTGCTACGAGGATCCGTCTACCTTACAACGTAAGTCAGTTGTTCGTGATGCGACGAGCACGGAGCAAGCGCCGTCGGCAGTACGTCGATGGTGAGCTGTTTGGCCGTTGAGCGAAACCACCCCGAGGCGGGCTGCATGGTCGGCCTCTCACCACCAAGGAGTGGAAGAGACATGAGCGGAGCACACCCAGTCGGGCGACCGGATCAGCCGACCCGGCACGATGTCACCCACCGCAAAGGGGTCGTCGAGCAGGAGCGCGAGGAGCACGGCGGGGTCAAGGTCGGCTCCGCTTTCTTCGGCTTCCTCACCGCGGCCGGCATGGCGATCCTGTTGACGGCCCTGGTCACGGCCGCGGGTGCCGTCGTCGGCCTCGCCACGGACACCAAGGTGGGGCAGGCGACCTCCGAGGCCAGCAAGTCCGCCTCCACGGTGGGCATCGTCGGCGGGATCATTCTGCTGGTCATCTTGTTCGTGGCCTACTACTGCGGCGGGTACGTAGCGGGCAGGATGGCGCGCTTCGACGGCGCGAAGCAGGGGATCGCCGTGTGGGTGTGGGCCGTGGTGGTGGCGATCCTGGTCGCTGTGCTGGGCGCCGTTGCCGGCAGCAAGTACAACGTCCTGGCCCAACTGAACAGCTTTCCGCGGATTCCGGTGAACGAGGGAGACCTCACCACCGGAGGCATCATCGCCGCTGTCGCGGCGGTGGCGGCGACCCTGATCGGCGCGGTTCTCGGCGGCCTGGCCGGCGTGCTCTTCCACCGCAAGGTCGACAAGACCGGCCTGGGCAGGTAAGGCACATGGCCAGGTACCGGTCCGCGTGGCTCATCGGGTGGGCGACCGTCTCGATGCTGGGTGTTTGTCTGGCCCTGCTCCTGTGGTCACCGGGCGCGGTCGCCTTGCTGTTTGCCTTTGCTGCGGCCACCACGGTCCTGGTTCGCGCCAGCGGCGATGACGCCGTCGAGCAGGCGGCGCAGGGAGCACTCCGCAGATGGCTCCGGCTGACGGCAGTCCGCGCAGGGGCCGTCGGAACAGGGGTCGTCGCGGCAGCGGCACTGCTCTCGGTGGCGCCTCACGTGTCGATGGTCCTGCTGCTGCTCGCGGGGGTGACGTCGCCATGTGTGGTCAGGGTCGGTGCCGCCCGTCTCGCCGACCGGGAGCGACGGCGGGCCGCCCTCAAACCGGATCAGGCGCAGGTCTGGAGCGCCACGGCCGCGTCGGCCGCGAGGGCGCTGGGTGATCGCGACCTCTGCCGTGCGTGGTGCACGAGCTTCGACGTGCTCCAGTCCGCTGCGGACGACGAGGCGAGAGCGCGGGTCGTCGCGCTGCGTCAGGCGTACCTGGATGAGCTGGACCGCCGCGATCCGCTGGGTCTGCGCGCATGGCTCGAATCGGGAGCGCGAGCCACCGGGAACCCGGACAGATACATCGGCCGCCCCGCACCTGACCCTTCTCGAGACGATCGAGGCGGGCCGGGCTGATGCCCCCGGGGCAACATCGCACCTCTGGCGGCCGCTCGGCGAGCAGCGAGAGGTGGTTCCGAAGATGGTGGTACCACTGAGCGCGCCAGGAGGGGTCTGAGGTGGCATCGACTCGACTCGCCTCATCAGGGCAACCGGGGGAAGAGCCCCAAGGTTTGCCTGATCGCCGCCCATGGCGCGAGTCGCTCGGCCGCCACCAGGTGGCGAACCACTGTTTCCGTGCCGCTGTGTTCGGCTTGGGGCTGGTACTTGTCCTCGGAGGGGCAGCCCTTTGGGTGTTCTCGGTTTTGCTCACTGGGCCCCTCGTTCTCGCCGGGCTGTGGATCTGGTCCTGGGAGTTTGTCTGGGCCAGGCGTCTGCTGCACAGGTTCAAGGCCTGGTTCGGCCGGTTCTTGAAACGGGTAAGGAGACGACCGATCAAATGGGCCATCATGACTGTGCTCGGAGTCATAGGCGGTGTGGCGGCCTACTGGGCCGGCCATCGGTTCGGATTCTTCTAACAAGATGCGAGTGCATCACCAGCGCCTGTCAGAAGCGGACCGCGCCCTACGTCCATCTCAGCGCCCCGGTCACACCTTTGGGCTGGCCCTCCCCTAGCAGTGTGCGTCGCTCGCGCGTCAGCCTCGAGCGACGTACCTCCCAACGACCCCGGGAGGGACTCCGAGGGTGCACAGCGAACCCACCCAGGCGAGTAGGCCTGTGCTCATGACAACCACGCCAGCTGAACCCCGACCCGGAACCTGAGGTCGTCCCCGCACGCCTCTCATTTGCGGCCAGTCCCGGGCGGCGAGGGCGTGCCGGAGGAGGCTCCAGGCGCAGTGCCCGAAGAGGTGCTGAGGAGTCTGCGGAGCTGATCGATCGTGGCTTGGAGGCGTTCGGTCTCGGCCTGCAGGCGCAGGACGTGCTCGACGCCGGCGAGATTGAGCCCGGACGCCAGCAGGGTGGTGATCTCGCCGATCCGTTCCACGTCATGGCTGCTGTAGCGACGGGTGCCGCCTTCGGTCCGGAACGGCGCCAGCAAACCCTTGTTCTCGTAGGCGCGCAGCATCTGCGGGTTCACCCCGGTGAGCTCAGACGTGACCGAGATCGAGTACACGGCGCGGTCGTGACCCAGGTCAGCCATCAGATCCCACCCTCTCGCTCCGAGCGGGGCCGCGAGGAGCCGGCCGGCTGAACATGAACTGGACCGGCAACGATCGGGGCGCTGCCCACCGGCGACGAGTGACCACGCCCGGGCCTGCCGCGGCCCGGCACCGGCAGGATCGACTCCACAGCCTCGGTGCTGAACCGGTCCTGCACCATCGGCATCGAGGCGTAGATCCACACGTCCTTCTGCCCCGAGGCGGGGCCCGTCCCGCTGGGCGATGACCGTTCTCGCGGCGTCGTGTCCGTGCTTCGGGGTCCGGTCTCCTGTCCCCGGGGTGCCTCGACGGCGCGACGATAGGCGTTCGCAACTGCGGCGAACCGGGCGGCGGCATCCGGGGTCGGCGAGACGTCTGGGTGGGTGGCGCGCGCCAGGCGCCGGTAGGCGCTGGTCACTTGGTCGCGGTCCGCACCAGCGGCGAGTCCGAGAACGGCCAACGCGGCCTCCAGGCCCGGATCGATGCCCATCCCTGCCTCTCCCTTCCACGATCACGACCCCGATCACCGACCTTGGAAATCGGGTCGATCTCCCTCTTGACATTATGCCGAAGCGAGCGAAAATCTGAAGTAGCCAACACAGATTATCTGACGAGCGGCTCGTCAGGTGAACACCGTGAGGAGGAGACGCGATGCTGATGCGAACCGACCCGTTCCGGGACCTCGACCGGCTCACCGATGCGCTCATGGGCACTCGTGCACGGCCGGCCATGATGCCGATGGACGCCTACCGTGAAGACGGGACGTTCGTGGTCCACCTCGATCTTCCCGGGGTGTCGGCCGACTCCATTGACCTGACCGTCGAGCAGAACGTGCTCACCGTGCACGCCGAACGCAAGCCCCCGCTGGGGGAGAGCGCGGAGCGCGTGGTCGACGAACGCACGTACGGCGTGTTCAGCCGACAGCTGTTCCTCGGCGACACCTTGGACGCCGACCGGCTCAGTGCCGATTACGACGCGGGCGTCCTGACCCTGACCATTCCGATCGCCGAAAAGGCCAAGCCCCGCAAGGTCGAGATCACGGGCGGCTCCGAGCACAAGCAGATCAACGCCTGACGCCGGGCAGCCGGCAACCCAGCGGTGATCAATGCGAGGAGGTGAGAGGCCACTGCCCAGATCCGACGCGCTCCGGACACCTCGCGACGGGAACCATCAAGCGCGTGACAGACGTCGGCGCGACGTTGGGCAGGGTGGCAGCCCGGCTCATCGCCGGCAGGCAACCTTCGGGATGACCCGGCGCACGCGCTGACGCCGGGCCCCGAAGGTCACACCTGACAGGCACCCGGCAGGTCGCGTCGGCACGGTGGAGGCTTGGCCCCCCATGGTCGAGCCTCCACCACTGATCCCAGCCCCATGCACCAACCGCCGACCGTCGCGCGAGGCCCGGACCGAGGCAACCGGCACAAGCGTACTGGCGCGAACACGTCGTGACGGCACGAACGGAGGACCAACGAATGTATCCGTCCAAGGAGGCGCGTGAGCTCGCCATCCTGCTACGAATCAGCCGTGAGCTCGACATCGTCGGCGACATCAGCGCAACCGTCGACAATCCCTCCGAACTCATCGCCTGGGCGGCGATCCTGGCCAACCCCGCCATCGTCGCGTGGCGCGCCAAGGACTCCAGTCACCGATACCTGCAGGT
>Ga0111539_10004305_pt1 | contig 18620 bp, 14 predicted proteins | sample RhiMethybrSRZTD1_FD_79667 | JGI IMG/M metagenome (GOLD analysis project Ga0111539, IMG submission 79667) | Populus rhizosphere microbial communities from Tennessee, USA - Rhizosphere MetaG P. TD hybrid SRZTD1 (version 2) (version 2) | ecosystem: Host-associated > Plants > Roots > Rhizosphere >... | reverse complement strand
GGCGTCGAGGTTCGACAGCGGCTCGTCGAACAGGAAGGCCTGCGGCTCGCGCACGATGGCGCGCCCCATAGCGACACGCTGGCGCTGTCCGCCCGAGAGCTCGCGCGGCTTGCGCTTGAGGAAGGTGTCGATGGCGAGCAACCGTGCCGCCTCCGCTACCCGCTTCTCGATCTCCGGCTTGGCGACGCCCCGGTTGCGTAAGCCATAGGCCATGTTGTCGTACACACTCATGTGCGGGTAGAGCGCGTAGTTCTGAAACACCATGGCGATGTCGCGGTCGGCCGGCTCCACCTCGTTCACATTCCTGCCACCGATGCTGACGCTGCCTTCGGTGACCGTCTCGAGTCCAGCGATCATCCTGAGCAACGTGGACTTGCCGCAGCCCGACGGCCCCAGCAGCACCGTGAACGAGCCGTCCGGCATGACGAGCGATACGCCCTTCACCGCCTCGACGCCGCCGGCGTAGACCTTGCGCACGTTCTCCAGCGTCACCGAGGCCATGCGCAACTCCCTACTGTCATCCCGGCCCCGGGCGTCAGCCCGAGAGCCGGGACCCAGGAGCCGCATGTGTGGCGCTGGGTCCCGGATATTTCGCTTCGCGAGATTCCGGGATGACAGCACAAGCCAACGATCACTTCTCCGTCTCCACCAGACCCTTCACGAACCAGCGCTGCATCAGCACCACCACGGCCACCGGCGGCAGCATGGCGAGCATGGCCGTGGCCATCACCACGTTCCACTCGGTCAGCGCGTCGGCCGTCACGATCATCTTCTTGATGCCGATGACGATCGTCTGCATGTCGTCGCGCGTGGTGATCAGCAGCGGCCACAGATACTGGTTCCAGCCGTAAATGAAGAGGATGACGAACAGCGCGGCGATGTTGGTCTTCGACAGGGGCAGCAACGTATCCTTGAAAAAGCGGAACGGTCCGGCGCCGTCGAGTTTGGAGGCCTCGATCAGCTCGTCGGGGATGGTCATGAAGAACTGGCGGAAGAACAACGTCGCCGTCGCCGAGGCGATGAGGGGGACCGTCAGGCCGGCATAGGAATCGAGCAGGCTCAGGTCGGCGGCGATCTTGTAGGTCGGATAGATGCGCACCTCTACGGGAAGCATCAGTGTCATGAAGATCAGCCAGAACGCCGTCATGCGGAACGGGAACTTGAAGTACACGACCGCGTAAGAAGAGATGATCGAGATCGCGATCTTGCCGATGGCGATGACCGAGGCCATCACGAAGCTGTTGAGGAGCATCCGGCTCACCGGCTCGCGCGTGGTGCCGCTCGTGCCGATGAACAGCGTCTTATGGTATGTCGCCCAGAACAGCGAGCCGGGCGTCACCGGCATCTGCCCGTTGGCGATGACGGACTGCTCGTGCGTCGAGCCGATGAAACACAGATAGACCGGGAAGACGACGATGGCGACGCCGATCAGCAGGATCGCGTGCGGAATGAAGTCGCCGAGGCGACGTCGCTCGACCATGCGCTCAGCTCCAGGTCTGCGGGTCGCGAAGCACGGCTGCGATGCCGTCGCGGCACGCGGCCATCAGCCTCGCGCCCTTCTCGGGTGTGGCGCGACGGGCGTCGCCGATGACGCCGGACGGTGTGATGTCCCGGAACGAGCGGTAGCGGGCGATGCCCGCCGGCGGACCTGAAGAGTGTGCCGGTCCGTGCGCCTCGGGTAGCTTCTCGCGGCGCACTGTCTCGGGCGCCGCCACCATCATCAGCGACGTCTCGGCCTCGCAGGCATGATGTACGCCCTCCTGATCCTCGAGGATCTGCGCCATGGCCCCCTTGACCTGATCGAAGTACGTGGTGACCCGCACGATGAGACTGGTCTCGCGTCCAAAGTCCGACAGGAAGGACGACAGCGCGGCGATATTGCCGCCGTGGCCGTTGACGATCAGCACGCGCTTGAAGCCGTGCCGCTCCACGCTGCGGAGCAGAGACAGCAGCACGGCACGGTAGGTCGGGATGTCGAACGTGAAGGTGCCGCCGAAGGCCATGTGATGCTCGGCCATGCCGCACCACAGCGTCGGGGCAACCACAACGGGCGTATCGGCAGAGATGTGCTCAGCGGCCGTACGGCACACGGCTTCGCTCAGGATCGTGTCGACGCCGACGGGCAGATGCGGTCCGTGCTGCTCCATCGAAGCCACGGGCAGCACCACAATGGCTCCCGCTTGCGCCTTGGCGCGCAGATCGGCGGCCGTCAGCTCCTTCCACATCACGGACTGTGACATCAATACGTTACCTTGCGTTCGATGTATCGGAACTGGATGGCCGTGAGGGCGACCACCATCATCATCAGCACCACGGACTGGGCGGCCGAGCCTCCGAGATCGCCGCCGAGCCGGCCATCGAAAAACACCTTGTAGACCAGCGTCTCCGTAGCCTTCGACGGACCGCCGCCCGTCATGGCGTCGATGATGCCGAAGGTGTCGAAGAACACATAGACGATGTTGACGACGAGCAAGAAAAACGCGGTCGGCGACAGCAGGGGGAAGATGATGGTCCAGAAGCGGCGTGTCGGTCGCGCCCCGTCGATGGCGGCCGCCTCGATCACCGACTTCGGTATCGATTGCAATCCGGCGAGGAAGAACAGGAAATTGTAGCTGATCTGCTTCCAGGTCGCCGCCAGCACAACCAGCGTCATGGCGTGGCCGCCGTTGAGCAGCGGATTCCAGTCGACGCCCAGCGATCTGAGTCCGCGCGCCACCAGCCCGAGCGACGGCTGGAACATGAAAAGCCACAACACGCCGGCGATGGCGGGCGCGACCGCGTAGGGCCAGATCAGCAGCGTCTTGTAGACGCCGGCTCCCTTGATGCTCTTGTCGGCCTGCACTGCCAGCAGCAGCGCGATGGAAAGGGAAAGCCCCGTGACGGCCACGGAAAAGATCGCTGTCGTCCCCATGGCGCGGTAGTAGTCGGGCTGCGCAAAGAGGTGGCGATAGTTCTCGAACCAGACGAAATCCGTGCGCAGGCCGAAGGCATCCTGCAGCAGGAACGACTGCCACAGCGCCTGGCTCGCGGGCCAGTAGAAGAACACCAGCGTCACTGCCAGCTGCGGCCCGAGCAGCAGGTAGGGCAGCATACGGCCGCCGAAGATTGCGCGCTTCTCCACTCTGCCTCCCTCTCCCCGCGCCTCGACTACTCCTCCGCGCACACACCAGCGCGGAGAGAGGGTCGGGGTGAGGGGCGGCCACAAGCTCGGGCATCGGCATGTGCCGCCGCCCCTCCCAGTCCTCTCCCCGCAAGCGGGGAGAGGGAACTGCCGCGCTCTACCGAGACACGGTGCGCTCGAACTGGCGCAGCATGGAGTTGCCTCGGTTCACCGCGTCATCGAGCGCCTGCTTGGCGGTCTTCTTGCCGGACAGAGCCGCCTCGATCTCTTCGGCCCAGACTTCGCGCAGCTGCACCATGTTGCCGAGCCGCAGTCCACGGGAGTTCTCGGTCGGTTCCTTGTTGGTGAGCTCGAGCAATGGCGTCTCGAGATACGGGGCTTCGGCGTAGTAGCCCGACGCCTTGGTCTTCTCGTAAGCCGCCTTGGTGATCGGCAGGTAGCCTGACCTCTTGTGGATCTCCACTTGGCGGTCGGTATCGGACAGGAAGGCGAAGAACTTGGCGACGCCCTTGTATTCCTGCGCGCTCCTGCCGCCCATCACCCAGAGGGAGGCTCCGCCGATGATGGAGTTCTGCGGCGCGCCCTCCACATCCGGGTAATAGGGCATCGGCGCCGCACCGAACTCAAACTTCGCATTGGCCCTGATGTTGCCGAAGAAAGCCGACGACGTCAGGAAGATCGCACATTCTCCCGAGGTGAAGCGGCCCTCCCCGGTGTTCGTGCGGCCCGAGTAATCGTACGTCTTGTCCTTCTGCAGCTCCACCAGGGTCTCGAGGTGCTTGACCTGCAGCGGGCTGTTGAACTTGAGCTCGGTGTCGAACCCCTCCATGCCGTTCGCCTTTGTGGCGAGCGGCAGATTGTGCCAGGCCGACAGCTGCTCGAGGTTGACCCAGGTCACCCAGGCGTTGCCGAAGCCGCAGTTAGCATGGCCGGCGGCCTTCAGCTTCTTGGCTGCCTCGAAGACTTCTGGCCAGGTCTTCGGTGGACTATTAGGGTCGAGCCCCGCCTTCTTCAGCGCGTCCTTATTGTACCACATCACGGTGCTGGACGAGTTGAAGGGAAACGACAGCATCTCCCCCTTCGTCGTCGAGTAATAGCCGGTGATGCCGGAAAGGTAGGCCTTGGGATCGAAAGCTTCGCCCGCCTCCTTCATCAGGACGTGCACGGGCTTCACGGCTCCGGTGGCGGCCATCATGGTCGCCGTGCCGACCTCGAACACCTGCATTATGTGAGGTGCCTGACCCGCGCGGAATGCGGCAATGCCGGCATTCATCGTGTCCGGGTAGCTGCCCTTGTAGCTCGGGACGACCTTATAGTCCTTCTGGCTCGCATTGAAATCGTTGGCGAGCTTGACGATCAGATCGTTGTTGCCGCCCGTCATCGCGTGCCACCACTGGATCTCCGTCTGGGCCGCGGCATTGCCTGCGCCAAGGAGTATCGCGCCGGCGGCGAGCCAGCCCGGGATCGTGTGCCGTTTCATTAAAGTCTCCTCCAAGATGGGAGCCTGAAGCCTTCTGGCGGTCGCTTCTTGCAGCTTCCCCATGACAATGACGTGTCAGGCCGTACCATGCCGGGAACGTAGCCCAACAACCCCGTAGCTTGGAAGGGCGACGATCTTGCCGCGGTGCCGTCCGACCGCATACCCTCTCGCTGCCCGGGAGGGTCGGGACGGTGCCGGCCTCGTTAGGAGCGACACATGGCGAGGGCCGGCGGAATTCTGGCTATGGATCAAGGCACGACCTCCAGCCGTGCCATCGTCTTCGGCGCGGATCTGGGCATACTTGGATCGGCCCAGCGCGAGTTTGCTCAGTTCTACCCGGCGTCAGGCTGGGTGGAGCACGACCCGGAGGACATCTGGCGCACCAGCGTCGAGACCGCGCGCCAGGCGCTCGCCGCCGCCGGGCTCGGTGCGGGCGACATCGCCGCAATCGGCATCACCAATCAGCGCGAGACCTGCGTGCTGTGGGACCGGCGCACCAGCCAGCCGATCCATCGCGCCATCGTCTGGCAGGACCGGCGGACGGCCGACGCCTGCCGCAAGCTTCAGGCCGACGGCGCCGAACCTGCGGTGACCGCCAAGACCGGGCTGCTGCTCGACCCGTATTTCTCCGCCACCAAGATCGCCTGGCTGCTCGACAACGTGCAGGGCGCCCGCGCGCTGGCGGCCGCTGGTCACCTCGCCTTCGGCACAATCGATACGTTCCTGCTCTGGCGGCTGACCGGCGGCAGGGTGCACGCTACCGACGCCACCAACGCCTCGCGCACGCTGCTCTACGATATTGCCAAGGGCGCGTTCGACGACGATCTGCTGAAGCTCTTCAACGTGCCGCGTTCGATCCTGCCGGAGGTGCGCGACTGCAATGCCGCGTACGGCATGACCGAGCCATCAATCCTCGGCGCCGCGGTTCCCATTCTGGGCGTGGCGGGGGATCAGCAAGCCGCCACCATCGGCCAGGCCTGCTTCGCGCGCGGCATGGTCAAGGCTACCTACGGTACCGGCTGCTTTGCGCTGCTCAATACCGGTGCAAGCCCCGTCGTCTCGCACAACCGCCTGCTGACCACCGTTGCGTATCAGCTCGACGGCCGCCGCACCTACGCGCTCGAGGGCGCCATCTTCATCGCCGGCGCCGCCGTGCAGTGGCTACGCGACGGCCTCAAGGTGATCGCGTCAGCACCGGAGAGTGGGGCGCTCGCTGCCAAGGCCGACCCCGGCCAGGACGTCTATCTCGTGCCGGCGTTCGTGGGCCTCGGCGCTCCCTACTGGCAGCCTGAGGCGCGGGGCGCACTGTTCGGCCTCACGCGTGCGACTGGCCCGGCCGAAGTTGCCCGCGCCGCCCTCGAGGCTGTCTGCTACCAGACGCGCGACCTGCTGGAGGCCATGCATCGCGATTGGGCGACGGATGAAACCCGTCCTGTTCTCCGAGTCGACGGTGGGATGGTGGCGAGCGACTGGACTATGCAGTTCCTCTCCGACATCCTCGATGCGCCGGTCGAGCGGCCGACGATCGGGGAGACCACCGCGCTGGGTGCGGCCTGGCTCGCGGGCCACAAGGCGGGCGTGTGGCCGGACGCCAAGGGCTTCGGGAGTCTCTGGAAGCTCGATCGCGGCTTCAAGCCGGTTCTCCCGGCGGCCGAGCGCGAGCGCAAGTACGCGGGCTGGCAGCGGGCCGTGCGGGCCGCGCTCGGCCACGCGGCCGGCGCGTGAAATGTTCCAGGATCAGCCGACAGGACGGAAGGAGCCGGGCAGGCGCGGCGCATTTCTGCAACGCCGACGCGGATTGGCGCGCCAACATGCCCCGGCTTGCTTCCGTTCGACCTGTGCAATAGCACACTCAGGCCACATCGTTTGCAAACGCGAGTTAGGGAGACTTGGCAATGCGGGCATGCCGCGCGAGCGCTCGATCGAGACGGATGAAGATGGGCGTGGCTGCCCTCCTGTTGTTGACTGCGCTGGCTCCTCCGGTCGCCGCCCAGGACTGCGGTAACGATGGCGCCGGGTTCGATGCCTGGTTGCAGCGCTTCAAGCGCACGGCCGCGTCCCAGGGCATTTCCCCCGAGGCTGCCCAGGCTGGCCTCGCCGGCGTGACTTACGATCCGACCGTTGTGCGCCTCGATCGCTCGCAGCGCTCCTTCAAGCTAAGCTTCGAGGAATTCTACGCTCGCCGCGTGGGCAGCGCACTGATCAACCGCGGGCGCAATCTTATGCGTACGCATCGCGCCACGCTGGAGCGCATCGAGCAACGCTTCGGCGTGCCAGCGCCGATCCTGATCGCCATCTGGGGCCTGGAGACCAACTACGGCGCCGACAGCAGCGGCAAGTTCTACGTCGTGCGCTCGCTGGCAACGCTCGCCTACGACTGCCGCCGCTCCGCGTTCTTTACCGGCCACCTGCTGGACTCGCTGCGTATCATCCAGCGTGGCGACCTCACACCGGCGCAGATGCGCGGCGGCTGGGCGGGCGAGATCGGCCACACCCAGTTCCTGCCGTCGGGCTACTTCAAGTACGCCGTCGATTTCGACGGCGACGGCCGCCGCGACCTCGAGCGCAGCGTTCCCGACATGCTGGCGTCCACCGCCAACTTCCTCCAGGGCCATGGCTGGCAGGCGAAGCAGCCTTGGGATCCCGGAACCGCCAACTTCGGCGTCATCAGGGATTGGAATCGCGCCGAGGTCTATCAGCGCACCATAGCGGTGATGGCCAACAAGCTCGCGGAAGGCCCCTGAGGGATCGACGATCCATTCTGCCGGGCTGTTCCCTCCGCTTGGTATCTATCAGGCGTTGCTGCCGCGCGCCCGCGCACCGGCCGAGTTGCCGGCAATGCGCCCGAACACGGCGCCGTTGGTGAGCCCGGTTCCCCCGGGATAGTTGAAGTAGAAGATGCCGCCCACCATTTCGCCAGCCGCGTAGAGGCCAGGGATAGGCAGCCCGTCCGTGTCGATCACGCGGGCGTTGGGATCGATCTTGACGCCACCGAAGGTGAAGGTCAGGCCGCAGGTCACGGCGTAGGCCTCGAACGGCGGCTCCTCGATGGTCACCGCCCAGTTGGACTTGGGGACGGGCAGCCCGACCGTGCAGCGCCCATCCTTGATGTTGGGATTGAACGGCACCTCGCGCTTCACCGCAGCATTGAACGTCTTGATGGTCTCCAGCGCCCTGGCGGCATTGACGCCCTCGAGCTTGTCACAAAGCTCCTCGACCGTATTTGCCGACACCTTGGTGATGCGCTTGATACGGTATTCGTCGCGCAAAAGGTGCAACACCTTCTTGTCGAACACCTGCCAGCAGAACTGGCCCGGCTGCATCAGGATCACGCGGCCGTATTTGGCGTAGGTGTAGTTGCGGAAGTCTGCGCCCTCGTCGACGAAGCGCTCGCCGTTGGCGTTGATCATGAGGCTGAAGGGATAGTTGTGTTTCTGGAAGTTGTCGCCGACCGACAGGTCGCCGAATTCCGGCGCGTTGCGGTCCCAGGCAACCGCATGACCACCCGACCAGTTGCCCGTGGGCATGGCGTTGGCCTCGAGCGCCATCTTTATGCCGTCGCCCGTGTTGAAGCGGGTGCCGCGCACCTTGGCGAGTTCCCAACCCGGACCCATGTAGCGCGTGCGCCATTCCGTGTTGGCCTGGAAGCCGCCGGCAGCCAGCACCACGTTGCGGGTCGTCACCGAGCCGGTTTTGCCGCCGTGCCGTACGCGCACGCCCTGCACGCCGTCATCGTCGGTGATGAGGCCAACGGCCCTGGCGTCGTACACGATCGTTATGCCGTTCTTCCTGGCCGCCGCCGTGAGTGAGGCGACGAGGCCCGGCCCTCCACCGTGGCTCTCGATCGTGAGCCCGCCCCAGAACTTGAACCTGCCGTCTACCTTGAAGGCCTGCCGGCCCCAGATGGGGGCAAAGCGCACACCCTTGCTGCGCATCCAGCGCAGCGTCTCGCGGCTCCTCTTGACCAGGATCTCCGTCAGTTCCGGATCGGTGCGATACTCGGTGACGCGATACATGTCATCGAAGAACTGGTCCTCGGTATAGGTCCCGAAATCAGTCTGCGCGATCTCCTGCTCGGTAAGATCCGGCATCAGCGCCCTGAGGTCCTCGACGCCGTCGTAGACGCAACGCATGGCCCCTGCCGTGAAACGGCTGTTGCCGCCCGATTCGTCCTCCGGAGCGCGCTCCAGAACCAGTATCGACGCGCCGTGCTCCGCTGCGGCGAGCGCCGCGCACAGGGCGGCGTTGCCGCCACCGACGATCACAACATCCGCAGAGGTCGGCAGCATGATTTTGTTCGCTCCCATGTGTTTCGGCCGCACCCTACACGAGACCGGCAGCACAATTCCACAAACGGGTTGGGTTGGGGCCGCTTGCCTCGGTACGACGTGGGATGCGATCTATGCAGGGCTGGGGAATTCCGGGCGAGAGCCCCGGGGGGGATCACTCGTCTCGACGTGGCGCTCAATTTGAGGCGCGCAGGGCAAGAAGTCTGATCCGGTCGCAGAGGAGAAGCTCAATGTACGCCCGCGTGACGACCTTCAAGGTTGACCCTTCGCGGCTCGCGGAGCTGCCGGCCAAGGTTGCGGAGATGGCCCCGCGTGCCAAGAAGCTGCCTGGCGTCGTCGACATCTATGCCGCTTGGCGAAGCGACGGGCAGGGCGTGGTCGTGGCGCTCTACGAGAGCAAGGAGGCGGCCGACCGGGCCGTCGCAAGGATCCAGGCGCTTTGGGGCAATCTGGCCGGCCTGCTGAGCGGTGCGCCGCGGACCGACATCTACGAGACCGCGGAGCACCTTACGGCTTGAGGCGGCGGCTGATCGCTCAGGCGGCGCAGACCGTCTCGGTCGGTCGCGGCGCGCATTTTTCCGCAAACAGGTGCTCCAACTCGTCGATGGGTAGCGGCTTGCTGAATAAGAAGCCTTGCATCTCCGTGCATCCCTCGGCTCGGACGGTGTCGAGCTGCTCCTTGGTTTCGACGCCCTCCGCCGTCGTCGTCATGCCGAGGCCGTTGGCCATGGCGGCGACAGCGCGCACGATATTGAGCGAGCCTGCGCCCTCGGCGATGTCCTTCACGAACGAGCGGTCGATCTTGATCTTGTCGAAGGGGAAGCTTTGCAGGTAGCTGAGCGAGGAATAGCCGGTGCCGAAATCGTCCATCGCGATCCTGACGCCCAGCCCGCGCAGCTGAAACAGCGTGTCGAGCGTTCCCTCGCTGTCTTGCACCAGCATGCCCTCGGTGATCTCGAGCTCGAGGCGGTCTGCACTCAGGCCTGACGCCGCCAGGGCTCCCACCACGATGCTCACAAAGCCCGGATTGCGGAACTGGATGGGCGAGAGATTGACCGCGACCTTGACATGCTCGGGCCAGGCGGCCGCGGCGCGGCAGGCCTCGCGCAGCGCCCATTCGCCGAGCTGAATGATGAATCCGATCTCCTCGGCTACGGGGATGAAAGTTGCGGGCGGAACGAGACCGTTCTGCGGATGGCGCCAGCGGATGAGGGCCTCCACGCCGCTGATTTCGCCGCTGCCGAGATTGACGACGGGTTGGTAATGCAGCTCGAACTCGCCGGCCGCGAGCGCCTTGCGCAAGTCATGCTCCATGGTGCGCCGCACCTGCACCTGCGCATCCATCTCGGGGCTGAAGAAGCGGTATGTGCTGCGTCCATCGCCCTTGGCGCGGTAGAGGGCCAGATCGGAGTTGCGGATGAGCTGGTCGGGCGCGGTGCCGTCGGCGGGGCCCACGGCGATGCCCACGCTAGTGCCGATCACGACCGGGATGTCGTCGAGCTCGTAGGGTGCACTCAGGGACTGGATCACGCGCAGCGCCAGGGCGGTGGCGTCCGCGGGCTGTGAGATGCCCGCTTGCAGGATTGCGAACTCGTCGCCGCCCATGCGGGCAATGGTGTCGGTTTCGCGCACAAGTGCGCGCAGACGTGCTGCGACCATTTTGAGGAGCTTGTCGCCGGCGGGATGGCCGAGCGTGTCGTTCACGGTTTTGAAGTGGTCCAGGTCGAGCAGATGTACTGCCAGAGTCTCGCCGCGCCTGACGCGGGCAAGGGCGCTTTCAAGGCGCTCGTTGAGCAGGACGCGGTTGGGCAGGTCGGTCAGCGCATCGTGCAAAGCCATGTGCACGATCTTGGCCTCCGACCGCCGCTGATCGGTGATGTCCTGGTGCGTGACGACGTGAGCGCCGTTCGGCGTGCGGTGATGGGAGACGACAATGCTGCGTCCATCGGCCAGCTCTTGGACCTCGGAGTCGATTTTCCCGAACTGCGTGAGCAAACGGTCCGCATGCTGTTGTGGCTGCGAAGCGACATAGCACCCGTTGGCCATGCGGTGCCGCAGGATTTCCCGCACGGTAGTCCCGGGATGGACCTGCTCTGGGGTGAGCCCGTACATCTCGGCATAGCGCTTGTTACAAATAACGAGCCGTTGCTGGTCGTCGTACATGGCAAGGCCTTGGGCCATGTTATTCATGGCGGCATCGAGCTGCTCGTTCTGTTGCTCGAGCCGGACCTTCAGCTTCTCGCGCTCCGTTGTGTCCTCGTGCGTGGTGACCCACCCGCCCGCGCGCATCGGCTGGCGGCGGACACAAATGGCGCGCCCGTCGCTGAGGTGATGCACGGCCACCGACGCATTGTGAAACGCGGCGAGCCGCTCCCTGATGTATTCCTCCGGATTGGGACCCGCGTACAGCCCTTTGGCGATACGCGCCTCGACGATCTGGCGCAGCGTAGTGCCGGGCTTCACCTGATCCGGTCGCAGACTGTAGATCTCGGCATAGCGTGCATTGGCGACGAGCACGCGCTGCTCGGCGTCGAACATGCAGATGCCATGCGACATGTTGCTCAGGGCGGCATCGAACCTGACGTTCTGCGCCTTCAGCTCCTCCTCGTGATGCCGCAGCAGGTTGTTCTGCTCCGACAGGCGCGCCGCCAAGCGCTCGCGTACGGTGACGTCCTCGTGGGTGCTCACCACGCCGCCGCTTGCAGTCGGCCGTCGAAGCACCGAGATGAAGCGGCCGTCCGCCAGCTGCAGAACCTCCGAGACTTCCTCCTGGAAGCTCGCCACTCCATCCTCGACAATTTTCCGGATGTCGCTCTCGCAGTAGGCGCCGTTGGCAACGCGGGCCTTCAGGATTTCGCGCAGCGACGTGCCGGGCTTGATCTGGTCGGGCGTCAGGCCGTAGATCTCGGCGTAGCGCTGGTTGGCGAACACGACGCGCTGCTGGGCATCGAAGAGGCACATGCCCTGGGACATGTGATTGATCGCCGCATTGAAGCGTGTGTTCTGCTTCTCGAGTTCTTCCTCGCGCTGGACCAGGAGTTCGTTCTGGTTCGCGAGCTTCTGCGTGAGAGCCTCGTGCTCGCTCACGTCCGAATGAGTGATTACCCAGCCGCCGTCGGCCCGCGGGCGAATAGTGGCGATGATGGCTCGGCCATCGGCCATCCGGTTGGTCACCGAGGTCATGACGTTGCGGTTGAGCCGCTGCCAAATGTTCCCGTAGACTTCGTCGGCCGTGCGGCCGGGGTAGGCGCCGTTGGCCACCCGCAGCTCGACGATTTCGCGAAGGGTGATGCCGGGCTTTAGCTGTGCCGGGTCTATGCCGCAGAGCTGGGCATAGCGGTCGTTGGCGATGACGACGCGGCCGTCGGCATCGTACATGATGAGACCCTGGGCCATGGTCTCCAGTGCGGTGTCCAGGAGCGAGTTCTGCTGCCTGAACCTGGCATTCGATGTCTCGAGCTCGCCAAGCGTTCGATCGAGCGCGCCGAGCGGCAGGCGGACGAAGGCGAAGTAGCCGGCAACCGCCAATATCACCGAGCCCAGTGCGACGAAGGCCACCTCCATCAGTAGCGGACGCATGCTGGCGGACACCTCGGCCGTTCCCACCTGCGTCCCGCTGGCCATGACGGGCGAATGGCGGGCGAATGTCGGCCAGCCCAGCAGATCGCCTCTGCGCATCATCACGGCGCCATCCTGGTCGAGAATGCGCTGCATGATGGGGGAGCTGGCCTTGGTGCGAATCTCGCTGATGGCGGCCAGCTGGTCCGTATCGTAGCGCCAGGGAGCTTCGGGCGCGTATATGTATTGCGCTGCTCGTGCGGCCGTCAGTTCCGCCTTGTAGGTGAGCGTGTCCCCTTCCTTGAAATAGCCGATGATGCCGTATCCGATAGGGATCGACAGGGCCAGCACGACTGCGATGACGCAGCCCAGCAGCTTCATCGGGTCATGGACCTGCGGCCTGCTGCCCTCCGGCCCCCGCGTCAGCGAGCCAAGTCTGCGTGTGAATGCCGCCCCTGGGACCGCCGCAACCCGAAACAAGCCGTAGAGGATGGCGGCGCATAGCGCAAAGCTGGGCCCCGAGGCTCCAGCCTGGCCCGCGTCCGAGGCGGTAAACCGCCGCGCGCCGTACAACATGCGGGATCTCCCAAAAATCTCCGCGAGAGCAGGATTATCGGGTGGCGCCCCTAACAAGTTCCTTCTTCTGTGCAAGTTGCAGAAAAATGCGGGCTTCGTCGTGGATAACAACGGATTAACATGTCCGCGGCGGGATTCGGACGAAACCTTGCAGTAATCTTCAGCGCGCGTGGCGTCGCTTGCCCGCAACACCGATTGGGCCCGACCATGGATCGCACGAAGCTGGATGAATTGCGCGCCAAGTACGCAAACGCTGCGCCCGGACAGTCGTACGATCCTGAATTCCGCAGGGTCACCGAGAAGGTGTTCGCGGGCACCGACCGCCGCCCGAAGCCCTACGAGGGCGTCTCAACTTTCCTCGGCACGCCGCTGCAGCCTGGTGCACTTGCCGAGCCTGATCTTGGCGGCCTCGACGTCGCGCTGGTGGGTGTACCCATGGACCTGGGCGTCACCAACCGGGCCGGCGCGCGCCTCGGCCCGCGGGCCGTGCGAAGCATCGAGCGCATGGGGCCCTACCACCATGTGCATCGCGTGGCACCGCTCGCCGAGATCAAGGCGGCAGACGTGGGCGATGTTCCCTTCCGCAGCCGGTTCAGTCTGGCGGAGAGCCACCAGGACATCGAGGCCTTCTATAGCAAGATCGCGGCGGCAGGCGTCGCGCCACTGAGCGTGGGCGGAGATCATTCGATCACGCTGCCAATCCTCAAGGCGGTCGGTGCCAGGGTACCTGTGGGGCTGGTGCACATCGACGCCCATTGCGACACGGGCGGGCCCTTCGAGGGCTCCAAGTTCCACCACGGCGGTCCGTTCCGGCAGGCGGTGCTCGACGGTGTGCTGGATCCCGAGCGCACCATCCAGATCGGCATCCGCGGGGGTGCCGAGTACCTTTGGGAGTTCTCCTACGCCAGCGGCATGACAGTGATCCACGCCGAGGAATTTGCGGACCTGGGTGCCGCTCGGACCATCGAGAGAATCCAGGAGGTCGCGGCCGGCGGTCCGACCTACATCTCTTTCGACGTCGACAGCCTCGACCCGGCGTTCGCACCCGGCACCGGCACTCCGGAGCCCGGCGGCTTGAGCACGCGCGAAGCCATGGAGCTGGTGCGTGGCTGCGTTGGGCTCGATATCGTCGGCGGCGATGTCGTCGAGGTGGCGCCGCAGTATGATGCGACCAGCAACACCGCCCAAGCCGGTGCGCAGATGCTGTTCGAGATCCTGACCTTGATCGCGCTTGCTCGCCTGCGGCGCACGTGAGGGCAGCACGCCGTCGCGGTGAAGGATCAGGGTGCGGGTTGTTCGCGAAGGGCGAGAGGATGAGCGCAGCTCACGTCGAGATACGCCGCCTGGCGCACGACGATGCGGCCGATGTCGCGCTGTACCGCGACATTCGCCTGGAAGCTCTCAGAGCTCACCCCGAAGCGTTCGGCAGCACCTTCGAGGCCGAAAACGCGCAGCCGCAGCCGTGGTATGCCGATCGACTGCGCAGCTCCACGGTGCTCGGCGTGTTTCGGGACACGCACCTCGTCGGCATGGCCGGCTTTGCCGTCCAGCAAGGCTTGAAGCGCGACCACAAGGGCCTGCTGTGGGGCATGTACGTTCGCCCCGCGGCTAGGAGCTCAGGAGTCGCAAGGCAGCTCGTCGAGGCCATATGCGACGTCGCGCGCCAACACGTCGAACTCATCCAGCTCACCGTCGTGCGGGACAACGCGCGAGCGAGAGCCCTGTATGCCAGCCTGGGCTTTGTGGACTATGGCGTCGAGAGGCATGCACTGAAGCAGGACGGCCGCTACTACGACGAAGTGCTGATGGCGAAGGACCTGCTGGGAAGCGACTAAGGCGTTGCGCCGTCCTGCCACGGCAGGTCAGTCGCCCATACGAAGGCGGTGCAGGAAGCGTCGATCGCCGCGCGGGAGTTTGGCCCTGCGCAGGGGTCTCTTGAGGCGCGCCAGCCGCACCATGGCTGCCGTATGCGGGCTTGCCGCACCGGGAGGCGCGAGGCGCGCCGCATGCGGGCCGATGAGGGCCAATAGCCGCTCCAGATCGCGCTCGCGGATTTCGAGCTCCTGCAGATGCCGCAGCGTGCTGAGAAAATAATCGAGGTTGGCGCCGGACAGGCCCTTGGCGCCGTGTATCAGGCGCGCCTCGAGGGAGAGCGGCAGCCGGCCGGCATAGTTGGGGTGCGCGCGCTCGACAATGTATGTGAGCGCAGTGACCTGACGGTGCGGCCCCTTGATCAGTTCCACCGGCACATGCGCCTCGCGATACACGCCGTTGACCTGCTCGCGCGCGCGGAGATAGTGCGTGGTAGCAGTCGCATTGGCTGCCGCCACGCGATAGGCGATGCCCTCACAGGCACCGCCCCGGTCGAGACCCAGCACAAGCCCTGGCCGCTCGCGCGTACCGCGATGGTAGACTGAATAGATGCAGAAGCAGCGCCGATAGCCGGCAAGCCGCGCGTGCCGCGCCTCCTCGTAGGCAAACCCCGGCCGCCACATGAGCGACCCGTAGCCGAATACCCACAGGTCGCGATCGCTTGTGGTCATGGCACTTGGCATCCGAGCACGGTCCGAGCAATTCCCTCTCCCCATGCGTCTTCAGGCATGGGGCGAGGGTGAGGGGCGGAAATAAGCGCCACTTGAGCTTTGCGCTGGCCCTCACCCCGGCCCTCTTCCCGCGAGCGGAAAGAGGGAGAGCTGCGGGGCGGCTTCATTTTGCGGAAGGCTTTGCGGGGCCGTGATGCCGGCCGAAGTCGGGGGCGGCGGTATCCTGGCCGGCCTGGATGATGCCGCGCCGGGTGGCGCGGGCTTCCACGAACAGCTTATGCAGGGTGTCGCTGTCGGCGAAGCGGATGGCGCGCTGCAACGTGGTCAGATCCTCGCTGAAGCGGCCCAGCATCTCCAGAACCGCCTCCTTGTTGTTGAGGAACACGTCACGCCACATTACCGGGTCGGACGCGGCGATGCGCGTGAAGTCGCGGAAGCCGCCCGCCGAGAACTTGATCACCTCCGTGTCGGTCACCTTCTCGAGGTGCCGCGCGGTGTTGACGATGTTGTAGGCGATGAGGTGCGGCACGTGGCTCGTGATGGCGAGCACGAGGTCGTGGTGCTGCGCGTCCATCACCTCCACGTGCGAGCCGCAGGCCTTCCAGAAGGCTGCGAGCGCCTCGACGGCGCCTGGGTTTGTCCCCGGCTGCGGCGTCAGCACGCACCAGCGGCCGTCGAACAGCTCGGCAAAGCCCGATTCCGGGCCCGAATGCTCCGTCCCGGCGATCGGATGCCCCGGTATGAAGTGCACGCCCTCGGGCACGAACGGCGCCACATCGCGCAGCACGGCGCCCTTCACCGAGCCGACGTCGGTCAGGATGGCGCCGGGCTTCAGGCTCGGCCCAATGTCCCGGCCGACAGTGCCGCAGACGCCGACAGGCACGCACAAGACGACGAGATCAGCATCGCGCGCGGCCTCCGCCGCCGTCGCATACGCCGAACTGACAAGGCCGATCCGCAGTGCCGTATCGCGCGTCCTCTCGCTTTGCGCGTGGCCGACAATGGTGCGCGCAAGTCCCGCCCGCCGCATGGCGTGACTGAGCGACGATCCGATCAGGCCGAGGCCGATCAGAGCCACGCGTTTGAACATCTGGGCCATTACGCGCGCCCCAAGAAGCTCGCCAAGGCCGCGACGACCTTGTGGTTGTCGTCCTCGGTGCCGATGGTCATACGCAGGCAGTTGGGCAGGCCGTAGGCCGCCACGCGGCGCAGGATGATACCGCGCGCCTTCAGGTACTCATCGGCGGAGGCGGCGTCGCGGCCCTTGGTGGCCGGGAAATGGATCAGCACGAAGTTGCCCACGCTCGGCGTCACCTCGAGCCCGAGCTTGCCGATCTCGGCCGTCACCCAGGGAAGCCACGTGTCGTTGTGCGCGACGGCACGCTCGAGATAGGCCTTGTCCTCGAGCGCCGCCACTCCGGCGGCGATCGCCGGGGCGTTGACGTTGAAGGGGCCGCGCGTGCGGTTGAGGACGTCTGCGACACCGGCCGGGCAGTAGGCCCAGCCCAGCCGCAGGGCGGCGAGGCCGTAGATCTTGGAGAACGTACGCGTCATCACCGTGTTCTCGGTGGTGGCGACGAGCTCCAGGCCGGCCTCGTAGTCGTTGCGGCGCACGTACTCGCAATAGGCCGCGTCCAGCACCAGCAGGGTGCTGGACGGCAGGCCCCTGTGCAAGCGCCGTACCTCGTCGTGGGGCAGGTAGGTGCCGGTCGGGTTATTCGGATTGGCGAGGAACACGATCTTGGTCTTGGGGCCCACCCGCGCCAGGATCGCGTCCACGTCGGCCTTGTAGCTCTTCTCGGGGACCGACACGGGCGTGCCGCCGCTCGCCAGCGTGGCGATCTTGTACATGAGGAAGCCGTGCTCGCTGTAGACGGCTTCGTGCCCCGGGCCGACGTAGGCGTGGGCGAGAAGGTTGATCAGCTCGTCGGAGCCGCTGCCGCAGACGATGCGGGCCGGATCGAGGCCGTAGAGCCTCCCCACGGCAGCGCGCAGCGCCGTGGCGGCGCCGTCGGGATAGCGGTCCAGATGTTCGGCCTCGGCTTTGAATGCCGCCACCGCCCTGGGGCTCGGGCCCAGCGGCGTCTCGTTGGATGAGAGCTTGATCGGCTTCACTCCGCCCGGAGCGCTGCTTTCACCCGGCACGTAGGCGCTGATGTCGAGGATGCCCGGCTGGGGCACGGGGCCGTTCTTGGTCATCGGATGTCTCTTGGGTCCAGCGCATGGATGCGCAAACGGGCGCCAAAATAGGCGCTGGCGGGGGCGTTGGCCAGCGTTCCGTCATGCCCCAAGCGCAGGGCAGTGCGGGCATCGACCCACGCGCGGCGCGGGCGGTCCTGGGGCAAAATTCCCGCAGATGCGCGCTTGCGGGAAAGACGCCCTGTGCGGGCCACGCCGCTGTGAGGCGACCGGCGGCGGTCAATCTGCTATAAGCCGCGCTCGAAACAGGCAGACGAGGGAGGGCGACAGCATGGCCTTAACCCCCGAGGAGATCGAACGCTACAAGCGGCATCTGGTGCTGCGCGAGGTCGGCGGCCAAGGGCAGCAGCGGCTCAAGGCCGCGAGCGTGCTGGTGATCGGCGCCGGCGGCCTCGGCGCACCTCTGCTCATGTACCTTGCCGCGGCCGGCGTCGGCACCATCGGCATCGTCGACGACGACCGGGTCTCGCTCGACAATCTGCAGCGCCAGATCGTGCACGACACCGACCACGTTGGCGTCTCCAAGGTGGAGAGCGCCAGGGAGACGATCGCCAGGCTCAATCCGCACGTCCGGGTCGAGGCCCACGACACCCGCATCGACGCCGGCAACGCCCTCGACCTGATCGGCCGCTACGACATCGTTGCCGACGGCTCCGACAACTTCGCCACCCGCTATCTCGTCAGCGATGCCTGCTACCTGGCCAGACGCCCGCTCGTCTTTGCCGCCGTCGGCCCCTTTGACGGTTACATCACCACCCTCAAGCCGCACGAGACCGGCGCCGACGGCGAGCCCTATCCCACCTACCGCTGCATTTTCCCGGAGCCTCCGCCGCCGGGCACGGTTGCCAACTGCG
>Ga0111539_10004304_pt1 | contig 18620 bp, 14 predicted proteins | sample RhiMethybrSRZTD1_FD_79667 | JGI IMG/M metagenome (GOLD analysis project Ga0111539, IMG submission 79667) | Populus rhizosphere microbial communities from Tennessee, USA - Rhizosphere MetaG P. TD hybrid SRZTD1 (version 2) (version 2) | ecosystem: Host-associated > Plants > Roots > Rhizosphere >... | reverse complement strand
TGAACTGCCAGCCTGCCGCTGTTTTCGCGAGGGCACCTTCGTAGCGCCAACGGGCTCCGGATCGATGGTGCATACGTTCGCGCAGATCGGGCTGCGTGAATCGGGCCTCGAACGTCCGACACACTCACAACGGTGACACCCTCTTGGGATTCGAACCGCGAACGGCGTCGTCAAGTTGCTGAGAGGATTGAGCTTCGGAAGAACGACGACACTCCGCGCTCAGCCGCTGCCGCGAAAGCCTAGTTCGAAAGGAGGCGTAACTGCCTGGGACGTAGCGCTTTGAACCGAAAGCGACGAGTTGGCTGGGACGTAGGGATTCGAACCCCAATAACCGCGTCCAGAGCGCGGTGTCCTACCGTTGAACGACGTCCCAGTGGGCGTCCTCGGCCAGGCGAGAACCCTACAAACTTAGCAGTACGCTCGGCGGCGCGGCAAGCGGGCCGTCTGACGCGGCCGCCGGCATGTCGCGCTTGAGGGCCCGCAGGATGTCCTTCGCGGCCTGAAGCCCCGACAGCGCGGCGCCCTCCATGAAGCCCTGCGCCTCGTAGAACGAGTTCGCGTGCTCACCGGCAAAGTAGAGAGGGACGGCGGCCTCTCCCTCCAAGCCGGCGATCGACGTGAACTGTCCGGGCTTGTAGCACGTGTAGCTGCCGCGCGTGAGCGGGTTCGACGGCCAGTGCTAGAGATGGAGCAGAAGCTGGCCGCCGATCCGCGTGGCGGCGGCTGCGGCGCCCGGAAAGACGCGATTGAGATCGGCAAGAAAACGCTCGCCTTCGAGCTGCGGGTTCCCTGTATCGAGCGAGGCGCCGCGTGCGGCGCTCGAATAGTCGGTCAGCACCGCCCGGGTCGCACGCGCCTGCGTCGGATTCGTCTCCCACGTCGTCTGATGGTTCGCCAGATCCGAGTATGCCGTGCCGTTGCCTCCGAGCGCCGCCCACGGCCGGGCCGAGAAACCCACCATCATCTTTGCGTTCGTTCCGTACCCGAGCTCCTGGATCGCGTACCGTTTCTCTGGAGTCAGGCCAAGGCTCGGATCGAGCTGGACGAGCCGGAGCACCGAGAACGGAATGGTGACGACGACGGTATCGTGGGTGCGCACGAGCGTCTGGGCCCCGCGTCTGAACGTCAGCTCGACCAGTCCGGCGGGAGTGCGGCGCACGCGGAGGAGCTCCATGCCGAGCTCGACTTGACCTGCCACCGCGCTCGTCAGGCCGTCGACGATGCGGTCGTTGCCGTCGATGACGTGCCAGCGCTCGTCGCTGCTGCCAAACGGCGTGAACTTCGACCGCCGATCGGCATGGATGAACAGCAGAAAGTTCAGGCAACTCTGCCGGTCCGAGGCCAACCCGTACTCGGCCTCGTACGCCTCAATGATTGCGTGCTTGATCAGCGGGCCGGCGACCAGATGCGTCGCATTCTGTCCCTCGAGATACGCCAGGAGGCTGGTCCGATCGATCCGGACGTCGTCTGGCGTGTGATCGAGCGCGGACGGAGCGTGCGAAAGATCGCGCAGGTCCGGCCGCATCGCGGCCACGAACTCGCGAAACTGATCGACGACGAGGGCTTCGGGCCATCGCTGACCGTCGAAATAGTAGAAGACCTCGCCCGGCACCTTGTTGACGTCTTCGAGCGTGAGTCCGAACCGGTGCGCATAGCCGATCATCGTCTTGTGCAGGTTGTCGATGAGCTCGCCGCCGCGCTCGGCGACTTGGCCTGGGAAGACACCGCCCAGCGAAAAGCACCGTCCGCCGGTGCGTGTGTTGGCGTCGTACAGCGCGGCCCGGATGCCGGCGTCACGAAGGCGATCCGCGCAGGCCAGTCCGGCGAGGCCCGCGCCAACGATGCCGACGCTGACATTCGATTGCGTCCGAAAAGACGCCGCGGCCGCTCGCGTCGGCGCCGCGAGCGAGGCCATCGCTCCGGCCGCCGCGGTGCCGCCGACGCGCATCAGCCACTCGCGGCGTCCCATTCGCCGGTCTGCGTCCAGACGTTCACGATGGCGGAGCTCGCCGACCCCTTCGGGCGTCGACAGCGCACGCTCGTCGCAGTAGCGCGCGATCCGCAAAAGACGACGAAAGTCAGCAAACGAAGCAGAGCGTGCCATTTCGAACCTTCCTTGAGATCACGGGCGGTCGAAGAACTCGCGGCCCTGCCGCGTGACATAGCCTTTAGACCATTTGTTGATCATCCCCTTGCAACACGGATCGGTCACGCGCACCGTGACGTACGCCAGGCCGTTCGCGAACACCTCGTCGACGCGGAAGTACTGCGGCGAAATCACGACCGCGCCCTTTTGATCGATGAATCCCCACAGCTCGCCCTGACGCACCGCGGCCCGTCCCTCGGTGAATCCCCACGCTTCGTCGAACTGCGGCGCAATCGCGAATTGGCCGCTGCGGTTGATGTAGCCCCACTTGTCGCCCTGCGGCGCCGGACGGAGTCCGTCGCTGAAGATCCAGCGGCAGCTCCAGCCCGGGTCGGAGCGCACCGTGACCACGAGCTTCCCCGTGCGATCGATGAAGCCCTGGCGGCCGCCGATGCGGACGCACGCCAGCCCGTCGTCGAAGTCACCCGCGTCATCGAACTGCAGTGGTATCACCGTTTGGCCGTTCGCATCGAGGTAGCCCGACTTGCCGTCGAGCGTCACGCGTATCAACCCACCGGCGAGCCCAGATACGCCCTGATACTTCGGCGGCGCGATCTCGCGTCCTGTCCTGTCGATGAGGCCCGTCCGTCCGCCCGCGCCGACCGGCATCAACCCGCCGCGCCAGTCCTCCCCCACCGAGTCGTACGGCAGCTTCGGAATCACCACTTTGCCCTGGCGATCGACGAAGCCGACGCGATCCTGGCCGAGCCCGCGGTTCTCGTAGACCACGCGGATCAAACCGTTCTGCGCCAGACCGATGTGGCAGTGCTCGAACGGCAGAATCACGGCGCCTTTGGTATCGATGAGCCCGTAGAGCTTGGCGTCGAGACGACAGCGATCACTGCGCCGCGACACGCTCACCGGCGCCACGCCTTCGCGGAAGGGATGGACCCAGTCGTACTCGAACGGAATCGCGACCTTGCCCTGGTAATCGAAAAACCCGCACTTCGATCCCATGACCGGCGTCTGTTGTCCGGGTTTGGGCCCGAGGATGGAGAGCCCCGGGATCGGCTGGCCGTCATCGACACAGCCGCCCAGCAGCCCGTCGCCGATGTCAACGTGATACGTGAGCTGCGGCGGAACGACCTCGCGGCCTTGCCGGTCGATCAGGCCCCATCGTTTGTTGCGCTTGATCTCGGCCACGCCCTCGGGCACGAAGAGTCCCGCCTGCTCGTACTGCGCCGGAATCACGAGGCGTCCGGACGGATCGGCGTAGCCCCAGATTTCATCGCCCGAGGCGCTGTGCTTCTGGAACGGAATCAGATCCGGCAGCGCCGGAGCCGGCCCCTGGCGGTGAACCACCGTGCCCAGAACCGCAAGCAGAATGAACGCGGCAGGCGCTTTCATGTTCCCTCCTGGTCAAGCCGATCGGTGGCAGTCTAGCCCCACGGGCGCGTGTTTGTGATGAAATCCCCTCTGGTCCCCCGTGATCGGCGAAACGCTCGCCCGCTACCGCATTACCGCCAAGCTCGGCTCAGGCGCGATAGGCGAGGTCTATCGCGCCGAGGACCTGCGGCTGCTCCGCACGGTCGCGCTCAAGGTCGTCCAGCTCACCAGCGCGACCGACGACGCGTCGCGGCGGCTGCTGGCCGAAGCGCGCGCGGCCTCGGCGCTGTCGCATCCGAACATCGCCGTCATCTATGAGGTCGATGAGGTCGAATCCGGCGGCCACCTCGTCGGGTTCATCGCGATGGAGTACGTCGCCGGCCGGACGCTCGCCGAGCTCGCCGACGCCGAACCGCTCACGCTCGATCGCATCCTCGACATCGGGCGGCAGATCGCCCTCGCGCTCTCGGATGCCCACGCGCACGGACTCGTGCACCGCGACGTGAAGCCGTCGAACGTGATGGTCACCGACACGGGCCTCGTGAAGATTCTCGACTTCGGCCTCGCGTGCTGGTCGGCGCCCGAAGCCGGCGCCGACGTCGCCACGCGCACCGCCGACCTTCGGCAGGACACCGCCCGCATCGTCGGCACCTTCCCGTACATGTCGCCCGAACAGGCGGTCGGGAAGCCGGTCGATCGGCGGAGCGACATGTTCTCGCTCGGCACCGTGCTCTACGAGTTGCTTGCGGGCAAGCGGCCGTTCGAAGGACGGAACATGGTGCAGATTCTGAGCGCCGTGATCCACGCCGATCCGCCGCCGCTCACGGCGCGCTTCGTCGACGCGCGGCTGGCGGGGCTCGAGCGCGTGATCCGGCGCATGCTCGAGAAAGATCCCGCGAATCGCTTCGCCGATCTCCGCGAAGTGGCTGAAGCGCTCGCCGTCACCTGGCGCGTCGGCAATCACGTGGACGAACGTGATGCCGCGCCCATCGTCGCGGTCAGCGATTTCCTCAATCTCACGGCCAATGCGGACGACGACTGGCTGGGTACGGGCATTTCGGAAACCGTGAGCGCCGACCTCAGCACGCTCGAGGGCGTGACGGTGATTCCGCGCAGCCGCATGCAGGAGCTCGTCCACACGCTCCAGCGTGAAATCGGCGAGTCGGAGGAGAAGCTCCGCCTCCGCGCCGGCCGCGAACTGGGCGCGCGGTGGCTGCTCGCCGGCAGCTTTCAGCGGGTCAGCGACGCCGTGCGCGTCACCGCGTCGCTCGTCGATGTGTCGAGCGGCCTGGCGACGCGGACGATAAAGGTGGACGGCCGGCTCGACGAGATCTTCGCGCTTCAGGATCGGCTCGTGCGGGATCTCGCCGATGGCTTGCGCGCCGCGATCCGGCCGGCCGGGCTTGCTTCCCAGGAGACCGGCATCGTCGCGGCGTACGAGGCGTTCTCGAAAGGCGTCGTCAACCTGCGCGACGAGACGTACGAGTCACTCGACCGCGCGACGATGCTCTTCGAGCGCGCCACGACGCTCGACACCCGGTACGCGCGCGCGTACCTCGAGCTTGGCGTCGCGTACGCCACGAAGGCCGACTACCTGGGAATGGCGGATCTCCGGCCGCGGGCCGAGGCGAGTCTGCGCAAGGCGATCGAGCTGCAGCCGGACTCGGTCCGTGCCTGGCGCGAGCTCGGAATGACCCTCATCGGGATGGGCCGCGACGCCGATGGCTTTGAAGCCGTCCACCGCGCCCTCGAGATCAACCCGGACGATGCGGGTGCGCTGGGATCGATGGCGCGCGCGTTGTTCATCGGCCGCGGCCGGTTTGCCGACGCCGCGTCGTGGTTCGAGCGCGCGCTCGCGGCGAATCCAAACGGCGGCTGGTACGCGCTGCAGCTCTCGCACTGCGCGGCGCTGATCCGCGACTTCGCCCGCGGCGAAGCCGCCGCGCACCGCGCGATTGCGCTGCAGGAAGCGTTTCTCACCGGCCGCGACGGCGTGCTCATCGTCGGCGCGTCGATGCGCCTCGGGCACCTGGCGACGCTCCAGGGCCGGCCGGAGGACGCGGTGCCGCACTTCCTCCGCGAGATCGAGTTTCTGACGACCGTCGATCACGCGCTGCGGCACCGAATCATCGTCGAGCTCAACGTCCGTCTCGGCGCGGCGTATCTGGCGCTCGGCCAGAAGCGGAAGGGGCATGCCGTCCTCGACGTCGCGATCGAGGGCTTCGATCGCCGCGTCCGGCTCGGGGCGGACGAGCCGTTCACCCGGTATTACGCGGCTGCCGCCCACGCACTCAAGGGGGACGCGGACTCGGCGATCGCGTTTCTCGAGCGGGCGGCCGGCGAGCGGCGGGCGTTCACGATCGAACGCGCCCGTATCGAGCCCGACTTCGACAACCTGCGGCAGGATCCGCGCTTCAAGGCACTGCTGGCGTCGTAACGAAACTGTGATTCGCGGCCTCTGGACCGGCGCCGGCGTCCTATCTGGTTGAGAGGAGCATCATGACCCTACCCCGCTCTGTCGTTCTGCTCGCCGTTGCCGTCGTCGCGCTCTCGACCTCGCCACAGGCGCAAATCGTCGCCGCCACGAGCGGCACGAACGTCATCTCCGTTTCCGGCGAGTCGGAGATCCGCGTCGTGCCGGACGAAGTTCTGCTCAGTCTCGGCGTTGAAACATTCGACAAAGTGCTGAAGTCGGCCAAGGATCTCAACGACGAGCGCATCAGGAAGACGATTGCCGCAGCGCGCAGCCACGGGGTGCTGGCCGAGCACATTCAAACGGATTACGTCGGGATCGAGCCACGATATCCCGATCATGATGTCACGCGACAGCTGCTCGGTTACGTCGTGCGCAAGTCCGTCGTCATCCGGCTGAAGAACATCGCGACGTTCGAAGATCTTCTGACCTCGACGCTCGAAGCGGGCGTGACGCACGTCCATGGCATCGAATTTCGCACGACCGAGCTCAGGAAGCACCGGGATCAGGCCCGCGTACTCGCGCTCAAGGCCGCGCATGAAAAGGCGGACCTCCTCGCGAGAGAGTCGGGAAGGCGGATCGGGAAGGCGTTGTCGATTGGCGAGGCGTCGTACGGGTATCTGTCCAGCTACGGGTCGTGGTGGGGCAGCCGGTTCGGATCGCCGATGACACAGAACGCCGTGCAGAACATGGGCGGCGGCTTCGTGGCCGGCGATTCGACGCTCGCGCCAGGCCAGATCGCGATTCGCGTCAACGTCAGCGCGAGCTTCGAGTTGAATTGACGCGAGTCACTTCTCCGGCACGCGAGCCACTATCTTGCCCGCTTCGTCCAGAAACTCGATGCGCGGGTTGCCGGCGGGATCAACGGTCAGGAGCAGGCGCGGCCGGCCCTGAGCGTCTGCGAGCGAGACCATCGCGGCACGGTCGGCGTTCTTGCCGACGAACACGCGCCGCGGGCCCGGCTCGGCGGTCGCGCGGATCGCGGCGAGCGCCTTCGCGCGTTCGCCCTGGTCCGCGATCTTGTTCGCCGTGTTGAGCTTCTCGATGAGCTCGCTCAACCGCGTATCCGGACGATCCCAGACCTGGAACCCGGCGACACGGCGGCCGTTCTGCTCGCTATAGCTGAAGCCGATCGTCTGATCCTGTTTCAGCTGGTCGAACATCAGGCCGGCGTCGGCACGCCGCACGCCATCGCGTTCCCGGCCGGTGTAGGTCAGTCCGCCGACCTCGTCGCCCTCGTCGTTGAAGAAGATCATCCCGGCGACCGGCCGCGGCCGATCGATCGTCTTGCCGTCCATCACGCCGGGATGCATGCGGTCCTTGTTGGCGATCACCATCCGCAGCGTGCCGTCGGCATCTTTGAGATTGATCCGCTCGACGTCGATCTCGCTGAAGCGCTGCGGGCCCGCCTGACGGAACGCGGTCCCCGCCATCACAATCAGGACGAGCGAGCTGACGATCGCATAGGCACGCAGAAAGAGAAATTGACGCCGGAAGGTCATCGTCTGATCTCCATTGGACCTGGTACCCGTCGTACCTCTCTATCTCCACCCCACCCGCTCTGGTCTGTAGTGCTGCATCTCGTGGGCGACGACGCGGTCGCGTCGCGCGAAGAGCTTGACGAGGACGATGCCGGCGACGAAGCCGCCGACGTGGGCCCAGAAGGCCACGCCGCCGCCCTCGCCGCCGACGCGCGAGAGTCCGCCGAAGAACTGGATCACTGCCCAGTAGATGAGCATCGCCCACGCCGGCACCGCGATCGTCGTCCAGTAAAAGCCGAGCGTGACCAGGCAGAAGACGCGTACGCGCGGAAAGAGGACGAGGTAGGCGCCCATGACGCCACTGATGGCGCCCGACGCGCCGACCATCGGGATGGGTGAGCTCGGCTCGGCGACGACCTGAAGCAGCGCCGCGGCGATGCCGCAGAGCAGATAGAACGCGAAGAACCGCGGCCGGGTCATGGCGTCCTCGACGTTGTTGCCGAAGAGCCAGAGGAACCACATGTTGCCGATGAGGTGCATCCACGATCCGTGGAGGAACATCGACGTGACGATGTGCATCCACTGGGGGCCGGGGTCGATGACGCAGGCGAGCTCTTCGCTCATCGGGATGCGGACGCCGACGGGCACCGTGCCGGTGAGCTCGCCGGGAATCAACCCGAGATTGCAGACCGACGCCGCGAGCGGATATTCGGATCCCGCGCCCTGTACGAGAATCCACACGGCCACGCACAGCGCGATGAACACGCCGGCGACGATCGCGGGACGTAACGTGGCGTTCTCGTCGTGAAAGGGAAACACCGATCGGCTGCCTGACCGCAGTCTAGCTTAGAGCGCGTTTCAGAACTCAGAAGGAGGGGCGGGCTTCAGCCCGCCCTTGCTGGGCCGGCGTAAAGCCGGCCCCTCCCGGAGCTAGCCCAGGGACACGACGACCGTCACCGTCCTCGTCCGCCGCGCGGCGTCGCGACGAGCGGATTCGTCGCGGCCGGCGTGGTCTGCGTCGTTGTCGGCTCGCCGGTCACCGACGTCACGAGCTCGATGCCGGGGGACAGATCGGATTCGACGAGCTCGGTGAAGGACGCATCCGCGAGGCCGGTCGTCACCGGCACCGCATGCAACTGTCCCTGATCCAGCACCCAGACCTGTGCGCCCGGCCGGCTCTTCTCTTCCTGGGCCGGCGGCGCCTGTCCAAGCCTTGCGAAGGTCTCGGGCGTCGGCCTGAATCGGAGCGCCGCATTCGGGACGCGCAGCACGTCGTCGCGCCGCGCGATCTGGATCTTCACGTCGGCCGTCATGCCGGGCTTGAGCTTGAGCTCGCGGTTCGGGACGTCCACGATCGTGTTGTACGTCGTGACGTTGGACACGACCTGCGGTTGGAGCCGGATCTGCGACACGGCGCCGGCGAAGGTCTGATTCGGGAACGCGTCCACGCCCAATGTCACCGGCTGGCCGACCGAGACTTTCGCGATGTCGGTTTCGTCGATCTGCGCCACGACCTGCATCGCAGTCAGATCGGCGGCGATGAGAAAGATCTCCGGCGACGACAGGCTCGCCGCCACCGTCTGGCCGACGTCCACGCTCCGCTGGATGACGATGCCGTCGATGGGCGACGTGATGACGGCGTGACTGAGGTTCACCTCGGCCTGGTTCAGCGAGGCCTCGGCCTGGACGACCGCCGCCTGGCCGGACTGCAGGTCGCTCTCGGCGAGATCGACGGCCAGCTTGGCCGCCTCGAGATCGCTCGCGGCCACGAGGCCCGTCTCGGACAGCTTCTCCGCGCGCGCGTATTTCGTCTGCCGGTCAGCGAGGTTCACCTTCTGCTGCTGCAGGTCGGCCTTCGCGCGCGTGACGCTGGCGTGCGCCTGCACTACCTGCGCCTGGAGCAGCGCGGGATCGAGCTTCGCGATGACCTGCCCCTTTTTGACGATCGAGTTGAAGTCCGCGCCGAGCCACGAGATGACCCCCGACACCTGCGTGCCGACGGTGACCGTCGTCACCGCGCCGACGGTGCCGGTGCCCTGCACGACTTCGACGACCGGACCGGTGCCGACGCGCGCGGTCCGGATGACCGGCGGCGCCGCCGCTCCGTCATTGATGTACGTCCACGCGCCGGCGGCGACTGCCGCCAGACCGGCGAGAAGCACGATGATGCGTTTCATCTCCCCCTCTCTTGTTTTGACGATCCGGCGGCCGGGAAATGTGTGGCAACGCGGTGAAATTGTCACTTTGCAATAGGATCTGAAGGTCGCCCGCTCAGATGAACGCTGCTTCCCTCGCCTCCAGAAGTCCGCACGTTGTCGTCGTCGGCGCCGGCGCCTTTGGCGGATGGACCGCGCTCGAGCTGGTCCGGCGCGGCGCGCGGGTCACGCTCGTCGACGCGTGGGGACCCGGTAACGTGCGCGCCAGCTCCGGCGGCGAAACCCGCGTCATTCGGGCCACCTACGGCACACAGACGATCTACTCGCGCCTCGCCGTGCGCGCCCTGGCGCGCTGGCGCGCGCACGACCGTCAGTTCGGCACGAAACTGCTGCGGCTGACCGGCGTCCTCTGGATGTTTCAACAGACGACGCCGTTCGCGGCCGCGTCGATCGAGGCGGTTCGTGCGCTCGACCAGCCGGTTGAAGAGCTCAGCGTCCCGGCGCGACGCCGGCGATTTCCGCAGATTGATTTCACCGGCGTCGAGTCGGCGTTCCTGGAACCCGAGGCCGGCTATCTCCTCGCGCGCCGCGCCTGCGAACATGTCGTCGATCGGGTCGTCGCCGAGGGGGGACAGTACGTGCCGGCCGCGGTCGCGTCTCCAGTCAGGCTCGGCAAGGCCGGCACCGAGATCCGGCTCGTGGATCGAACGGCGCTCTCGGCCGATGCTTTCGTCTTCGCATGCGGGCCCTGGCTGGGCACGCTCTTTCCTGACGTCGTCGGCCGCCGGATCATGCCGACGCGCCAGGACGTCTTTTACGTCGGGACGCCGCCGGGCGATCCACGTTTCACGGACGATGGGCTGCCGATCTGGATCGACGTCGGCAAGCGCATCATGTACGGGATCCCCGGCAATGCGCATCGCGGGTTCAAGATCGCCGACGACACGAGCGGACCGCGCTTCGATCCGACGATCGGGGCACGGGAACCCGAACGCGCGAGCCTGCGGCGGGCACGGGCGTTCCTGGCGCGCCGTTTTCCGTCGCTGGCGCGGGCGCCGCTTCTCGGATCGGAAGTTTGTCAATACGAAGCGACGCCGGATTCGGACTACATCGTCGATCGGCATCCCGGCGCGCCGAACGCCTGGATCGTGGGCGGCGGATCGGGGCACGGCTTCAAGATGGGACCGGTGATCGGCGAGGTGGTGGCCTCGGCCGTGCTGGGCACTGATGGACCTGACCCGGCGTTTTCACTTGCGCGTTTCGGTGCGTCAGGCAGGCGCGCGGATCAAAAATGGACATAGCATGAGCGCTTTCTGCCGAAGTCTGATTGTGGTGGCGGTGTGTGGCGTGGCGATGCACGCCCAAGGCACCCAGACGCCTGATGCGGCCGTGGCCCGGGTCGTCGCGGATCCGAAGTTCAAGACCGCGATGGACACGCTCGAACGCGAGCACGATCGGCTCGTGAGCGAGCTCATCACGCTGACGGAGATCCCGGCGCCGTCGTTCAAAGAGGACCGGCGCGCTGCCGCCTATCTGGAGATGCTGCGCCAGCACGGTCTCACCAATGTCGAGCGCGACGCCGAAGGCAACGTCATGGGCCTGCGCAAGGGCACCGCGGGCGGTCCGATCCTCGCGATTGCCGCGCACCTCGACACGGTGTTTCCCGAGGGCACCGACGTCACGGTCAAGCGCACGGGCACGCGGCTCGCGGCGCCGGGCGTGGGCGACGACACGCTGGGTCTGGCCGCGCTCCTCGCCCTCATTCGCGCGATCAACGCCACCGGCTTCCAGACCCGGAGCGATATTCTTTTCATCGGCAACGTCGGCGAGGAGGGCCTCGGCGACCTGCGTGGCGTCAAGTACCTCTTTCAGAATGGGCCGTACGCCAAGCGCATCGGGGCGTTCATCTCGATCGACGGCGCCGATGCCGGCTCGGACATCGTCTACGGCGGAGTCGGAAGCAAACGGTATCGCGCGGCGTTCAAGGGACCGGGCGGCCACAGCTACGGCGCGTTCGGCCTGGTCAGCCCGGCCTTCGCCATGGGCGGAGCCATACAGAAGTTCGGCCGCCTGAAGGTGCCGTCCTCGCCGAAGACCACGTTCAACGTCGGGGTCGTTGGCGGCGGCACCTCGGTCAACTCCATTCCGGGCGAACAGTGGATGGAAGTGGACATGCGGTCCGAATCGCGGGCCGAGCTCGAGAAGCTGAACGAGACGTTCATCGGCCTGATGAACGAGGCCGTGGCGGAGGAAAACAAGGCGCGCTCGACACGCGAAGGATCCATCTCGCTCGACCTCAAGCTCGTCGGCGATCGCCCGTCGGGCGAGACGCCGCGCACCTCGCCGCTCGTCCAGACGGCGGCTGCCGCGGTGCGTTCGGCCGGCATGACGCCCACGTTCACCTACAGCAGTACAGACTCGAATCTGCCGATGAGTCTCGGTATCCCGGCGATCACGATCGACGCCGGCGGCACCGGGGGTCGCGCGCACGCGCTGGACGAATGGGTCGACGTGGAGAAGACGGCGATGATCCGCGGGCTGCGCTCCGCGCTCGCGCTGATTCTCGCGCTCGCGGGCACGAACTGAGCGTCTGATGATCCGGACCGAGAAGTTGTCCAAGAGCTACGGCAACAAGACCGCGCTCATCGACCTCGATTTGCGCGTCGAGCCGGGCGAGATCCTCGGCTTTCTCGGCCCGAACGGCGCGGGCAAATCCACGACGGTCAAGATCCTCACCGGGCTCATGCCCGCCGGCTCGGGCCGCGCGATCGTCGCCGGCTACGACATCGCCGAACAGCCCCTGGAGGTGAAGAAGCGCATCGGCTACGTGCCGGAACAGCCGGCGCTCTACGATGCGCTCACCGCCGACGAGTACCTCGACGTCATCGGCTGCCTCTACCACCTCGACCCGGCCGCGTCGAAGACCCGCCGCGAGGAACTGCTCCAGCTCTTCGACCTGTCGGCGGTGAAGCACCAGCGGCTCAAAGAGTTTTCCAAGGGCATGCGCCAGAAGGTCGTGATCGCCTCCGCGCTCCTGCACCGGCCCGAGGTCCTGATCCTCGATGAGCCGCTCGACGGCCTCGACGCCAACACCGCGCTCGTCATGAAGGAGCTGCTGCGCAAGCTCGCCGCGCAGGGCAAGACGATCATGTTCTCGTCGCACATCCTGGAGGTCGTCGAACGCATCTGCACGCGCATCTTCATCATCGACAAAGGACGCTACGTGACCGACGGCACCGCGCAGAAGATCCGCGAGGAGACCGGATCCGCGTCGCTCGACGAAGCGTTCGGCAAGCTCACGGGCGTCCGAGACGTCGGGCAGGTCACCGCCGACTTTCTCGCCGCGCTCGAGCGGGTCTGAGTGACCCGCCTCCTCGAAGCCGCCGGCGTCGATGCCCTGCAGTGGCGCGTGCTGGTCCGCGCGTTCCTGAAGATTGACTTCGGCGGCCTGCGGCGCATCGGCGACTCGCGCGCCGCGCGGCGCTCCGCCGGCGCGCTGTTCTTCGTCGCGCTGATCTACTTCCTGTCCGGCTTTGCGCCGGCGATCGTCATCGCCGGCAGTCCCGATCTGCTCCTCGGCGCGACCATCATGACGACCATCGTCGGGTTCATGGTGCTGTCATCGCTTCTCGTCGGCGAGGGCCTCTCGATCATTTCCCCGGATGATCACGCGATCCTCGGGTTCCGCCCGGTCACGTCACGCACGTACTTCGCCGTGCGTCTGACGACGCTGTTCGTCCGGACGGTGGCAATCGTGTCACTCGTCAGCCTGCTGCCGGTCGTGGCGCTCCTCTCCAAGGACGGGCTTCATCCAATCCGGGCGTTGGGCGGGCTGCTGGCCGCGCACGGCGCCGGAGCGGCCGTGACGCTCGGGTTCGTCGCCGGGTACGGCTGGCTCCTGCGGACGGCGGGCCCGACGCGCGTGCTCCGCGTCATGTCGTACGCGCAATTCGCCGTGAACATGACGGTCTGGCTCAGTTTCATGTTGGTGACGCAGGGGCTGCAGCGGCGATTGCTGGCGGGGGTGCGTTTCAGTGACGCGCCCTGGGTGCTGGCCTATCCCGGCGCGTGGTTCGCAAGCGTGGTTCAGTTGGCGGGTGGCGACTTCAGTGCGATTCCGCTCGCCGGCACCGCGCTGGCGGTCCTGCTGCTCGCGGTCATCCTCAGAGCCATCAGCGGCAAGCTCTCACTCGACTACGCGGCCGCGCTCGGCCGGTTGACGACGACCGCTGCGCCTCAAACGAAACGCGCGAGCCGGTCAGCCTGGCTCGGACTGCTCCACCGCGAAACACGCGCGGTCGCGATCCTCGTCCGCAGCCAGTTCAAGAACGACATCAAGTTCCGGCTCGGCCTGATTTCGCTCCTGCCGATCACGCTCATCTACCTGATGATGGGGATGCGGCACGAATCGATCGGCGATCCGTTCGTTGCCGGCGCGCCACGCGGCAGCGAGGTCGGATTCATCCAGATCGCGCTGATGTTGCTGCCGATGACCCTGCGTCAGACGATCGTGACGAGCGACGCCTATCGAGCGTCGTGGCTGTTCTACGCGACGCCGGCGGATCGTACTCGCCTCGTCCTTGCGGCGCGTGACGTGATCACCGTCTTCTTCCTCGTGCCGTACCTCGCGTTCATGGCCGCCATCTTCGCCTACTTCTTCGGCAACGTCCTGCACGCGATCGTCCACGCGTTCTTCCTCGGGTTCATGTCCTATCTCGTGCTGCAGTTCACGATCATGATCGACCCGAAGCTTCCGTTCTCGATGCCGCCGACGAAGGACACCCGCGGCGGCATGACGTTCGTCCTGCAGCTGCTCGTCATGTTCGTCGGCATGGCCGCGTATTTCCTGTTGACCTACGTCGTGTATCGCTCGGTGATCCGGCTCGTGATCGCCACGATCCTGTTCTTCACGGCCGCGAAGGTGATGTCACAAATGACCCGCGCGCGGGTGGAACGGCGGGTGGAAGGGTTCGCGTACTTGGACTGACCCGGGACAGGAGGGGCGGCCCCTCCTAGGCCAGCAAGGGCGGGCTGAAGCCCGCCCCTCCTTCTGGGCCCCTCCTAGGCCTTGGCGATCTCTCCCGTCGATCTGAGCGCGAGCGCGACGAACGTGAGCGTGCCGTTCGTACACCCGCCCGTGGGGATCGTCGGGGAGCCGACCACGAAGAGATTCTCGTGGTCGTGCGTGCGGCCGAAGCTGTTGACGACGCTGGTCGCGGGATCGGTGCCCATGCGGCAGCCGCCGCCGGGATGGTCCTGGTAGTTGAGCGCATTCATCCCGCCCATGCGGCCGTCGCCGGCCTTCGCGAGGCCGGCGAAGAGCGTCTGGAAGTGTTCGCGGGTCTGCGCGTCACGACTGCGTGTGGCCGCATCGACCTGATGCCGAATCGCCGGCAACGCGTCGCCCCAGCGGTTCTTCGTGGCCGAGTCGAGCGTCAGCCGGCTGTCCTTGTCCGGGTGTACGTCAAAGTAGCCGCGGACGCGCACGGTGCCGCGAGTGGTCCGGTTGCGCCAGTCGGCGATGAGCTCGTCGCCGAGGAGGAGCTTGCCGGCCGCGTCGCGCAGCTGCGGCCCTCGCCCGCCGGCGCTCTCCCACAGCCGCAGGTCGTGGCGCACGTACGGCTGATCGGTGCGGCAACGGAAGAACTGCCGCGAGATCAGGCTGTGCTGTTCGTTCATTCCAGGGTACAGCTTGAGGTTGACGTCGATCGTCGTCTGATACGCCAGGTGGCCTGTCATGTACCGGCCGACGTGATCGGAGGAGTTCGCGAGGCCGGCCGGGAACCGGGAGTTGGCGGAGAGCAGGAGCAGGTGCGGGCTCCAGCAGTAGCCGGACGCGAGCACGAACGTGCGCGCGCGGTATTCGACGTCGTTGTCCGAGCCGTCTTCCCTGGCGGCCTGGGCCGCGGCAATGCGCGTCGTCTTGTCGTCGAGCACGAGCTTGCGGACCAGCGTCTGGTCGTGGAGCTGGATCTTTTTCTCCGCCAGCAGGCGCTTGAAGGTCCAGTCCGGCGAGTAGCGCGCGCCGGTGGGACAGATCTCACACGTGTTGCACCGCAGGCAGATGTTCCGGCCGCCGTAGCCCGCCACCGTGTTCTTCGCCTGTGGCGTCGTCCAGAACTTGACGCCGCTCTGCTCGCCCCACGACTTGATCTGCAGCAGGTTGTAGGTCATCGGCATCGCCGGCATGGGGTACGGTTCGGAGCGCCAGTCCTCCGGCAGCGGACTCGCCTCCCCCGACACACCGACGCGACGCTCGGCTTCGCAGTAGAACTTCTCGAGATCCCTCCACTCGATCGGCCAGTCCACCGCGAGTCCGTACAATGAACGCAACCGCGTGTCTTCCTCGGAAAACCGGTTGCACACGCCGCCCCAGTGCAGCGCGGATCCACCGACGGCCATCGCGCGCGAGATCACGCCGCGCGCCGCCTGATCGGTGATGTAGTCGTCCGGCCAGATGTGCTCGCCGTAATCGAGGTTGCGTTTGCGGTATTCGAAGCGTTTTTCGTTGTCGAACACCCGCTTCCCGGCTTCGACGACGATCACCGACCACGAGGGGCGAAGCTCGGCGAGCTTCTCGGCCACCATCGCCGCGGTGATGCCGCCGCCGATGACGACGACGTCGGCTTCGTAGCGCGCCATGTCAGCGGCTCCCCAACGGCGCCGGCGGCTGTTCGGAACCAGCAAGCGCGCGGCAACTGTCCCGATCGATGCGCGCGCGGTACGCGAGGTTCCACGCGTCAGCGCTGTTGAAGTAGAAGCCCATCAGATCGGCGATGAGGTTCGCCCCGGTCGGCCGTGCCGGCAATCGCGCCCCGCCCGGCATGCTGCCGAGCGACGCTTCGATCTGGGCGCGGCGGACATCGGCCGGAAGGGCCGCAAACGACGCGGCGCCTTTCGAGCGCGCCGTCGCCTCGAAGGCGGCAAGTTGGTCGGGATACCGGCCCGCCGGCGACGGTCCCGCCGGCGCGCTCAACGTCGATGCGCCGTAGCCGTAGCCGCGATCGGCGCCTTCCTTGTAGTCCTTGATCCAGGTGACGAACGCGACAACGACACGCTTGCGGCCGTCGACACCGAGATCGCTCGGCAGCACGATTTCGGCAATCGACTCGAGCGTCGCGACGTCAGCACTCGCGAGCGCCGGCGCCTGCACGCGCGCGAAGGCCCTGAGGCGCCGCAGCGGCGCCGCCAGCAGCGCCGTCACGAACGACCACAGCCACGTGCGGCGATTCATGTGTTTTTGGGACTCTAACACGAAGTCCGCGACCTCCGTCCCGCCGTGAACTCCGTGTTCTGGATCGAAACGTCAGCTCTTCGCTCTTGTACTCAGCTCCGCTTCCAAGCCGCCCGTCGTCGGCCGGCGCAGCTCGAGTTGGAGGCCGAAGCGGTCGGCGATCTCGCGCGTCAGCGCCAGACCCAGGCCGCGGCCGCCGGGGCGCCGGCTGGTCGCCTCATCGCCGCGAAAGCGTTTGTTCGCGGTGAGGCCGGCGAACTCTTCATCCGAGACGCCCCGGCCCGTGTCGGTCACGCGCAACGAGAAGCGGTGGCCGTCGCGCTCGTAGCCGTGCAGCTCGATCCGCACCTTGCCGCCCGGCTTGTTGTAGAGAATCGCGTTGTCTACGAGATTTGAGACTGCCTGCTCGATGAGCCCCCGCGTCGCCGGAATCGTCGTCGTCCCGCCGGCGGGCTCGACCGCGATCGTCACGTCCGAGGCACGTGCCAGTGGACCGCGTGTGGCGACGACGCGATCGACGATCGCGCGCAGGTCCACGGGCTCGCGTGGCGAGGTGTCGCTCACTTTTCGCAGCTCGGCCACCGCCGCCAGATTCTCGAGCCGGGCAGCAACCTGATGGGCATCGTGCAGGGCGACTTTCACCTCACGCCCGGCGTCGCCGGAGAGATGCGACAGCCGATCGAGCCCGGCGAGCCGCTCTTTGAGTGCGGCGAGGGGCTCAGCCACGCCGTCGGTGGTGCTCACGACGAACCGGCGAAGCGCTTCCTCGCGATCCTGCGCGTCCACGATCCGCTGGCGGATGTCGCTCGCAGTCTGGTTGAAGACGGCGCCGAGCGAACTGATCTCGTCGTCGCCCTTGATCGGGACCATGCCGCTGTAGTTGTCGCGCGCCGAGGCGCGCGCCGCCGCCGCCAGTTGCCGGATGCGCGCGATGGCCGGCCGCGGCGAGAGCAGCGCGATTACGAAGCAGATCCCGAACACCGCTGAAAACAGCAGCACGCTCGTCAGCAGATGCCGCGGCTGCGGCTGCATCCGGAACAAAAGCACGGCGCACGGGCCTTGCGTCCAGCCCGTCAGCTGCGCGATCTGGATGCCGGTGCCCGCCTTGCCGGCATAGCTTCCGAACATCGACCGTTCGGGCGGCGTCGCGCGCATCGGACGGCGGAACGCCTCCGGAAACCGCGGCGACGCGACGCTCGTGCCGGTGAACTCGTCGTCGTAGGGAAAGACTTCGAACGGCAGTTCCTCGGCGCTCGGCCGCGGCACGCGCACGTCGGCATCGGGCTGCGAACGCTGCTCGGCCGTCGGCCGGCCCGACCGCGGGCCGGCCAGGAACCACTGCGGATCCGACTCGCAGCTCTGCCGCACGACCTCGGTCTGGTAGGCGGCGGCGACGCGGCGCAGCGACGTCTCGTGGTCGCGCGCGCGCAGCCAGACGACCGCAGCAGAGATCACGATCGTGGCCGCGAGCGCGAGGACGAGGCACCTGACGACGCTGGCGCGGGTGAGTGTCATCGCCTCGAAGATACGCCGCGCACCGGCACCCTGTTGCCGCTTGCCACACTTTCTCCACAAACGGATCCTCGGCACTGGGCGCTCGGCACTCGGCACTCGTGGTTCTGAGTTCTACCCTTCTGCCTTCCCAGTGCCCAGTGCCGAGTGCCCAGTGCCGAGTACCTAGTCATGCAGCCGCCAGAGGTACCAGGCGGCGACCGATCTGTACGGACGCCAGGGTTCGGCGAGCCGCTCCATCGTCCGTGGACTCGGGCGGCGCTTCATGCTGAAGAGCTTCTGCACGCCTTTG
>Ga0111539_10004303_pt1 | contig 18623 bp, 15 predicted proteins | sample RhiMethybrSRZTD1_FD_79667 | JGI IMG/M metagenome (GOLD analysis project Ga0111539, IMG submission 79667) | Populus rhizosphere microbial communities from Tennessee, USA - Rhizosphere MetaG P. TD hybrid SRZTD1 (version 2) (version 2) | ecosystem: Host-associated > Plants > Roots > Rhizosphere >... | reverse complement strand
CGCAGGCCGAATTGACGGCCGTCGCTCCCAACAATCCGGTGTACGTGCAGCTCGGGTATGGCTGGGCGATGCTGAATCCGCTGGCCCACAAGACACTCCGCATCTCGAGTGAAACGGATCTTCCCGGGGGCGGACGCTTCGAACGAGATGCGAGCGGCACTCCGACCGGCGCCGTTACCGGTGCGCAGAATGCCATCGTCTCCTTGTTTGACCGTCTTCCGAAGCCGAGGTTTACCGAACAGGTCGAGGGCACAAAAGCGTTCTTTCGTGAGCTCAATCGCCTGGCGATCACGGGCGCCGGCGATCCTGGCGGGAACAATCTGACGTCGACCGATTACGAGGCGCTCTTCAAGGTGTGGCGTGACAAGGCGATGACGGTGCGAGTCACCTATACGTTGAACGGCCAGACGCCGGGAAAAGAGTTCGACGAGCTGCGCGATCTGACTGGTCTGCTGCCCATGGGGTTTGGCGACGATATGCTGCGCTTCAACGGTCTTGGCGAGCGCATCACCGTGGCGATGAACAACAACAACGCCCCGACGCCGGCGGACAAGGATGCGTATTACCGGATCGTGAGGTGGGCCGCCGAGCGCGGGATGTCGCTCACGATGCACTGGGGGAATGACGCATCGGTCGATCATCTGCTGTCGATCTTCGAGCGCGTCAACAAGGAGATCGCAATCGCGCCGCTCCGATGGTCGATCGCCCACTTGAATGACGCGTCGGTCGACAGCCTTCGCCGGATGAAGGCGCTCGGCGTTGGCTGGACGATGCAGGACGCTATGTATTTTGGGGGCGAGCAGTTCATCAAACAAGCAGGGGCCGATGCGGCGCGACGGACGCCGCCGGTCGAGACGGCACGAAAGATGGGCGTGGTGGTGGGCGCCGGCACCGATGCCCATCGCGTCGCCTCCTACAATCCGTTCACCGCGCTGCAGTGGCTGCTCGATTCAAAGACGGTTGGCGGGGTGGCGATGCGCGGTCCGGAGGAGATCCCGAGCCGGATGGACGCCCTGCGCTTCTATACGCTCGGGAGCGCGTGGTTCTCGTTCGACGAGGACGCGCGCGGATCGCTCGAAGTGGGCAAGCTCGCCGATTGTGCAGTGTTATCCGACGACTACATGACGGTCGCTGTCGAGAAGATCGGTGGCCTCGAGTCGGTGTTGACGATGGTTGGTGGAAAGATTGTCTATTCAGCAGGTCCATTCGACGGGCTCGATAAGAAGCCCTAGATCAACTCCCAACTCGCAAAACGCCAACTCCCAGGACCGAGCCTCCAAATGGATCTTCAACTTCAAAACAAGGTCGCTATCGTGACCGGCGCGAGCAAGGGCATCGGCCGCGCCATCGCGCAGACGCTGGCGCAGGAAAGCGTGCGCCTCGTGACCGTCGCGCGCTCGCGCGCGCAGCTCGAGGAGCTGGCCTCACCGCTGGGCGATCGCTGCCTCGTACAGGCTGTCGACCTGACCAACCCTGATGCGCCGGCGGCGATCGTTGCCGCAACGATGGCGAGATACGGGCGGATCGACATTCTGGTCAACAACGCGGGATCGACGAAGCGGGGGGACTTTCTCACGCTGTCGGAAGCCGACTGGGCGGATGGTTTTGGCCTGAAGTTCTATGGCGCGATGCGATTGAGTCGCGCGGCGTGGCCGCACCTGAGCACGTCGTCCGGCGCGATCGTCAATATCGTCGGCATCGGGGGCCGGACCGGTCAGGCCGAGTTCGCAATCGGCGGAGCCGTGAACGCGGCGCTGTTGAATCTGACCAAAGTACTCGCCGACCGAGGTGTCAAGGACGGCGTGCGCGTCAACGCGATCAACCCGGGAGGGATCGCGACCGATCGGTTGCAGACACGGCTCAGAACATTCGCGGCCGAGCACCACGTCGACATCACGCGTGCGGAGCAGGAAATGGCACGTGCGTTCGGGGTCGCGCGCTTCGGGCAGCCAGAGGAGATCGCGCGGCTCGTCGCGTTTCTCGCCTCGCCGCAAGCGGCGTTCTGTCAGGGAGCGATCGTCGACGCCGACGGCGGGCAGACGCGGACGCTGTGAATCGTAGGGCGTGTCCTGCTTTGTGGACCCGCCGCTTGACCGTAGGGCGGGTCCTTTTTTCGGGACCCGCCGGCCAATGCCGGGTCTAAAGAGCAAGACCCGGCCTACGCTGTCGATTTTCTCTACGCTGTCTATTTCCCGTCTACAGAGAACGCGAGCAGGACATTCCCCGGCGTTCCGCCCGCCGTGGGATAGCCGGAGTTGAACACGACCATGCCGCCGCCGATTGCGGGACCGGGGCCGTCGATGGACCCGCCGCGGCCGGCGACGCCGTTCACGGTCTCGTACGCTCGAATGGAGTCGAAGTCCCAGAGAATCTTGCCGTCGGCAGAGGAGTAGGCGCGCATGTGGCCGTCGACCGAACCGGAGAATGCGACGCCGGGCAAGGCGCTCACCGCGGCAGACTGCGCGGGGCTGCAGCGTTGTCGCGTGCCGCACCCGGGCGGCGGGGTGTACCAGACGCGTTCGCCGTCCTCGAGCTTGAGCGCGAACATACCGCCACCCTGTTTGGGATCGGCGTCGGTGCTGTTGCTGTACGTCAGCATGATGCGCCCGATGTCGGACAGCGCGACGTAGACGTTGGATTGATCGACCGCCGAACCCCACTGCACGCCGCCCATGGTTCCACCGCGCCCGACGCGTGTCTGCCACAACACTTCGCCGTTCTTGTCGGGATCGAGTGCGTGGACGATCCCGGACTTCTGGCCGGCGACGAGCATGCGCCGGCCGCTCGCGAGCGTGACGAGGATCGGTGAGGCGCCGAAGTCGAAGTCCGGGCCATTCGACTCTGCGCAGTTGGTCTTGTCGGGCAGACGGCAGGCCGCTGTGTAGGCGTCCTTCTCCGTCATCTGTCGCGACCAGAGAATCTTCCCCGTGTCGAGATCCATCGCCACGAACGAGTCGCTCATCGTCGACGTCGGGTCGGTGTAGTTGTTGCCAGTCGTGATGTAGAGCCGATTCAACTTCGCGTCGATGGCCGGGGTCGCCCAGACCCCGGCACCTGATGGGCCATAGAGCTGCGTTCCAACAGCGTTCTTCTTGATGGGCGCGGGTAGCTCCGGAATCGTGTAGCTCTTCCAAAGCTGGTTTCCTGTGGCTGCGTCGAGGGCCACGACGCTCCCGCGGAACTTGCAGCATTCGTACGTCGGCACGGCGCCGGACGCTTCTTCTCCGGACGTCACGCCGACGTACACGCGTCCGTTGTGAAACGTAGGCGAGCCGCTGATGCGTCCCATGGGAAAGTCGTCGACGTCGGTCTTCCACAACTGCTTGCCCGTGGCGGCGTCAAGCGCGTAGACGTTCGCGCCCGCGTCCCCAAAGAACGCGACATCGCGAGCCCCGCCAGGCATGTCCACGCGGACGACGGTCACCGCGGATCGCACGCCTTGACCGGCGTTGAAGAACCAGTGGATGCAGCCGGTCGCGGCATTGAGCGAGTAGACCGTTCCGCCCCAGCTGCCGACGAAGATGCGTCCGCCGACGATGCTGGCCTGCGAATACGATTGCAGGTCGCCGGGAAACGCGAAGGCCCACTTCAGCTTGAGCCGCGGGATGTCTGCCGCGGTGAGCCCTGCCGACGACGCATCCTGGAAGCGCGTGTTGCTGGAGTTCTGTCCCCATCCTGTCCATCGAGGTCCGGTGCTCGAGTTGAAGGACTGCGTGCCGGTGCACATCGCGGCCGGAGCCGGCGTTGTGACCACGGGACTGGACAACGATTTTCCGGTCAGAAATTCTGCGATCGCCCGGCGCTCGGCGGCCGTCCGTCCGTTCGCCATCGTGATCATCGATCCCGTTTCCATGGCGGCCATCACGCGTTCGGCAGGCATCGCGAGGAAGGCATCTCGGGCGGGCGCGCGATTGGCGCCGGTGTCGTGGCATTGCGCGCACGTGCGCTTGTAGAGGGCGGCGCCGTCAGGCGCCTGGGCGCGGGCCGGAGACGCGCATCCGAGGATGACGACTGAGCAGATGACGCCGCGCGCGATCGACTGAATCATGGCGGGGATTATATGGGTGTCAGGCAGTGAATCGTGAATGCTCCGAGTGTCAGGCAGTGAATCGTGAACAACCTGCGGGGTGTCAGGCAGTGAATCGTGAATTGGTGTCAGGTGATATGGTGTCAGGCAGAGGTTCTAGCGTTGCGGACCGACGTCGTTCGCGAGTCACCATTCACGATTCACTGCCTGACACCACTACGTTGCAGTTCTTCTCTCCGCTCCCTTGTAACTGCCCAGGATGCGGGTCCACTTCGCGAACTCAGCGAGATGGGTGAAGGCCCGCGCGCAACCGAGATCGTCGCGACGCGCGTCGAGCTCGACGTAGAAGAGATACTCCCAGGGTCTGCCGCGCATCGGACGGCTTTCGAGCTTGGTGAGATTGATGTCGCGCAGCGCGAAGACGCTGAGCGCTTTGAACAGCGCGCCGGGCGTGCTCGGCAGCGCGAACACGATCGTCGTCTTGTTGGCATCGGCCGGAGACACGCCACCGATGATGGCAAACCGCGTGATGTTGTATTCGAAGTCCTGGACGGCCTCCTGCAACACCTCGAGGCCAAAGACATCGGCAGCACGCCGCGAGGCGAGTGCCGCGGCGCCCGACAGCTTCTGCTCGGACACAAGCTTGGCGCCACCTGCCGTGTCGTACACGGCTTCGACGGTGACGCCCAGCCCCTTCAGGTATCGTTCGCACTGCGCCAGCGCCTGCGGGTGCGAGTAGACCGTCTTGACGTCAGCGATTTTGGTACCGGGCAACGCCTGCAGGCAGTGGACGATATCGAGCTCCACTTCACCGGTGATGCCGAGCTCGTGATCGAGGAGCAGGTCGTAGTTGCGATGGATGGTGCCGCCGATGGAGTTCTCGAGCGGGACGACGCCGTGCGTCGCGCGTTTCTTGACGACCGCCTCGAAGACGTCGTCGAATGTCTTGCACGGCAGCGTTTCGACGTCCTCCCCGCCGAAATGAAGCGCCGCCGCTTCGCTGTAAGCGCCCGGTTCCCCCTGATACGCGATTCTCACGTGTGCTCCCTATCTCAAGAATTGCACGCCGTGCACGACTGACACGACCACCGACAGCAGCGACGCGCCAAGACAGAGCAGCGCGATCATCATGTGATCGATCCGCTCCGCCTTCATCGGATCGAGCATTCGCGCCAACAGATATCCGCCGCCAAAGCCGCCCATGTGCGCGTAGTTGTCGATTCCGGGCAGCAACACACCGATGATGACCAGCATGATCGCGTACTGCGAGGCGTAACTCCGTGCGAGCGTGCTGCCGCTGCGTTGGCTGTACGCGAGGACGGCGCCGATCAGTCCGGCGATAGAGGCCGAGGCGCCGAGCGTGAACTGCCCGCCGGCGAGAAACGGGAGCGCCGGCAGGAATCGCCCGGCGAACGAGCTCAGGCCGAAACCGGTCGCGCCGCTGACGGTGTAGATGATGACCATGCGTCCCGGTCCGAAGACTTCGGCGATCGCGGGCGCGAGCTGTCGCACCGCCATCATGTTCATGAAGATGTGCAACAGACCGCCATGCAACCAACTGGCGCTGAAGATTGTCCACCATCGCCCGGCCGTGAACACCGGTATGGCCCCGCTCGCGCCAAACAGGAATACGGCCCGATTGCTCGGTGAAAGAATGCTGAGCAGGCCGCTCATACCTACGCTGCCCGCCGAGAACACCAGCGTCAGTCCATAGAGGACGGCGCAGGCGCCGATGACGAATGGCACGAAGCCGAGGTCGGTTCCCAGGGCTCGCAGAGCCGGTGCAAACCCCCACAGGCTGGGATTCCGGCGGCCGCAGTTGTAGCAGGTTTCGTCGTTGACTCCGACCAGCACTCCACATGACGCGCAAATGACGGAGCCGGATGTCTGGCGTTTGAACACGAGACCACGATGATATCTCGGTCGTAGGGCGGGTCTTGCCTTGTAGACCCGCCAAAGACAGTAGACTGAAGGAGTCGGCGGGTCTAAAGAACAAGACCCGCCCTACAGCATGCGCCTCATAATCGGCATCACCGGCGCCACCGGCACGATCTACGGCGTTCGCCTGCTCGAGCGGCTTCGCGACTCGGGCGTGGAAACGCATCTCGTGATGAGTCGCTGGGGTGCGCGAACGTTGCTGCACGAGACGCCTTATACGCGCGAGCAGGTCGAGGCGCTGGCGACAGTGTCCTACGCGCCTGCTGACATGGGCGCATCCATCTCGAGTGGATCGTTTCGCACGGACGGCATGATCATCGCGCCCTGCAGCGCCAAGTCACTGGCGGCGATCGCGCACGGGTTCGGTGAGAACCTGATCCATCGAGCAGCCGACGTCGTGTTGAAAGAGCATCGCAAGCTGGTGCTGGCCGTGCGGGAGGTACCGCTCAGCAGCATCCACCTGGAAAACATGCTGACGCTTGCGCGCATGGGCGCTCTCGTGATGCCTCCCTTGCCCGCCTTCTACAATCACCCCCGCACGATCGACGACATCGTCGACTACACCGTCGCCCGGATGCTCGACCAGTTCGGATTGGAGGTTCGGGGCGCCGAGCGGTGGGTGGGGGAGATGGGCGTCGGTACCGACTAATCAAGGGCTCCGCCCTTGATATCCAGGCGAAGCCCTCGACTAGCCGGCAGCGCCTTTTGGGCGCGCTCCGTGCGCCGGCCGTTGTGCGGTCGTCGCCAGCGAGTACGAAATCCGCGTTCGAGCCCGCACAACGGGCACATGTGCGGGTCAGACCCCATCACAGTTCTTCACTCGTCTTCGAGTTCCGTCAGCTGCTGCGTGGCGCGGGTCAACGCGCGCTCGGCTTCCTCGACCGATTGAGCGGCGGATTCGGCTTCGACTGCTGCGCGCCGCGCCTTCTGTCGCGCTTCGTGAGCCTGCGAGGCGATCTTCTGCAACCGCTCTTCGGCCGCCACCATCGCCTCCTCGCTTTCCTTCGCTTGAGTAGCGGCCTTCTTGAGCGCCGTCTGCGCGTGATGCGCGGCGCGTCGTGCTGAAACCAGGTCGCGCGACGCTTCCTGTTTGGCGACGCGCGCTGCGGCAAGTTGAACCTGGCGCTGCTTTTCTCTCTCGCGATCATCGCCTGCCGATCGCGACTTCCTCTTGGCTGCAGTTTTTGTTGCCTTCTGAAACGTGAGGACCTTGCTGGGCGTTTCCCCGCGTGGCCCGTCGCCCACTCGGGGGACCAGCGCCGCCAGCGCATCGAATCCAGGCGGGTCGACATCCTCGACGAGCCGTCCGGCTCGTGGCGCGCCCTCGAGCGTGCCGTAGGCCGAGAGCGCTTCGAGCGATGCCGTGATTCTTCGCATCACTCCCGGAGGTGATGCACCGCTCGACCGTTGAAGGATGTCAGCCGCCACGCGCGTCATCGCCGACAACTCCTCGCGCCGCTCGTTGAGCAGACGATGAAGGTCGCCACCTTTGCCAGCTATTCGAGACGCCTGGGCCTGACGAAACCGTTCCCCCGTGGCCAGAAGCTTCTCGAAGGCATCTCGATGCTTCCAGTACAACTGATTGACAGTCCAGGCAGAGATCGACGGCTTCGGCAACGCTTTCACGCGGCCGGCCACGTCGTTGCGCCCGTCCTTCTTGAGTCGCGCCGCCAGCGCGTTTCGCGCAGCGACGAACTCGGGAGGCGACAGTTGAAACAGCGCGTCGATCTCGTCGTTTTCTGTCTTTCCCACGTGACCTAGTCTGTCACACACCGGTTTTACTCTCGATGTATCGGGGCTCGGAATCGGGACTCGTGACCGGCTCGGGGCCCCGGGATTCGACAGCGCGACGTAACGCGCACGCTCGAGCGTGCGCGTTGGAAGTTGAGAGTTGGAAGTTGAGAGTTGGAAGTTGAGAGTTGGAAGTTGAGAGTTGGAAGTTGAGAGTTGGAAGTTGGGAGTTGGGAGTTGGGAGTTGGGAGTTGGGAGTTGGGAGTTGGGAGTTGGAAGTTGGAAGTTGAGAGTTGGAAGTTGGGAGTTGGGAGTTGGGAGTTGGGAGTTGGGAGTTGGGAGTTGGAAGTGGTGGTTGGAACTTGAGAGTTGCGACATCGAGGGAAGAAGAACATGGCCGAAGCGCTCAGGACGGACGAAGGTCAGTTGGCGTTGTATGGCGGTTCGGTTGCGAAAGCCCGCATCCGCCCGTCGAGTAGATCTACCGAGCGGCAAGCACTTCTCTGTGCGGGTTGCCGTACGCGCGAGGCACGATACGGCTTCCGGGAGGAGGGCGATGATCCATCAGCGCTCCGGCCGCGAACACTCTGCTTCGACTGTTTCAGGATGGAGATCTCGTGGCGGCAGGACGTCGCCGCGCGTCTGGCTCGCGGCTGGAACGCACAGCAGGCGCAGCTTCCGCTGGAAGCTACGCTCAGTGCGTTGACCAGGCGTCGTCGTCGCGCGCAAATCGCCGCACGCCACGCGCTCGGTTTGTAGCACTCGACTTGTAGAGGCGGTCTTTCCTGGCCTGAGCCGAGTGGAAGGCAGACGCGCCTGGATTACCGTCCGCGAAACGTCTCCGCCGACCCCGGCGTGGTGAATGCGATCGGACGGTTGCCGGCAGAACCGGATACGGTGTACTGCCCGCGCATCTGAAGGAAGTTCACCCCGTTGAACAGAGGGCCCTGTGTTCGTTGCGTCCTCACCGTTGAGGCCACGTCGAAGCGCATATCGAGTGTGAGATATGTACCCCGCGCGCGGATGGCGATCGAGCGCGGTTCCCCCCGGTCGTCATTCGTTTCAGTGATCCGCACATCCGTTGCATAGCCGAGCGGGCCATCCGGTCCAAGCACACCGACGAAGCCTGGAAGGCGCTCCGGATCCGCCGCGTCCGGCGGGGGGAAAATTCGACCGTAGATAAGCGACACATCCCCGTGCTGCGCTTGTCCCCATTGCCACGTCACACCCTTCCAGAATCCCCAGTTGTGATCGTGATAGCCAGTGCCGCCTGCCAGCGAAACGGATTCTCCCGCCACGGTCAATGCGCCATCCAGCGGGCCTGACATGACAGGAACCACATATCCCGTGCGCCAGCCACGCGCGCCGGTGATTTCCGCGGGCGGGACCAGCCGTCCGGCGGACGCCTGAATCGTCAGGTCGCCCTTCGCGCGGCGTCCCTTCTCGTCGGCGAGGTCCACATGAATGCGATAGACCAGGCCGTCCAGGCGCACGGAGCTTGCGCCAATCGTCAGGTCGGGTGCGCGCGCCAGCTCGGCATCCGTTGTTTCGCCGGTCCCGCTGTACACGTGCATCTCACCGTTGCGCTCGATTTGCAGGCTCACACTGGAGCCGTAGTTACCCGACTTCATCCTCGGGCCAACGATGAACGACAAGTAGAACCGCGCATCATTCGTGCGGCCGTTGAAATAAAGCCATTCCGCCCACGAATCCGACCACTCGGGAACGTCGGGAGCGCCGTGAAATCGATCGATCTGGCGCAGTACCGTCTCTGGTGATTGCCGGGTCCAGGCCGCATCCGCCGCTGTGTCGCGCCACACGGCCATATCCGCCACCTCGGGATCACCGAGTTCACGCTCGACGCTCGGGATACCGCCGCGCGCCGCCACGCGTGTGGCCTTGCCGTTGTGGAGCAGGAAGAGGTCGGTTGTATGAGACGCGGCCGCCGCGCGAACCCGAGGACGAAGCGCGTCGGACTGCAGTGTCCCCGAGAGCACGACTCTCGCCGGCACCGAGAGCGACAAACGAATGTTGACGTCGCCTCCGCCGACCAACGCGGGCGACTGCGCCTGCTCGAGGACGATACCGGCGACGCCGAGCAGGATCGCCATCACCGACACGCCGACACCAAAGCCGGCGGCGAGCACCGCACTGCGGACAGGATGTGCCGTGAGCGATCGCAGCGCGAGTCGGCCGATCATTTCGTGCGCTCGCTTTCAATGCGGCCATCGCGCATGGTCAGGACGCGGCCGGCGCGATCCGCCAGGGCGAGGTCGTGTGTGACGATGACAAGGGCGGTGCCGGTCTGGTTGACGCGATCCAGGAGCGCGGCGATTTGGGCGCCGGTGGCTTCGTCGAGTTCACCGGTCGGTTCATCTGCCAACAGCAGCCGTGGACCGTTGGCGAGCGCGCGCGCGATCGCCACGCGCTGCATCTCTCCGCCTGATAGTTGTGACGGCCGATGATCGGCACGCGCTGCCAGTCCCACATACTCGAGCAGTTCGCGGACTCGCTGCTGCCGCGCCTCCTTCGTGATTCCTGCTTCGGACATCGGCAACTCGACGTTCTCGCGCGCCGTCAGCATCGGCAGCAGAAAGAACCGCTGGAACACGAAGCCGATCTGTCGAAGCCGCAGCAGGCTGCGCCGCGAGTCGGACAGCCTGCTCACATCCTGACCGTCGAAGAGCAGCGTGCCTGATGTTTGCGTCTCGACGCAGCCGAGCATGTGGAGCAAGGTCGACTTCCCGCAGCCCGACGGTCCGCGAACCGCGACATGATCGCCGCCGCGAATCTGGAGCGTGACATTACGCACGGCTGTGACCGGGCCGGCCGGCATCGAAAACACGCGACTCACTTGTTGCGCGTCGACGATCAGGCCGTTGGAGGCGCTCACCCGATCACCTCATCACGCAGCGTGGCGGCGATCGGAAGCGTCGATACGATCCGCATCGGATAGAGCGCCGCGATAATCGCCGTGGCGACGAGAAGAGCCAGATGAACAGCGAGCGCGCCCGTTTCGAAGACGAAGAAATGCAGCGCGACCGGAATGCCCGGCATTCCCTTGAGGATGCGATCCAGGCCGGCGGCGAGCAGCAGTCCAAGCGGCAGCGAGAGCAGGCCGCCGATCCCGACGATCAACGCTGACTCCGAGAGCACGTCCTTGACGACGCGCAAGCGAGAGAATCCCAGTGCCCGCAGCGCGGCGACTTCGCCGAGTCGCTGGTTGACCGAGACGGTGAGCAGCACGGCGATGAGGAGTACGGCAAACGACACGGTCACCGTGGTCAGGACGCTCGAGATCTGTCGAAAGTAGGTGAAGCCCGTTTGCTGCAGCCGGCCGACGACTTCTGTGTTGGTCGCCGCCCTCACGTCGGGATGCTGCGCGCGGATCGCCGCGGCCGTGCCGTCGGCGTCGCCCTTCGATCTGACGAGGATGAGATCCGCGTCGTGGCCGACGTTGCCGCCGCAGGCGGTCTTGAGGGCGTCGAGCGTCCCCCCAGCCGTGCTCTCGTTCGTGGTCTGAAACGGGAACTCCGCCACGCCGACGACGGTGAGTCGCGTTGCGGGGAGCGCTTCGAGATCGGCGACGCACGACGCGCGCAGGGTGATCGTGCTGCCCGGTTCGAGCATGAACTCGGATGCGATGCGTTCATCGATCACGAGTTCGTCAGAGGCGTCGGCATCTCGTCCGCGAAGGATCGTCCACGGGGCCCGGAGCCGTGCACCTGCCGGATCCGTCGATCGTGTCGCAACCCCCTGGAACGCCGTTCTGAGCGGCAAGCCCGACGCCCGGTCAATTTGTGCACTTGCCGATCGAATGACCAGCACCGCCTGCACCGAGGGCAGCGTCGATATGGCTTCGGCAGTCTCGAGCGCATGCGGCACGCGCAGGCCGCTGCCGGGAAGATCGCCGGCGCTGACCCGGACGTCCCACCCGCCACGGTCGAGCAGGTCCTGCATCGACACGATGAGGCCGCGCGACAGCATCAGCATGTCGAGGAGCAGCGCGCCAACGGCCGCGACACCAAGAACGCCAAGCGCCGCGCGTGCCGGTTGTCGCACGAGACTTCGCCACGCAAACCCGAGAGCCGTCATCGTCGCGCGAGCCTCAGGCCTCCGCGTCGCAACAGCGCCCACGAAGCCACGACCGTTGCCGATGCGCCAAGCGGAACGGCGATCGTGACGCAGGTCAGCGCGACGTCCCTGGTCACGCGGACGAAGACCAGTGCGGTGTCGTAGCGCCACTGGAAGAACTGGTTGATGAGTTGTTCGGACAGCACAGCCAGCACGAGGCCAAAGATCGCGCCGACACCGGCGACCATGAGCCCCTCGAGGAGGATCTGCGCGAGGATGCGACGCACGGGGAGTCCAATCAGCCGAAGGACGCCAACGGTCTCGCGCCGCTCGTCGACGAGCATGATCGTCAATGCCAGGAGAAACACCGTGGCGGCAACGATTGTCACGATCGCAATCGCGAGATGAAAACGCTCGAGCACGCGAAACGGGCCGGCCGATCCCGCCGCTTCACCAGAGGGCAGGGCGACGACGCCGGGCAATCGCGCATCGACATCCCTTGCAAACTGGTGAGCGTCGTCCGGGTTGACCAGCGCAACGTTGACCGAGGAAATGTACTCAGCGCCGGCAGGGATGCCGACTGGGCGAGTCATATCGAGCAGGTCGGGCAGGTGCAGACGGACCGCTCGCGGGACCTGTCCAAGGCGTGATGGATCCGGCGTCGGCTCGTAAATACCTCCGACGCGAAACTCTTGCGATCGCGTGCCCGATGCGTCGGTGGCGAGACGGACCACGCTGCCGACAGTCAGGCGTTCGGATTCGGCCAGTTGCCGCGAGACGAGAACGGTAGGTAGTTGAGTGTCTTGCGCCCCCGCCGTCGCGGGCAGCAACCAACCGATGAGGGCAATCAGCCGAATGACGGTTCCGCGCTTCACGAGCGACTGAGGGCTTCGATGCGGGCCCACTCCTCGTCGGTCACCGGCATGACCGAGAGCCTGGACATGCGGACGAGCGGGAACGACGCGAAGCTCTTGTCGGCCTTGATTTCTGCCAGGGTGACCGGCCGCTTCAGCCGTTTGTCAGGGACGACATCGACGACTGACAGCTTTCCCGATCCGTCGCCGGGATCCGCGTAGGCGTGGCTCGCCGCTTTGGCAATGGCGACCACGGCTTTTTCCTTGCCCGTGTGGTAGTAGAAGATTCGGTCGCCGCGCCGAATGGCGCGCAAATGCTTCTGGGCGAGAGGATTCCTGACGCCCGCCCACACCGTCTTGCCGTCCTTCTCGAGTTGCTCGTACCCGTAATGATCCGGCTCTTCCTTCACCAGCCACTGGGCCATGGAGTGATCATATCGGGATTCGGGATCCGGGACTCCGGATTCCGGCTTCAGGACCCGGCAGCAGCGCCGCGCTTCCATTGAATGATCGTCAACCGCATCGCGAACGACTTCAGCAGGAAGGGCCAGTCCTCTCGCCACGACGAGAGATTGAACTCGGCTAACTGTCTGCCATCGTCGGTGACGAAGAAATCCCACGAGTACCAATGACTCGGGATCAGGGTCAACGCGCGCATGCAAGAAATTATGACCGACGAGCTTCGTCTTGACGAGCGCTGCCGATCTACCCATTTGGGGGAGGCATGTGTATAAGATCCCGCTGCAAGGAGCACGAGCATGATCCGAGCCGCACTCGTTTTCGCCGCTCTCCTCTTACTCGTCGCACCTGCCGCAGCGCATCATGGCGGCGGGACGTTCGACGGATCCAAGGAGATCAAGCTCACCGGGACATTTACGGGGCTGGACCTGATCAACCCGCATTCCTGGATCTACTTCGAGGTCACCGGTCCCGACGGCAAGGTCACCAAGTATCGATGTGAGATGCGCGCGGCGACAGTGCTTCGTCGCTCGGGCTGGAGCCCGGAGATGTTCAAGAAGGGTGAGCGGCTGACGTTCGAGGGCTCGCCGGACCGCACCGACCCGACGTCATGCTACTTGAACACCATCGTCTTCGAGGACGGCAAGCGCGTGGATCGATATGGGCAGCTCACGAAAGGCGCTCCGCCCGCGACGCTGAAGCGCGAGGCGCGACGTCCGACCGGTGAACCGAACGTCACCGGCGACTGGGCCCCAGAGCAACTCGTGATGACCGATCCGCGTGGCCGCGGCGGCGCGCTCGTTCCGTTGAGCACCGCCAGCCATTACAAGCCGGGGGAAGGGCGAATCGGAGGGCCGCGCGGTGCGGGTCGCGGCGGCGCGCGCGTGATTCAGGGCGCTGAGCTCACACCCGAAGGCGAGAAGGGTGCCGAGCAGTTTGCCGTGCTCTTCTCGAAGAGCAACCCGCGCATGCGCTGCGAGACGACTAGCATCATTTTCGATTGGGCGTTCGATGGTCCGGTCAATCGCATCACCCAGAACAAGGACACCATCGTCCTGCAGTACGGGCAGCTCGGGTTCACGCGAACGGTTCACATAAACATGACCAGTCATCCCGCGAACGTCAAGGGCAGCCGCGCCGGGCATTCAATCGGCCGCTGGGAGAAGGACGTGTTGATCGTGGACACCGTCGGCTTCGCGCCCGGCGTCCTGTCACCGCCGATCCTCAACAGCGACAAGCTTCACGTCGTCGAGCGCTTTTCACTCGATCACGACAAGAACCTCCTGACGCGCAGTTACACCGCGGAGGATCCCGTGTACTTCAAAGGACAGTTCACCGGGTCGGATGTGATCGGTGTGGCGGACCTCCCCTACAAGCCGGATCCGTGCAAAGAGATGGGATTCCTCGATTATTCGAAAGAAGCGAAGAAGTAGTTAGTCCGATCGCACCTCATCTTGCGGATAGAGTCGATCTGTGTTCCAGACCTGGCCTGAGATCGATCGGCGCAACCCGTTGATACCGGATCGCCGTAGCGTTCTGCGTGGCGGCCGGCGCGCGACGGATCCTTCACGGCCAGTGTCGTGTATTCGCTGTGGCAGCACCGAAGTCCGGAGCCTTGGTGTCAGCATGACCGGGCTCTGGTGCGAATGCCGCCGTTGCAGCGGTGTCTGGAGACTCGACCCGGCCGTGTGGCGCAGATCGCCCCAGTAATCGTTTCTCTCCCTTCATCTTGACAGCCTAAATGAGTAGTGCCATTATCGGCTTCATCTTGGCTGGCTAAAGGAGCAGCTGAAGGAGCAGCGTGAAGAAGCTGGACGTCCCGCAGGGCACGCTCGACTTGATGATCCTGACGATTCTCGCCCGCGAGCCGATGCACGGCTATGGCATCTCGCAGCGGCTCGCCGTGCTCAGTCACGATCACTTTCACGTCAATCCCGGATCGCTCTTTCCCTCTTTGTACCGCCTGGAGCAGGACGGCAAGTTGAAGGCCGAATGGCGGACCAGCGAGAACAATCGCCGCGCCAAGTACTATCGGCTGACGGCCTCCGGCCGACACCAGCTCGAGCAGCGGCGCGAGCGCTGGAACCGTGTCTCGTTCGCGGTGACCAGTGTGCTGGAGGGCGCGTGACGCTCCTGCATCGTTTCGGGTCGATCGTTCGCTGGATCGCGCGTCGTGCAACGGCCGAGCAGGACCTGGATGACGAGCTGCAGTCGTTCGTCGACATGGCTGCCGCCGACCAGATCCGCGACGGCGCAACGCCTGCCGACGCGCGTCGCCGGGCCGTGATCCAACTGGGAGGCATCGAGCAGACGAAGGAACGCGTTCGAACCGCCCGTCACGGCGCCTGGATCGACGAGTTCTGGCGCGACGTGCTTCATGGTGTGCGCCAGCTTCGGCGCGCTCCTGTGTTTGCCACAACAGTGGTCGTGACGCTTGCGCTCGGCATCGGCGCCAACACGCTGGCGTTCAGCATCGTGCACGCTGTGCTCGTGCGCGAACTTCCGTATCCGAATCCCGATCGCATTGTCTTCGTGTGGTTCAGCCCACCGGATCAGCCCGACGCGCGCGACGGGTCAACGCTTCAGAACTACTTCGCTGTTCGCGACCGGAGCCAGGCGTTCGAGTTTGTCGGCTCCACGTCGGCCGTCCAGGCGAGCATTGCCGTGAATCCCGACGATGTGGCGGGCGGAGAGCCGGTTGCCGGCCAGCGCATTCACGCAACGTTCCCGCCCGTCTTCGGCGTCCAACCCGTACTCGGCACCTGGTTCACTGACGCCGACGACCCCGCAACGGCCGCGCGCAAGCTGGTTCTTGGCCACCGCTTGTGGCAGCAGCGCTTCGGTGGCGATCGCACTGTGATCGGCCGCCTGGTGCGAGTCGACGGGCAGGACGCCACGGTCATTGGCGTGATGCCCGAGGGGTTCGAGATCCTCAATGGCGAAACGCAATTCTGGACTCCGAGCCGGTGGTCGGAAGCGACCATGGCGTCCCCCAGTCGCATGCTCGTCGTCGCCGCGCGACTCAAGCCCGGCGTGACAATCCCGCAGGCGCAGGCGGAGATGGACGTGCTCGCCGGCAATCTTGCGCGCGAGTTCCCGCAGACCAACAAGGGTTGGAGTATTCACCTCGAGTCCGTGTACGACACCTACACGTGGCGGGCTCGCACGGGGCTTCTGCTGCTGCAGGGTGTCGTCGCGCTTGTGCTGCTCATCGCGTGCGCAAATGTCATCGGCCTGCTCCTGGCGCGAGCGTCGACACGGCAGCAGGAATTCGTGATGCGGATGGCATTGGGTTCGAGCCGGGGACGGCTCGTGCGGCAGCTCTGCGCCGAAAGCGTGTTGCTGGCGTGTCTCGGTTGCGTCTGCGGCATCGCGCTCGCATTCGCCGGTCTGCGCGTTTTCATGGCACAGAACCCGATGACCTGGTTGCCGCGCGCGGACGGCATTGCTTTGGATCCAGGTGTGTTGACATTCGCCGTCGTCGTGTCGGCGGCAAGCAGCATCCTGTTCGGCCTTCTGCCATCGTGGACCGTCTCCCGCCGCACTCCAACCCCGACGATCAAGAGCACCACTGGCATGGGTGGAGTGCCGCATCGCCAGCTACGTGGCGCGCTTGTTTCCAGCCAGGTGGCGGTCGCCTTGGTGCTGCTCATTGCGGCTGGATTGCTCGTCAACACGATCGTTCGTCTCAGCTTGAACCGGCCCGGCATCGATCCCACCAATTTGCTCGCGTTTCAGGTGCGGCTGCCTTTGGGCGAGATGGTGACACCCACGGGCAGGGATGCGGGTGGCTTCTTCACGATGACGTTCAGCCCGCGTGTGAGCCAGATCTTCGGTCAGATTCAGGACCGACTGGCCGCCGTGCCCGGCGTACAATCCGTGGCCGCGTCCGTCGTTGCACCCGCAACACCGGCACAATTCCAAATGAGTGTGACGGCAACAGGGCAGCGGCCGGAGGCGGATCAGGTCAGGGAGCCAATCGGATGGTTCCCAATCACTCCCGACTACTTCAGGACGCTTGGCGTCGCCGTGCGACGCGGCCGCGAGTTCACCACGAGTGACTCGCTGACCTCGACTCCGGTTGCCGTGATCAACGAAACACTGGCCCGCAGGCTCTGGCCCGGCGAAGATCCCATCGGCCGCGAGATCGCGATCGATTTCGTCAACGATCGGCCGAGGCAGGTTGTTGGTGTCGTGGCCGACGTCCGCGAGACGAGCAGGCAGCGTGACTTTGCGCCGCATGTGTTCGTGCCCGACGCGCAGTTGCCGCTGGCCTCCCGCGGATGGTTTCAATCGCCGCGGCTGACGATGACTTACCTGGTGCGAACGGCGAGCGATCCGCTGCAACTGATCGGCGCGCTCCGCTCGGCGGTCAGCGAGGTGTATCGCAGCCAGCCAATCTACGGCATCAAGTTGATGGCAGACGCGATGGCGGAGCAGTTGGCATCGTGGGAGCAATACCTGATGCTCCTCGGTGCGTTCGCGGCCATCGCCGCTCTCCTGACCATCGTTGGCGTCTACGGCCTTGTCGCGTACGGTGTCGGACAGCGGACGCACGAGATCGGCCTTCGCCGAGCGCTGGGGGCAAGTACCGCCGCCGTCTTGCGACTGGTCCTCAAGCAGGGACTCCTCCTGATCGGCATTGGCCTCGCTGTTGGAGTCACAGGCTCGCTGGCGGTGACACGAATACTGCAAGGTTTGTTGTGGGGGGTGTCACCGACCGATCCGCTCACGTTCGCGCTCGTCACCGTGAGCCTTGCCGCCGCTGCGCTGCTCGCGTGTTACATACCGGCGCGCCGTGCCCTCGGCATCAATCCAATCGTTGCCCTGCGCGTCGAATGAAGACATCACGACGCGTAGCGGTGAGTCTTCAAGCTCGCCGTCGAACTGGCGGATCGATCGGGTCGACGTAGTGTCCGCCTTTAGGCGGACCGTCTCAGTCCGGCTGAAGCCGGACACTACGCAAGGTGAGACCTACTCAGCGCGCAACACGGTCATTGGATCGACTCGTGTCGCACGCCAAACCGGTGCCAGTGCGGCAATACCCGCCGCAAGACCCAGCACACAGGTAGATGTCGTGAGCGACGCCCAATCGAGCGGTTCGACACCATAAATCAGGCCGCTCATGCCTTGACTGACGATCGCGGCCAATGCGAGCCCGCCCGCGAAGCCGCACACCACCCACACGACGCTGTCTCTCGCGACGAGAGAAATGAGGTCGCGTCGCTGGGCTCCCATCGCCGTACGCACGCTGAGTTCGCGCGTGCGCGACGTCACGACGAATGACAGCAGGCCATAGACGCCAAGCGCCGCCATCAGCAGCGCCAGCCCGGCAAAGCTCGTCAACAGTCCCGTCTGCACTTTACGATTGGAGATCTGACCTTCGACGATGCTCTCGAGCGTACGCACGTTGTCGATCGTCTGGTTCGGGTTGATTGCCCAGATCTCGCGCTGCACTGCCGACACGAGTGCGGTCGGATTCGATGCGGTTCGAATCGCGAGAGCGCGCGGGCTGAAAAAGCCGATCTGGTCCAGTTGCG
>Ga0111539_10004301_pt1 | contig 18627 bp, 13 predicted proteins | sample RhiMethybrSRZTD1_FD_79667 | JGI IMG/M metagenome (GOLD analysis project Ga0111539, IMG submission 79667) | Populus rhizosphere microbial communities from Tennessee, USA - Rhizosphere MetaG P. TD hybrid SRZTD1 (version 2) (version 2) | ecosystem: Host-associated > Plants > Roots > Rhizosphere >... | reverse complement strand
GGCAATCGACCTTGCACTTTGCGGCTGGGCCATCGTAGAGAACATCGCCGTACGTGGTCGGCGTCGTCTCGGCCGTTCGCAGGTGCGAGGCGATGTGATGTGCGTCCTCCAGATAGCCGTCGTCGCGTGTCGCGCGATATAGCGCGACCGCAGCCCCGATCATGAGCCCTTCGTTGTAGGTGAACTGCCAGGTCACGATCTCTTCGGAGGCTGCGTCGACGTGATCGAAAACGGCGAACGTCCCGCCGTCCACCATGTTGGATCGCCAGTACGCGTATACCTTCTCCGCGAACTGCAGATGCTTTGCGTCGCCCGTGAGCTCGTCCAGGCGGATTGCCGTGATGACGGGACCGGCATTCGACGCCGTGGCCTTTTGCGAATGTTCGCGGTCCCACCAGATGCCGCCCGGGCGGGGGCTCGTGCTGTCCCATGCGTTGGTGATATCTGTAAACAATGTGACGGCTCGGTCGAGATAGGCGCCGTCGTTCGTCCAGTCGAAAGCGCGCATCAGTGCGAGCGCCATCCAATTCTCATCGTCGTAGTAGTCCGATGACCAACCGCGGGCTTCCTGTCCCACGTAGAAGCTCCGTACGAGGCCGGCGAAGTGGCGGCCGCGGGTGCGCTCGACGCCATCGAGCAGGGCATCGAACGCCTGGGCGTACGTCCAATAGCCTGTGAGCTGGTTGTTGGATGGTTCGGCAGCGTCGAGGTATTGGCTGCCACCGTTCCAGAAGGCGAGCAGCATATCGGCGAGGGCGCGATCGGCGCGCGTGTTCGACGTGACGACGTCACAGCCGGGCAGGGGAGTGGCGTCCCCTCCAACGTCCGAAGTCTCCGGCGGTGCGTCCCCCGGTGTGCCGGGCGAATCGGCTTCCGCGTCCACATCGGTCGCCGATGCGTCTCGCGTGTCGCGGAGCGGCGCATCGATCGTTGATGACACGTCCCGCGCGTCCACCGATGACACGTCCTGCGCGTCGCCTCGCGACACATCGGGCATCCGATCAGCGTCGACGATCCCATCAGCTTCGACCATCGCGTCGGCCAGCATCGAATCGGGAAGGATCGCGTCTGCCCTCCCTCCTTCCGGAGGCGGCGCGGATGGCTCGCCGGCATTTTCCGACGTGCAGGCAAAAGCGAACAGCAGTCCGCCCCCGAAAAATAGGTGGCTCCAAAAATGGGCGAGCCGGCTGCTACGCATGAAGAACACAGTCACCTCGCCGAAGGGAAGGTTGCTCCGCGAGTATATCTCATAGGCGTTTAGACCGCGTACCGCGGGTACGTCGTTTTCGCGCGCTCCGCGATGGACAGGTCGAGATCCACGGTGGCGAAAGGCTCCTGCTGCGATGTGCGCGCGAGCACCTCGCCTTCAGGCCCAACGACCCAACCTTGCCCGCCCAGGCTCGGCGACGCGCCGGCGGGGTGGCAACGATTGGACGAAAGGACGAACGCGCCCGACACGACGCCGCTGGTCCGCCCACCCGCAAGCCATTTGTCGAGCGACGAATGCGGGGTGCCGCGGGGGCATGCGATGAGATGCACGCCGGCCTTGCCGTAGAGGCGTGCGTGTTCCATTGACCAAAGCTCGGTGCAGATTTGGAATCCGATGCGCGCCGGACCGACGTCGCACGGCTCGAATTCCTTTTTGCCGGGCGCGTACCAGGCCGCCTCCCAAAAATCCTCCTCGTTCGGCAAGAAGCTTTTGAGATGCGCGGCGCGATATCGGCGCTCTGCGTCCCACGCGAAACCTTCGTTGTGGCGCGCACCGTCGCGCACGACGGGACGCGTCCCCAAGACGGTGGCGGGTGCGAGCTCGTGCAAACGATCCATCCATCGGTCGTGCGCTTCGACGGCGCGGCTCCATGTGGACGCGTCGTAGTGTGGAGCGGCGGCAAACCAAGGGGCGAACGGCATCTCCGGCAAGAGCACGAGCTGGCTCGATCGCTCCCGTACGTGCGCAGCAAGCCTCGACCACTCGTTGTCGAACGCATCGGTCTCACATTCGAGCTCACACACCGTAACGCGCAAGACGGTCATGGTAATTGGCTATGCCGAAAGCGCGAAGCGAATGCAAGCCGATCTCAATCGCTGACTGCGACGTGCGCGTCCAGCAAATTGGTCGCCGTGGCCGCTTCCCACGTCGCGCCGCTGGCCAGACGTATCGCGTAGCTCGCGTTGTCTTTTAGCGCGGCCGCCGGATCGGGCATCCACAGTCCGATTTGATACGAGCCCGCGGGCAAATCGGTGGGCACCGTCGCCGCCAAGCAGAGGTCCACTGTCGCGCCCGGAGCCCATCGGCGCGGATCGCCTTGCACCGGGAAAACGCGACGTTCGGCGCCGGCCAAGACCAGGTAGATGGGGCGGGGGTTGTACGGTGGCGCGTAGCCGTCGTTCGTCAGGCGGACGGATAGGCTGAGCGTTTCTCCTTTGCGCACGGCGGTGGGGACTTCGTGCTGCAGCAACGCCAACCGGTAGCCGAGCCGACACGTGATGGTCGAGAAACACCCACCGTCTTTCCAGCTCTTGATCACATCCTGGTGGTACGACGTGTTGATAAAGCTCCAATGAAGCCGCGCCATCTCGCGCAGCGCCGACGCGCATTCGCTGCGGGGCGCATTCACCGCGCATGTTTCACCGCCCACGGGAACGAACGCCGAGTCGTCGACCGCATATTGCTCTTCGCCGGCCACCTGGTACGTCCCCATGTCGTTGGCGCTCGCAAGAAAGCAGTCATTGAGGTGCCCCACGCGCGAGAGCGGCGTTCCGGAGAACGCTGTCGCGGCGGTGAGCGGTGCGCCGTAGGCGTCCTTCTTGAAGGATGGCCGGCGGGACATCGTCATGCGATCGGGCGGCAGCGCTTGCAGGAGGGCGTCGAAGATCTGGAGGCGCGCGGCGGGATCGGTGAGGTTGTTGGTCGATGAGTGCCACTCCCCCCATGCACCCACGAACCCAGGATGCAACACGGCGATCACGTCGGCGTTCGCGCGCCAAAGGGGGGTGAGCTGAACGATGTGCTTGAGCACGCGGTCGAGCGGTGCGTCGGGCGAGGTGCCGTCGTCGGCGTAGTAGAAGCGAGGGAGCACTTTCAGGCCTGCGGCTCGGATGGACGCGAACGCCGTCGTGAGCTGATTGGTCAGAGCGCTGTCGATGTCCTTGTCGCGGTAGTCGTCAATGAGGGTCTTGCCGTAAATGAGCGTGTATCCCTGGCCGCGCAGGCCGGAGACGTTACCGAGGTTACGCAGGTCGAAGAACTGAAAAATGCCGCGCTCGGGGTTGAGCACGGTGCACTCGGGATCCGCCGACGGGTCGGCTCCTTGGCTGAAGAGTTTCGGGGTGAGCGTCTTGACCACCGTCGGCCCTGGCCCGACGGGGGAGCACGTGCCTGGCGGAGGTCCGTCGCCTTCCTGCGCGGCGTCGGCGATGGGTCCCGTTTCGCGGCTCGTATCGAGCGTGACGTCGCGCGCTGCGGCGTCGCTGTCGCCGGACATGCCGTCCTGGCGGCCTGTGTCACGTGCTGCATCGGCATCGGCGCCCGAGCCGGCGTCGCGGCCACCGGTATTCGCGTCGTTGCCGATACCGGCGTCGCTCCCCGCCGTGCCGCCTCCGCTCCCTGATGCTCCGCCGGTTCCCGCGGCGGCATCGCGGATCCCGCCGGCATCGGTGCCGCCCGTTGCACCGGTCGCGCCGCTGCTACCGCCGCCACCCGTTCCACTTGTTCCGGCGTCCCGACCGGCGTCCGGCACGTCGTCGGGTTCGCTGGCGCAGGCTGCGCCGAGCGCGACGAGGACTAGGGCCGCTTCGACGATCGATCGCGGGAAACGCACGCTCACTGGGCGCAGGCGGAGCTCCTCTCCGGGTGGTTAGGGTACCCCCTATAGAGTGGCACCGAGCCAGGAAGAGTTGGTCAGCGCAGCGTCGTTTCTTGGACGCGCGCCTCACGGCCCGCCGGTGGGCGGCGGTGGAGGCGGGGGCGGCGGGGGTAAGGGCGGTGGATCGGGCGGTGGCGGCGGCGCAGGCGGAGGTGTCGGGATGACGTCGGATGCCGCACAGGAAAAGAGATCGAAGAGCAGAAACAAGAGCGCTTTCTCTTCGGTGGTCAGCGCGGATTGGAGCGGGCACGTCGAAGGGAAGACGCGGTCGGGCGTCGGCACCCCGCTTCCGTGAAAATCGGCGAAGGTGACGCGGCCGCAGCCTTGCGCTTGAGCCGGCGAGGTGATGGGCGTTGGAATGCTGATCGCTTGGCTCGTCGTAGGAGAGGAAGACGAGAGCCACAGCTGTGCGCCCTTTCCCGTGATCAAGGCTCCGAGGTCCGCATACGGGGCGGCGATTTGCATCTGCGGTGGCGTCGGACTCGAAAGTGCGCCCGTGAGACCGAGCCACGTCGCAAAATCGATGCGGCGGGTCGATGAGACGAACACGTCCGCGGCGAGCGGCGCGGGGGGTGACGCGCCACCGGGCGTCCATGTCCCGATATCGCTAAACGATCCATTGTGAGCGAGCCAGGTGTAGCCGAAATGCGTCGTGAGCACGCGTCCGCCGCGGTTTACATAGTCGGTGAAATTGCGGAGCGCTTCGTTCGTCTTTGGCAACTCTGCGCCTTCGCACGCGAGAAGAACCTGGCTGTAGCGGTCCCAGCCGCCGCCGGCATCGGCTGAGCCTGTGAGCGCCGATGCGTCGGGCGTCGTGGCGTCGATGGTCGCTCCGTTGGAACGGTAGAGATGAATACGGCCTTCTCCCCATGGATTGGTGAACTCCGTGGAGTTGAGTCCGATCTTATAGAGCAAGCATTCGATGCCGTCGTGATTGCCCGTGACGATCGCGGTGAGCGGGATATCCCCCACAATGGCGCGACCTGGAAAGTGCAGTATGCCGGGCAATGCGTTGTCGACACAGGGAACGACGTCGATCGTCGACTGCATCCGCCACTTTCCCAGCTGAACGACGATGGGAATGCCGGTCCCTGATGGAACGTTCCGCAGCGTGAAACGGCCGTCCGGCCCGGTGATCGCCGCGGCGATGACATTGTCGGGGTGGAGTGACGGGCAAACGTCGCAGCTCGGTCCGTCGGGGAGCGGGGGCAGCTTCGCGCCGGCGGCGATGTTCGGGATGTAGACGATCGCGCCGGGCACCGGTGGTGCATCCGACCGCGCGGTGACGAGTGCAGCGCCGCTCACCGTCGTGGCGCCGGCATCCTCGCAGCGCGCGATCTGACTGCAAAGGGGACAGGGGGTAGCGCAGATATGCTCCCCCCGCGCCCCGCAGGTCTGGCCCGACGGACACGTTCCGCAATCGATGCTCATTCCGCATCCATTGCCCAAGGTGCCGCAGTACTTGCCGCCAGGTTGCTCGCAGCGCAATGGCTCGCAATCGATAGGCGGGCCGAACCCGCACACGTTGCGAATGCCGCTACCGCCGCATGTCATGCCTGGGGGGCATCCGCCGCAATCGAGCGATTGGCCGCACCCCACGCCGATGACGCCGCAATATTTCCCTCCCGGTTGCTCGCATTGCTTTGGCTTGCAGATGCCGGAGTCGAGCGGCGCACCGCAGAGGTTCCTGACGCCTCCGCCGCCGCAGACGAGTCCCTCTTCCACGCAATCGATGGGGCAATCGACGGACTTGCCGCAAAACGTGCCGATACGTCCGCAATATTGGCCCCCGGGGGGAAAGCACGAGATCTCGCACGGCCCGTCGAACGGGCCGGCATCGACGGGTGGAACGGTCCCTCCAACGCCCATGCCGCCGCTCCCCCCGCCGCCGAATCCGCCGGTTCCACCGCCGACTCCTCCCGTGGGTCCGGCGCCTGATCCTCCGTTCCCACCGGTAGCGGTATCGCTCAACGAGGCGTCGCGCGTCATGCCCGCCGCGCCACCGGCGCCCCCTGCGTCACCGCCGCCAGGGAGCGGTCCCCTCGTGCAGTTTGCGGCCACCGCGGCGACCATTGCGCCCACTGCCGTAAGCCTGCGGGGCGCTCGCGAAACTCTATTGCCTTGCATGGAAGACCCTCGCAGCGGCGTACCAAAGAATCAGGCTACGGCGTGGCCGGGCGATTGACCATATAAAGGTGGGATTTGCGTTAACACCGCCCGATGGTCTTGACCGATCGCAGGGCACCGATCGCACGGCCGTATCACCCGCCCGCGGTCCACTCCCCCCGGCCAAGCACCGCCGCTTGGTTCAAGCTGATCCCGTGCGACAGCGGATCCGCATGACGATGCACGAGCCGCCATTGTGCGCCGTCACGCCGGTACACCAGCGTGACGCGCAGCGCCCAGTCCTGCGCCGGCAGCCCACCTACCTCGACGTTGCAGCGCTCGATCGGCGCGAGGCCGATCATGTCGGGCGAGCTGTACGCTTGGACGAGCTCCTGCTGCAGGGTACCGTTCTTGAAGAACCTGCCGATTTCCGCCATGCGCTCGGAAGTGATAGCGCCTTTCGTCGGCTTTCCGCCGAAGGGCGACATCAGCGAGAAGTCGTCGGCTTGGTTGATCATCTTGCCGTAGCGGTCGCCGTCGCCACGCAAGAGGGCGGCGTTCGATTCGAACGACAGGTTGACGAGCTCGCGGACCTCGCGGTCCAGCGGAGGTTGGTTGGTGGTGCAGGCGAGGGTAAACGACGCGAACGCTGAGCCAGCGGCCGCGACGCGGGAACGTTTTGACGTTTTCATGCGGTGGATCATGCCGCGATCCACGTGATGTACAAAATGATACGATTTCAGCAATATGATGAAATAAACTAACGACGATTGGGCGACCTTCGGGTGCCTACGCACTCGGTCACGAGGCCAAAGAGCCAGGCTACGCCGGGGTCCTCCATCGACGCGCGCGTGGCGACGACTTGGATCCGCGACGGCATCAGGGGCGCAAGGGGAGCGGGCGGATCGACGAGCACGACGCCGAACCGATTGGCGTACGTGACGGCGTGCCGTGGCACGGCCGCGATGAGGTCCGTCTCGGCGACGACCGCCAGCGCGAACAAGTAGCTCGGCACGGTCGCTGCGATACGGCGAGCTCGACCGAGCTTCTTCAGGCTGTCATCGACGCTGCCGTGAGGATCGCCGGTGACCGAGACCAGCACGTGCTTGGCTGCGCAATAGCGGTCGAGCGTCAGTTTCGCTCGGAGCGGGTGCCCGGCGCGCATCGCGATCGCGAACACTTCGTCGTAGAGCCGCACGGCCTGGAATCTCGGCGGGACCTCGATGAGGGGCTGGAGCACGAGATCCGATTGGCGTGCGTCGAGCTCGGCGAGCGCGGTCTGCGGCAGGAGCATTCTCACGCCTAGATCGACGCGCGGGGCGCGCTCGGCGAGCGCAGCGAGGAGCGGGGGCAGGACCACGGCGAAGACTGCGTCCGGCGCGCCGATCGTGAACCGGCGCGTCGAGCTCTCCGCGTCGAATCCCGCAGCGTTGGCGACGACGGCGCGGATGCGCTCCAGAATGTCGGCGATCGGGGCCGCAAGCGTGCCGGCGCGATCGGTCGGCACGACCCCCTTGGGATGTTTGAGAAACAGCGGATCGTGAAGCGCGCGGCGAAGGCGCCCGAGCCCATGGCTTACCGCGGAGGGGGAGAGATGAAGTCGCGCTGCCGTCCTTCCGACGTGCCGCTCCCGCATGAGAACGTCGAACAACACGAGCAGATTGAGGTCGATCTGGGATAGGTCAATCTCTTGCAGCATATCCGCCAATGTATGCCGCCAAATTCAGCATGGCCAGCGTCATTGGCTCAGGACACCGCTTCGATGACGTATTCCTGCTTCGCGCCGCGTACGACGAGCTCGACCTCGTCGCCGACCTCTCGACCGATCAGGGCGGCGCCGCGCGGCGACTGCGGGGTCACCACCAACACCGCGGCGCCGTCGGTCATGAGCTCGATCCCGCCGCCGCAGGGCGCGAGGAACAAACAGCGCACGTCCGTCCCCGCCTTCAGCGTGACGAGCGCTCCTACTGCAATGACATCGTCGGGCCCGAAGGAGCGCACCGTCATGAATCGCAGCGATTGAATCTGCTCGTTCAGCTCCGTCACGCGTTGCGCCTGCCCACGAGCCAGGTAGCTTTGTTCGAGCGCCCGCGTGTCTTTGTCGTTCTCCGGCTTCGCCTCGGGATGCGTGGCGCCCTCCCGCGTTGCGTTGGCAGCCTTCGTTGCTTGCATCGCGAGCTCGGAAAGGTGCTGCAGAAGTGCGTCGATGACCTTTTGCTTGTCCGGCGCTGTCATGGTTCGTCGGCGAGCGTAGCATCGACCCTGGAACCTGGCCGGGTGCCGGGATGCTTACCCGGCGCCCAGCGACGAGACCATTGCGACGGACGGTTCGCTCGAGCGACGTGTCAAGGCCCCGTGAATAGCATCGAATCGGAGCCGACATGCACCAGCGGGTTCGCACCGTCGTCGTGGACGACCTCGAACTTGCCGTCGATGTCGCGCCGCATGACGATGCCGTCGATCGTCGTGTCGCTTCGACGTGTGGTGAGTTGATAAAGCGCCCCGTTCTTGTCGAGGCTCCCGGTCGTCGCGACAGTGACGCCGCTCGGTGGATCGGGGAAGGTCCCGACCCGCCGGACTGACCCATCGCGGCTCACCTCGAACAGCGCTTGGCTGGCGTCGGCATTGACCCGCAACACGATCCAGAATTTATCGGGCGGCACGGCACGTATGGCGTAGATGAATCCGGCGGGGAGATCGACGAGCGGGCTGCCAGATCCCGTTGCGAGATCGATGACGCGCGTCTTGGTCAGCGCAAGATCGCCATAGCCGAGATGAAGCAGCGGATCGTTGCCGTCCTGATAAACGTGCGTCCCGTCGATGTCGCGCCAGACATTCGGGGCGGCGCAATGGAGCATGAAGTACCCGTTCGGTGAGACCAGGAATTTGCTCGGCGATGGACCATCAGGGCACGCGCCCAGCAAAAGCGTGTCGTTCATGCTCCGCTCTGGCGGCGCCGGATCGTTGGCCGCACCGGCGACGCGGAGACATCCATCGACGTGAAACTCTCGGACGCCGGGTTCATTCTTATAGCGGTAGAGCAGACGCCCATCGGTGGGACGGATGTAGCTGGTCTCGTCGACGGTACAGTCGAAACCGATCGCCGCGATGTTGGGGCAACTCACGTGTGCCAACGCGCCGCCGCAGCCCGTCTCGCCGAACGTTCCGACCAGGTACACTTCGCCGGGATCGAAGATATCGCTCGTCAACGCTTTCTCGCAGGGGGGCGACGCGTCGATCGTGATCGGTGGGCATGATGCGTCGCCGGAATCGGTGTCGCCCGCGGCGCCACCTGATCCACTGGTCCCGGAGCCGCCGTCTGCGCCGGTTCCTGCCGCTCCCCCCGGTGCGCCGGCGCCTGGTGCGGTCGAATCGCCCCCGCACGCGGCGAAGGTCGAAAGGCAGAAAGCAATTAGAAAGGGAAGGTCGACTGTACGCATAAGAATGCCACCAGTGTACCCGCTCGCGGCTCAGGGCACCATCTCGCGCGAGATAAACACCTGAGCTACCTTCTTGCCATCGCAACGCCCCTCGAACACACGATTTTTCTCCTCTCGCCGGCCAATCTCGGTGGCGCGCGGGGTGACGTCGTCCTTGGCCCCGAAGCTGCGTCGCCCCTCGCCACTGAGCTGCGCTCGGGCGGGGTGCCGCTCGGCGAGCTCTTCAGCTTCGTGAGCTCGCTCTACTTTCGCGGCAAAGTCGCGTACGCGAGCGCGTTCGCGCGGCCGCCGCTGGACGCGCCGGGCGCGTTGGTCATCACGCCTGGCGAGGGACTCTTACCGCTCGACGCAACGGTCACCCTCGATCGATTGCGAGTCTGGTCCACCATCGCGGTCGACGCGCGCAACAAGCGGTTCACCGATCCCCTTCTTCGTCATGCGGCCACGCTCGTGCGCGCTCACGGCGCGACGACGCGCTTCGTTCTCTTGGGCAGCGTCGCCTCCAAGAAGTACGTCGAACCCCTCGTGCGCGCTTTCGGGTACCGGCTCTTTTTCCCGCCCGATTTCGTGGGCCGCGGGGACATGAGCCGCGGCGGATTGATGCTCCGCGCGGCGAGCTCGGGCGAAGAGCTGATCTACCAGCGCGTGGAAGGGACGACGCTTCACGGGCCGAGACCCGAGCGGCTGAAGCCGCGTGCGCGGTCTTGATTCTGATTGCGCGTTAAGCGGATGAGGTTGAAAAGAGCGTAGTGCCTACGGTGAACACTGCACGTCGGCAGTGAACGCGCTTGCCGGCGAGCCTCTGAACGTCAACACCTCCGCACGCGACGCTGAAGGCACTGTTACGGTCTGCGGCTCGGGATTCACGTTCGTCGAGACGGTGCACGTCTCGGGCACGCTGCAGCCGTTGAAAACGTGGACGATGTGATTGTACGCAAACCCGACGAACCGCGCTTCGGTCGCGAACGATACGCAAGCTGGTTGTCCCGCGTCGACGAGCACCGAGTGATGGGAAAGAAAGACGCCTGCGGTCGCCCAATACGGTACCAGGGCTCGAAGCGCCAAGAGCATCGTTGCGATCGTCATGCTGCCGGGATCGTACGGCGACCCGCACTGCCGAGCGACGGTGCGAAAGTCACACAGGCGCACCCGAGGCGCGGTGGCGCGCTAGACTGCGCTCGATGGTTCCGACCGAGGACGGGCTTTGACGCGCCTTTTGGATGTGGCGGAAGCTTCAGCGCAGATCGCGACCACCGGTGCGCGGTCGGCCAAGACGAAACGGCTCGCCGAAGTTCTGCACGCCGCGGACTTGGCGGACGTGCCGACGATCGTGGCATGGCTATCGGGCGAGCTCCTGCAGCGCCGGATCGGTGTCGGCTGGGCCGCGCTTTCGACCATGCCGCCGGCAGCCTCTACGCCGTCGCTCACCGTCGACGGCGTGAACCGCGCGTTCGCTGAAATGGCCGAAGCCGCGGGCACAGGCTCGCAGACGCGACGCTCGGCACTTCTCCTCGACGTGATGTCGAAGTCAATGGAAGCCGAACAAGCCTTCTTGCGGAGCTTACTCGCGGGCAACCTACGACAGGGAGCTCTTGCCGGCGTGATGTCCGACGCCATCGCGCTGGCAGCCGGTGTGAAGGCCAGCGAGGTCCGTCGCGCGACGATGCTGCGCGGCGATCTGCCTGCGGTCGCGGCCGCGGCGATGCGCGGAGGCTCGACAGCGCTCGCCGCGTTCCGGCTCGAAGTCGGCTGTGGGCTCGCGCCGATGCTGGCGCAGACGGCGGGCTCGGTCGAGGAGGCGTTCGCCGATCTCGGTGCCCCCGCCGCTTTCGAGGCGAAGCTCGATGGAGCGCGCATCCAGATCCACAAGCGCGGGACCGAGGTGCGCCTCTTCACGCGATCGCTCGACGACGTCACCGGGCGCCTCGGGCACATCGCCGCCGACATCGCGGGATGGCCCGTACCTTCGCTCGTCGCCGACGGAGAGATCTTGTGGTTTGCCTTCACCGGCGGGGACGAGAGCGCGCGCCCGCTGCCCTTCCAGGAGACCGCATCGAGGTTCGCTCGCACGATGAGCGACGCGCCACCGCTCCCGACGGAGCAGCCATCGATTTTTCTGTTCGATCTGCTGCACCTGGACGGCGTCGATCTGCTCGACCGGCCGAACGCAGAACGTCGTGCGGCGCTCGAGAGCCTCGCCGCCTCCGCCAAGCTCGTCGATCGCATCGTCACTGGCGACGCGCGCGAGGCACAGGCGTTTCTCGAGCGGATGATCCAGCTTGGCTACGAAGGCGTGGTGGCAAAATCCCTTTCCGCGCCCTACGAAGCCGGCCGCCGGGGTGCGAGCTGGCGCAAGATCAAACCCGTTCTCACGCTGGATCTCGTGGTGCTCGCCGTCGAGTGGGGTTCGGGGAGGCGCCGAGGCAAGCTGTCCAATATTCACCTCGGCGCGCGCGATCCGGCGAGCGGTGGCTTCGTCATGCTCGGCAAGACGTTCAAGGGCATGACCGACGCGATGCTCGAATGGCAGACGCGCCGCTTTACCGAGCTCGCCGATGGCCCCACCGATGGGTACGTCGTGAAGGTGCGGCCCGAGCAAGTCGTCGAGATTGCGTTCGACGGCCTGCAGACGTCGTCGCGCTACCCCGGCGGTGTGGCGCTCCGCTTCGCGCGCGTCGTCCGCTACCGCGACGACAAGTCCGCCGCCGAAGCCGATACCATCGACGCGGTGCGCGCGATCCACGCACGTGCGCGCGGCGCGAACGAGGATCAAGACGATAGCGGTGGGTGAGCTCGATAAAATGCGATGCGAACGCGGGCGGACCAGCCGAACGTCACCTGCTCACGGAACTTTGCAGCCGATGCGCTCGGTGGCGACGACGACGTCGTCATAAAGGATGATCTGCGCCTCCGGCACCGGCGTCGTCATCGCGAGATCGTCGAGCGAACCCTTTTCGTAGTAGGCGTCGAGCGTGATCCTCTTCAAGAGAACGTCGGACGACGATCGAAAATCGAAACCTTCGAACGCCTGGACGTCTTGGAAGTAGGGGCCCCATGAGTAGAAGTTGTCGCGCAGCCACCGGCCGCGCGGCGTCCCCGTCCGGTACTCGCCGACGAGGGCGTCGTTCATCCACAGGGCGAGCTCGCCGTCCTTTTGCCCCACGGTGCTGGCTTTGGCCATGATCTCGAGACAAAACCATGCGTCGCGCGGAAACGCCGTCTGGCCGGCGGGGGTGAAGTTGTTCCCGTAGAAGTAGGTCGTCCCCTGATCGCCCGCGCAACCGGGGACGGTCGTACCGTCGTTGCAACGGCCGGATCGCATCTGGTACCAGTACACGTAGAAGTTGAAGAACTGATCGCGCCGCGCATCGAGGTCGAACCAGAAGCCCTTGTCGCCGGCCGGAACGGTGTTGGCGAGACCGTCGGATTGGAACGTAGGATCACCCGCGCCAACGCGCACCCAATGGTGGGGCACGGCCGTCGTGCCGACGAAGCGCGCATAGAAGCGCCAATACACCTGAGGGACGCGCCGGGAGAAGTCGTATTGGGCGTTGGCGGAGATGTAAGGATTGGAGGCCAGCTGCGTGCGCGTCACTTGCGCTCGCAAATACTTCTCACCGCCGTTGGCGATGATCGCGTCGGTCAGCACGGCGATGTGCGAAGTGTCTTGCGTGTAGCGCGTGAATCCCGCGAGCCCGTTCTCGAAGTTGGCGTAAAGAAGGACGCGCGGATCGCCACCAATTCCGTTGTCCTTCGGATATCCGGTGCTGATGGGTATCGGCAAAGAGCCGTCTGCGATATCCGAGGAGCGAACATCGCGGCTTCCATCCGGCGTCCCGGCGTCCCCGGCGCCGCTCGTTCCTGCAGTGCCGCCGCTCCCCGCACTGCTGCCGCCGCTCCCGGCGCTGCTGCCGCCGCTCCCGGCGCTGCTGCCGCCGACACCCCCGCTACCACCAGGCCCGACGCCGCCGGTACCTCCAGCCGCGCTCGCGCCGCCGTCGCCCGCGTCGACGACGGTGCCGCCCGCGCCGCTGCTGCCCCCTACATTGTCGCTGCTGCCACTGCCCGTGCATGCGACGAGCAGCATCCAAGGGACATGAAGGGCCAACGCGCGCATGGTGCCATTCTTGATATTACCCAGACTTCTTGCGTTCGCGAAGAGCGATCGCGTCCGCCCCCTCGCGCGGCGAGCCCGTCCTCTCCGACGCCGACGGCAAGGTCACGCGAAACACGCTCCCCGCGCCAACGTGGCTTTCGACGGTGATCTGCCCGCCGAGCGACGTCGTGATGCCGTGACAGATCGCGAGCCCGAGGCCCGTTCCTTCGCCCGGCGCTTTGGTCGTGAAGAACGGGTCGAAAATGTGCTGCAGATCTGCCGCCGGAATTCCCACGCCGGTGTCGTGGACCTCGATGACCGCGCGCCCCTGGTCGTCGGTTCGTGTGACGAGCCGAATCTCGTTGCGATCCGGCGCGCCTTCCGGAATGGCGTGCGCCGCGTTGATGATGAGGTTCAAGAAAATCTGATTGAGGCGCCCTTCGCTGGCGAGGACGGGGGGTACTTGTCCGAATTCGCACACGATGGTGGCTCGCCGTCGCACGGCGGGGGACGCGAGGCCGATCGCGAAGGTGAGCACGCGCTGCACCTCCACCGGCGTCTGCACTTCGTCCGGATCGCTGCGCGCGACGCGGCGCAAGTTGTAAACGATTTCGTGAACGCGGCGGCTCCCCTCGACGCAGATCTGCACCGATTGGGCGAGCGACGCGATTTTGGGATCGTCGGCATGCTCGGCGAGCAGGTCTCCGAGTCCACTGCGAAGTCGTTCGAGATGGAGAAGGACGTAGGCGAGGGGATTGTTGATTTCGTGCGCCACGCCGGCGGCAAGCAGCCCGACCGACGCCAGCCGCTCGGCTTGCAGCAGCTGATTTTGCAAGTTGGTGCGCGCGGTGATGTCCTGCACGAGCACGGTCACCCGCGGCACTCTTTCGTCGCCCGCCAAGAGTATGGCATTAGCGGCGAAAACGCGGCGCTTACCCTTCGAATCGAGAATGTACTCGAAGCTCTCGGGCTGTCCGGTGGCAAATACGCGCGCCACGTGCTCGTTGAACACCGCCCCCGGGGCATCTCCGATCGCGTACGTGAGCGGACGCCCTTGCAGCTCGGCGTCGGGTTTCTCGAAGAACATCGTTTTGGTCGCCCAGATGCCCACCACGCGAATGTCGGCGTCGAGCTCGAGCACGATGCCATCGGTGTGAGCCTCGAACATGGCCAGCCAATTCTCGGCATCGCGCAGGGAGGACGCCGCTTGATGCGCGAGCGTCACGTCGTGCAAGACCCACACACGCCCCGCTCGGCCGAAGGGTCCTCCGGCGTCGAAAGGCCGCGCGCACCAAGCGATGATGCGCCCGTCGGCCCGCGTCACCTCACCGGTAGCTGGCTCCGGTCGATCTTCCAGCACCGAAGCAAGGGCAATGGCCCCCGTCTCAAGGGTTCCCCTTAGCCAGCGCGTGAGATCGGGGAGCGAGCCTGCCTCCATGACACACGCCGGCACCTCCCACATCGTTTCGAATCTTTCGTTGTGCGACAAAATTGCCCCATCCGGACGGACGACGAGGAGCGCCGCACCCGATGCTTCGGCCAAAGCATTGAGCGCAGCGTCTGACAGGGAAGGTGACCTCGATGCGCCGATGTCCGACATGACTGCGAGCGTCCTACCGGAGCCCGCCGTTTCGGGCAGGATCCCACTCTACCTCTCGCATTCCGAATTGGACGAGATGTTCGAAATGCGTACGCTGATAAAGAGATCGATTTCGATCGCGTGGGCGCCGCGCATTCGTGGTTCGCGGTTTCGAATTGCTCGAGCACTGGCGAGAGCGGTTCGGCGAATGGGCGGGGCACACGATTTCATTCAATAACCAGAGGTGGGAAATGTCAAAACTGCGTTCGTTCGTCACGTCGTTCAGTACCGTTGCTGCATTTTGCATCGCCATGGGTTCCTCCAACGTCGCCCGCGCCGATCACGATACGGCTCACGACGACGACGGCCACGTCTCGATGGACCGTGTCTTTTTCCCGGTGACGCTTTCCGATGGAAGAGTCCATCTGATCGCCGGGTATCTCTTTTTCGAAGGCTCGGTCGAAAGCCGCGTCCTCCAGGTCGCGGTGCACGGCGCGACGCACTACCATCTTTATTGGGACATTCCTTCGTTCAATGGCATTTCTTATTCGTATGCGAGGTACATGGCCCATCGAGGCTACACCGTGCTGGCGATCGATCAGTTGGGAACAGGTGCGAGCGCGCAGCCGGACGGTGACACCGTGACCCTTCCCGAGACGGCGAGCGCGCTTCATCAAGTGATGGCGAGCCTGCGCAGCCCGCAAAATCCCACGCGACACAAGTTTCGCAAGATTGCGCTCGTCGGCCATTCGAACGGTTCGCTCACCTCCGTGTTCGCGACCGGCACGTACCACGACGCCGACGCGCTGGTTACCACGGCCTGGATGCACCCGCCGCACCCTCTCCCCTTCAATCCCGCCGATATCCTGGCGCTCCTGACGACGCCTTACCTCCCCGCCAACACATTCTCACAGGCGTTTCGTACCGCCACGTTCTACCATGTGCCCTCGACCGACCCAGTCCTGCTCGACTTCGAGACCAACCACCTGGCCGCGATTCAAGCGCGGGCTCAATTCATCGATCTGTTCCAGTACGGCCTCAATACGAACCTCACGCGCAGCACGGCCGTCACGGTACCGGTGCTCGTGCAAAATGGCGATTTCGACGCCTTACAGCCGGCGGCGTTCATGTCGGCGGAGCCGACCTTTTACCCGAGCGCTCCCAGCGTGACGCTACAAACGCTCAACGCCATGGGCCACAACATCAACGGGCACCGAAACCACCTTCAGAGCTGGAAGGGAATCGATCAGTGGGTGCGCCAGATGCTGCATTGACGGTGGCGTCGGCCAAGGATTGGCGTACGGCGGCTTCGAGCTTCGCGCGGTAGGCATCGCGCGAGGTGACGACTTCGACGTGCTGGGCTGGCCCTCCCACCGCCAAGCGGGCGAGGGATATGCCCATGGCCACCAATCGTGACTTGACGAAAAGGCAGTAGGTCGAGGGAAGCGGAAGCATCCGATTCGTCCACGCGACCAGCCCGCGCCGGAAATCGGAATCGTATCCGGTCTGCAATTCGCAATCGACGAACATGGCCGTGCGACCTCGCAAGTTCGCCAGCGTACGGTCATAGACCATAGCAATGAAGGGAAGGTACGCGGCGTCGGAGTAGCCCCTGTATTTCCAAACGAGAACCGTGGGCGCGGCGAGCCACATCGCGAGCTCGCCGCGCTCCGACCGATGCAAGAAGCTCTTGGCACCATCGGGAGGCAAAGGTTCTTCGTAGTTCATGGTCCTCGAAGGTCGACGCCTCGACCGCTCGGTCTGATTCACCCGCCAGCGCCGCTTCATTCCATACGATGGCCTTTCAGCTGGCGCAATCGCAACGAGCTGTGTGAATTCCTCCGTGCTCGAACTCGCGCCGCTGGTGGCCGATTTTCGAGGTAGGCGCAACGGTGCCAAGAGAAGTGACGCCGTGCACGCCACGCACTTCCTACAGACTCGTCGCGAGGATGGGGCACGACTGCCCTGGCACATGCGAGCGCATGCGGCCGCTCGCGAACCCGTGTTGTCCGCGGAGTCAAGAAGAGCGGCGACGGCTGCAGTACGCGAGTATCTCGCGGAGCTTGGCCAGTTCGACCGGCTTCACGATGTGATCGTCGAAGCCAGACTCGAGCGCCCGCTGACGATCCGCTTCCTGGCCGTAGCCCGTGATGGCGACGAGATAGGCACCGGCGCTGGCGTCGAGTGAGCGCAGACGGCGTGCGAGATCGTAGCCGTCCATCACCGGGAGCCCGATGTCGAGCAGCGCGAGATCCGGCGCGAAGCCGCGCAGCACCGCAAGCGCCGAGGGGCCGTCGCAGGCGATCTGCACCGTGCAGCCGAGCACGCGCAGGACTTCGGCGAGCACCGTGGCGGCGTCGTCGTTGTCGTCGACGACGAGGACGCGCAGCGATCGCGTGATCGAGGCGTCGAGCCTCGCGGGTGCTGCGCGGCGCGGCTCGCTCACGGTCGTCTCTTCGGCGAGCGGTAGTCGGATGACGAACTCGCTGCCCATGCCGAGCCCGTCGCTGTGCGCGGTAACGGTTCCGCCGTGCAGATTGACGAGACTCGAAACGATCGCGAGGCCCAGGCCGAGCCCGCCCTGCGAGCGTTCGCCGCCGCTGGCACCCTGGAAAAATGGATCGAAGATCCGCGGCAGTACCTCTCGGGCGATCCCGATCCCCGAATCCTTGACGCGGATCACCACCGAATCGGATTCGCGGCTGGCAGACAGATCGATCCGCCCACGCGGCTCGGTGAACTTGGCGGCGTTGGTGAGCAGGTTCGCGATCGCCTGTGACATCCGTGCCGGGTCGGCCAAAATCTTCAAGCCATTATCGGCGACGAGCACGAGCTGGTGAGCACGCTGCTCGAGGGCAGGGCTCGCCATTTCGATCGCGCTGGCGATGACCGTCGCGATGTCGACGTACACCCTGCGAAGCTCGATCTTGCCGCGCGTGATCCTCGACACATCGAGCAGATCATCCACGAGGACCACGAGATGCTCGACTTGGCGCTCGATGATCGTACGCTCGTGCTCGAAGGCATTTCCGGCGCGCAGGTTCATCAGATCGAGCGCGGTCCGGATCGGAGCGAGCGGGTTGCGGAGCTCGTGTCCCAGCATCGCGAGGAACTGGTCCTTGCGCAGGTCCGCGTCGCGTGCCTCGGAATACAGCAGCGCGTTGTCCACCGCGATGCCGGCTCGACGCGCGAGCTCTTCGGCCATAGCGAGGTCTTCGTCTTCGTACAGTCGCGTCGGGTGCGCGCTGACGAGCAAGATCGTTCCGAGGATCCGACCGCGGGCAGCGATCGGAACGACCATCGCCGAGGCCACCCCGACTTCGTCGCAGAGCCGGAGGTATTCCGGGTCACCCGGGACGGCCTGCTCGAGGACGGCGCGCGCGATCTCGCGGTGACGCAGCGACTTTCCCGATGCCATGACCGCGTCGATCCCAAACGAAACGCCGGCGGTCCGATGATAGTCGCGCAGCGCCAGAATCGATTGCCGTTTCGACGGGTCGACATGCGTCACGACTAGCAGCGCGCTCGCGGAGCTCGTTC
>Ga0111539_10004298_pt1 | contig 18632 bp, 19 predicted proteins | sample RhiMethybrSRZTD1_FD_79667 | JGI IMG/M metagenome (GOLD analysis project Ga0111539, IMG submission 79667) | Populus rhizosphere microbial communities from Tennessee, USA - Rhizosphere MetaG P. TD hybrid SRZTD1 (version 2) (version 2) | ecosystem: Host-associated > Plants > Roots > Rhizosphere >... | reverse complement strand
GGTCAGCCTGATGGACAAGGAGCACGCGAACTTCGAGCGCACCTACCAGCAGATCAAGGATCGCCTCACCTCGAAGGTCATCCCTGTCGAGATCCCGATCGGCGCGGGCGCGGGATTCCACGGTGTGATCAACCTCTTCACGCGCAAAGCCTACGTCTACAAGACAGGATCGCGCTCGGGCGAATACGAGGAGACCGACATCCCCGAGTCGGAGCAGGACAACGTCGAGCACTACTACCAGGAACTGATCGAGGCGATTTCCGCGACCGACGACGCCATGCTCGAGCGTTACCTCGAGGGCGGCGAGATCGGCCGCGACGAGGCGATCCAGGGCATGAAAGAAGCGATGAAGCGCGGCGACCTGTTCCCGCTCTTCTGCGTGTCCGCCGACCACATGATCGGCATCACCGCGCTCCTCACGGAGATGGTGCAGCTCATGCCGTCGGCCTTCGAGATGGAGGAGCTCCACGCCTTCAAGGGCGCCGAGGGCAACAAGACCGTCGAGATCCACGCCGTCGATACCAATCCGTTCGCGGCGCAGGTCTTCAAGACGCACTCGGAGCCACATATCGGTGACGTCTCGTTCTTCCGCGTCTTCTCCGGGCGCGTGGTGAACGGGCAGGAGGTCTTCAACGCCACCCGCGATGGCCTGGAAAAGCTCGGTCATCTCTCCATTGCTCAGGGCAAGGACCGGATCGAGGTCCCCGCGTTATGCGCCGGCGACATCGGCTGCGTGGCGAAACTGCGGAACACGCACACCAACGACACGCTGTCCACAAAGGAGCATCCGGTCCGGCTTCCGCAGATCCTGTTCCCCGAGTCGGTCGCGGAATTCGCCGTGCACGCTACCGCGCGTCACGACGAGGAGAAGCTCCAATTCGGGTTGCACCGGCTGCACGACGAGGACCCGACCTTCCAGACGCACTACAACGCCGAAACACACCAGACCGTCATCGCGGGTCTCGGGGAGCGCCATGTCGAAGTGGCGATGGCGCGCCTCAAGAGAAAATTCGGCGTGTCAGCGGAGTTGGGTCGTCCCCGGATCGCGTATCGCGAGACCTTCCTCGGCAAGGGCGATGGGCAGGGAAGGCATAAGAAGCAGACCGGCGGCCGAGGTCAGTTCGGCGACTGCTGGGTGCGGATGAAAGGGTTGCCGCGTGGCAGCGGCTACAAGTTCGTCGACCAGATCGTGGGCGGCTCGATCCCGTCCAAGTTCATTCCGGCCGTGGACAAGGGCATCCAGGAATCGGCGGCGCGCGGCATCCTGGCCGGCTATCCGATGGTCGACTTCGAGGTTGAAGTCTACGACGGATCCTACCATTCGGTCGACTCGAACGAAATGTCGTTCAAGATGGCCGGCATCCAGGCGTTCAAGTCGGTCGCGCCGAAGTGCAAGCCGGTGTTGCTCGAGCCGATCGATGAGATCACGGTGACCACGCCTGACGAGTACCTCGGCGACGTGATGGGCAATTTGTCGGCACGGCGCGGGCAGATTCTTGGAACCGAGTCGGCCAACGGCGGCGGCACCGTCGTGCGTAGCCACGCCCCGCAGGCGGAGCTTCATCTCTACGCGACGGACCTCAACTCCATGACCCACGGCCGCGGGACATTCACGCGGAAGTTCCACGGGTACGAGCAGATGCCACCCGAGGCGGCGCACAAGGTGATCGAGGACTCGGCGAAGGAGAAGAAGGAGGAGACAGTCGAGGAATGATTTCTTAGACTGCAGACTTCTGACTTCAGGGCAGCTCCAAGGCTTCAGGCAAGCGGGTAAAGAATCTCACGCCCTGCTTCCTGGAGCCTTTTTCCTGCCCCGAAGTTTGTAGTCTGCAGTCTGAAGTCTGGATTATCGCTGACCGCGGACAATCGTCGTCACCACTCCAACCGCATACACCTCAGCCGCACCCGGCGCCCCGAAGAGCTGCACGAGCAACTGGTCCGTCGGTGAAGCGACGCTCGTCCACGTGGCGCCGTTGAAGTGGAGCAAGAGCCCATCCTCACCGGCCGCGTACACGTCGGTCGGGCCGGTGCCCCATATGGTGCGAAGCGCCTTGTCGGTCGGGCTCTCCATGGCGTACCAGCGCACGCCGTCCCAGCGAAGGATCGTTCCAGCTTCGCCCACGGCGAAAATGTCGTTAGGCCCGGAGCCCCACACGCCGCGCAGAAGCTGCTGCGTCGGCGTCGGCACCCGGTTCCAGCGGCTCCCGTCGAAGTTGAGCACGATGCCCGTATCACCGACCGCGTACACGTTGCCGGGCGACAACCCCCACACATGTCGCAGGAACGCCGTGGTGTTGCTCGCCATCAGGCCCCAACCGACGCTCGTGGAGATCAGGATCGTGCCGCCCTCACCCACGATGAACGCCAGCTGGGGACTGGCTGCCCACACCGAACGAAGCAACACACTCCGTGGGCTGGTCTCGCGCGCCCATGCAGCGCCGTTGTAGTGGAGAATCGTTCCGGTGTCGCCGACCGCGTACACGTTCGTCGCGCTGCTTCCGTGAATGCCGTAGAGCGGGTGAGACGGAGGCAGCGGTTCCTGCACCCAGCCTGTGGTACCACGGCGGAACAGCACTCCGCCTGCACCTGCCGCCCACACCGGCCCGCCGGCCGGACCCCACACAGTGAGGAGCGCCGGCGATGTGGTCTCCGTGGTCCACGAATTCCCCGAGCCGCGAACGACGGTGCCATCCCATCCCGCGACAACGATGCGGCCCGCGTTGTCGCCCCACAGCCCGCGCAGGTTTTCGCCGGAGCCCACGTTCTGCACCGGCGCCCACGTCGTGCCGGTCAGTTTGAGGATCGTTCCCGTGTTGCCGACGGCGTACGCGTCACCCGGCCCGCGACCCCATACGCCGAAGAGGTTCCGCTGCGTCGGCTGCGTCGGCGTGCTCCATCCGTGACCGTCGTAATGCAGGATGATTCCATTGATCGCGACGGCCCAGATATCCGAGGCACTCGCACCCCAGATCCCGAGGATCAGCAGGCCGGTCGGCGAACTGACCTCGGTGAAGGCGGTGCCATCGTAGTGAACGATGACGCCGTTCTGTCCCACCATCCACAAATCGTCAGGCGCGGCGCCCCAGATTCCCCAGAGCTCCCAGCCGCGATTGGTGGTCAGGACGCTCCACGCCGTTCCGTTCCATCGCAGGACTGTTCCATTCACGCCGATCGCGTAGATCTCATTCGCGGATCGGCCCCAGACATCGAGGAGCGCGTTGCCGGTTGGACTTTGCATCGCGCTCCATCCGGCTGCCGAGCGTCGATAAATGATGCCCGCCGTGCCCACGGCGAACACGTTCGTCGCGCTCGATCCCCACGCGCCGGTGAACGACTCCTCCGTTGGCATTTGCCTGAGCTGCCACGGACCGCCGTTCGACTCCATGATGACGCCGGCCTGGCCCGCGACGACGGCGAGTGGAGAAGCGTCGTCCGCCCACACGCCAAGCAGCGACGCGTCCGTGAGGCCCTGACGCTCGACACTCCATGTCACCGGCTGGGCGGCAGGTGTCACCGTCACCGTGATGGCCGTGCGAACGCCACCAGCTTCCGCGGTGAGGATCGCACTCCCGACGGCATTCGCACTCGCTACGCCGCCCGGGGACACCGAGACGATTCGCGCGTCGGACGAACTCCATTCGACCGGAGTGTCCGATGAAGCGCCCGATGAATCCTTTGCGATCGCGTCGAGCTGTAGCGTCGAACCTGGATTCAGCCACGCGCTCGCCGGCACCACCTCGAGCGACTCGACAGAACCGCCGTTCGGATCGACCGGATCAGAATCGCATGAGACCGCCGCGAGCACACACGCAAGTGCGCCAGCAACGCGCCGTGCGCGCCCAGCGAGGTTCATCTACACCTTGTGGAAACTGGACCGTGCCGCTTCGCGGCGATCGGCGGCTTCGTACACCTCGAAGTCGGAAAAGAACGCCGGGGCTTCGCTCGCAAGGACACGGATGATCGCCACGGCGAGCCGGCGGATCTCGAGCTCCGCGCCTTCACCGGCGCGCAGTTCCAGCATGGTCCGCCAGGCCCGCACGTTTCCCGTCGCGACGATCTTGGTCTCGGTGGAATTCGGGAGCACGCCGCGCGCGGCTTCACGCGCCATCTTGCGACGATGCACCTTGTCGTCGACCCACGCGTAGCGCTCCATGAGCTGCTCGACCAGCGCGACGTACGTCCGCTGCGCTTCCTCCATCTGGCCGCGCCACCGCGACTCCACCGCGTCATCACCAATGATCGCCGGTGGCACCACGAAGTCGGCCACCGATTCATCGACGTACCGCTGGCTCAGTTGTGAATAGGCGAAGCCCGCCCGGTGCCGGACCAGCTCGTGGGTGAGCGAACGGCTCACGCCCTCGAGCAGCAGCGAGTAGTTCGCGTGCTCCAGGACGCTCCCGTGCGCCTGTTTCTTGATGTTCTCGAGGTACTCCGACGTCGTCCGGTTCGCAGGATTTCGCTGGCTCATGTAGCACAGCCGTCCCGCGAACTCGGCCAGTCGTTCGCCGTCGCTGCCGTCCCCAATCCAGTTGACGCGAAGGTGGTCGGGTTCCGAAAACGCGGGTCGCGCCAGGACCGAGATGCGAGGCTCGCGGAAGTACATGTGGGATGAGCCGGTGGGAGGTCGGGGAGGTCTCGAAGGAAGCGAAAAAAATGCGACCGAAAGCTAATATGAAGTCAGAGGTCAGAGGTCAGAGGTCAGGGCTCAGAATCAGAGCTCAGAATCGTCCGGCATTTGCTCTGAGCTCTGAGCTCTGAGCTCTGACCTCGAATCTCGGGACTGGAGGAGCCGATGCCCATGACCACTGCCACGTTAGGCGCTGCGCGCAGCCTGATGGTCGCTTGCGGCCTGCTGCTCGTGTCGGGAGCTGGGCTGGTGCGCGGCGTGGCCACGCGCGGCATCCAGGTCATCACCATCCGCGACGACACCTCGTTCGCGGGCACGGTCGCCAGGCTTTCGGAAGCGCCCGGTTACTTCGACTCCGACAACCTCATCTCGAACGAGACCTCGTACCTGCACGCCGTCAGCCAGTTGCGCGCGGTCGGTGTGAAAGGGGGTGCCTACATCGGCGTCGGGCCTGACCAGAGTTTCTCGTACATCGCCGCCATCCGGCCGTCGGTGGCGTTCATGATCGATATCAGGCGCGACAACCTGCTGATGCACCTGATGTTCAAGGCGCTGTTCCAGCGGTCGAGCAATCGGCTGGAATTCCTCGCTCGTTGGACCGGCCGCGTCGTGCCGCCCGATGCCCGGTTACTGGACGACGCACCCATCGACAGCATCATACAGCGCCTCGACAGCCTCGAGATCGAGCCGTCCGGTACAGAGACAGACTCAGTCCTGGCCACAGTGCGGCGCTACGGCGTTCCCCTGTCGATCGCCGACACCGCCACGATTCGGCGCTTCCACCAGGAGTTCGTCCGGAATGGTCTCGATCTTCGTTTCACCAGCACCGGACGGGCGCCGCGGTATTACTACCCGACGCTGCGGCAACTCATCCTCGAACGCGACCTCGAGGGAGGACAGGCGAGCTACCTGGCGAGCGATTCCGATTGGCGATTTGTGAAGAGCCTCGAGGCGCGAGATCGCGTGATTCCTGTCGTCGGCAACCTCGCGGGCTCCATCGCGTTCCCAGCCATCGGCCGGGAGGTCGTGGCGCGAGGTGAGCAGGTGTCCGCGCTTTACGTCTCCAACGTGGAGATGTACCTCTGGCGCGACGGAACCTTCGGCACGTTCGCGTCCAACGCCGCGCACCTGCCCCACAACGACCACTCGGTGATCATCAGGTCTTTCTTCGGCGGTGGTTTTGGCGGTTCATCGCACCCGCTGCAGAAACCGAACTACGCCAGCGCTCAACTCGTGCAGACCCTCGACGACTTCGCACAGCGGCAGAAGCAGGGCTGGTCCTCCTACTGGGACCTGGTGACACTCGGGAACCGTTAGGGGCGTTCCTTGGTTGTCGGAGTGCCGCCGCGTCCGCCATCGGGCGGCTTCTTGAGTATCGTCGTGTCCTGGATCCTGAATGCGAACGGCTGCTGCACCAGCTGCGGCACGAGCCGATTCGCCATCACCGCCGGGCGGAATCGCATGTATGGCAGCGTGTTCTTCACCGCTCGCGCAAAGTCGGCGTGCGTGGCGGAAATGACTCGGAACGTCAGCGTGTCCGCGTGGCCCAGGGTATCCACCACGTATTGCACGATCACCGAGCCTTCAATTCGACGCTTCAACATCGACTCGGGATACGACGGCGCTGCGCTGGTTTCATAACGCACCACGGCACTGTCGACCTGCAACTCGGTCATGATCGAGTCACCCAGCGGAATCGGCGGCTGTTCGACCGACGCTTTCGCGGCGGCATCGGTGTCGTCGGTCTTTCCCGCGGGGACCACCATTTCCATGCGCGGTTCGGTGGGAGTCTCTTTCTTCTTCTCCTCTTCGAAGCCCTCGCCGGCGCGCGCCGTCAGCGTGGTCCACGTGACAGTTTCCCGCTGGGGACGAAGTTCCGCGATGCGATCCTTCGGAACGAGGTATTCGACGGGACTGAAGATCGCCGCGGGCTCCGGCACGATCCGCACGATGCCCTGATGCATGACAATCCAGCCGACGATCAGGACCCCGTGGGCCACTGCGCTTACCGCAGCGCCCTCCAGCATGGCTGCAGTCTCAGCCGCGGCACGTTGTCTTTCGAGGAGCCGCGCGAACAGCATCGTTTGCCTCCGGGCGGGCAACGCGGATGAAGCGCTGCCTCCCGTCAGTATGAAAGCGTCCGTGGAGAGAGGCAAGTGACGAAGGGACGAGTCCCCTTCGTGACGCAACAGTCAGTCGTAGTCTGACCGCGGGACGTCATTTCGTAACGACGTGTACGGTCCTGGGCGTTCGGCGCCTGACTGACGTTGGAATCATCCTCCGCGCGCGCCACCCCATGTAAGCAAGCGCGACGGCGGAAAGCGCGAGCTTGAACAGGGCGCGCATGAACGCGTTGCTGAACGCAGGAAGTCCCTCCTGGGGGACTGACGCACGCACTTGTAAGCCGTCCAGTACGAAGCTCATGGTCATGACGAACAGGATGACGGCAATCGTCAGGCACATGTACATCAGTATTCGCTGCACCATCAGGTGCTCGCGGATCGAGGCGATCACGAATCCGAGTCCCAGGCCCGCGATTGGCAGCAGCGTGTAACCCGAGAGGACACCCACGGCCGCGAAGCGCCATTGCACGCTCGAGAACTCCGCGGCCGGGATACTGAGGGCGAAGTCCACCGTTGGCAGAAGAAAGAGCAGGCCCGCGATGACGTACAGCGGTCCAGCCAGCGCTTCCTCGGGGTCGAGTCGTTGGCTCACATGCCTTGGGGTATGAGTCGTGTGGTCCGCCCGCGCTGACGCTAATCACGACGGTCATTACCGAAAAGAGAAACGGGCCGGGGTCTGTGTCCCCGGCCCGTTACGGCAAGCGCGGAAGGGGGTTTCGCGCCTGCGCAACAGCAAGTGGTGCTCGCCGAACCCGGCCCCGGATTTCTCCGGCGCGATGTGGAGAGCGGGCGGGCTACCACAAAGCTTTGAACCGGGCCGGCGTGCTGCACGTCACAGAAGCACCGTCCATGCCGCACCTCGCCGCAGGGCAGTCCAGCGCCCGGAAGTCGCTGCGTGCCAATGGGTTGCCCCCCTCGGTCCCACTCCCTGTTACCTGGAGGCGGCGGACGTCCCTGTCGCACAAAAATGCGTTTCGTCGCGCAGGCGCTACAAAGCGAGAAACGCGTCGATTCGATCCTTGTTGGCTTCGACGTCCCGCTCTCCGAGCTCGACCAGCGCACGCAGGTAGTCGATCTGGAACATGAGCAGGCTGAGGATGTCGGGACTCGTCGTTTGTCGCGTGCCGAGTCCGCGCGTGATGTAGCGAAACGCGCGCGGCAGTCGCGGTTCGAACTCGCCCGCCAACTTGCCCAGGTCGCGCGAGGGGCGAAGCACCAGGATCTCGACGAGACGCATTCCCTCGCGATCTGAAGGTGGTAACTCATCGATCAGGCGGTTCATGCGCTCGAGACGCAGGATGTCTTCGTCGATGAGGTCGAGAAAGATCGCGTTGTAAAGCACGCTGAGCACCTGGGCCGGCGGCGGATAACCAGCAGTCAGCGGACGATCGGCTTCCTCTCGTGAACGCGAGTATCTCGTCGAAACCGTCAGGATGCGCGTCGCGCCGAGGTGCAACGCCGGAGAGAGCGGCGCGGTGAGGCGCACGCCACCATCACCGTACCATTCCGTGCCGACGCGCACCGCCGGGAAGAGCATCGGCAGGGAACTCGACGCCATCACGTGTTCCACCGTGATCGACGCCAGTTCGCTCCGTCGCGTCGGACGCTGCCACAGCGCCACGTCGCGACCCTGCACCCAGGTGACCGACTGGCCTGTCGTATAACTCGTCGCCGAAAGCGCGACGGCATCGAGGCGTCCCGTGCGGATGTTGTGCTGGATGCCTGGCAGCGCGCCGTCCGCGTCATGCGGCAACGCGCGTTGCAGGAATGTCCGCAGCGGGTCGGTATCGAGGAGTCCGCGCGTTGGCTCCCGGCGGTCGATGCCTCCCCCGACGAGTCGCATCCCCCACCGGCCCATGTTCGTGAGGAGCGGCAGCGCGTGCACGTTGTAGACCTGGTCCGGCGTCAGGCTGAGCCACAGGCGCACGAGCTGTTCGGTGGCTTCGGGCAGCGGCGCGGCCTGCGCCGCCAGGAACGTCGTGTTGACGGCGCCGGCGGAGATTCCGGTCAGGATGGGAAGCCGGAGCGACGGGTGACGCTTGACGATGGCACGCAGCACGCCTGACTGGTACGCCCCGCGCGCCCCGCCACCGCCGAGCATGAGGGCGAGGACGTCGTTAGGCGCTGCGGCAACCGGGGTTGGGCTCGCGGTCCATGGCATGTGGCACGCAAGATGGACCGCGCACCGGGACACACAAGGGGCTTACTGCTTCCGCCGCGCGCCCGTCCAGATGGCCAGCACGCCGCAATCCTTGTTCGACGCGAATTCGGCGGGGAGCGCAAGGCCACTCGGGTACGCCTCGATCCGCCGCACCGATGCCGGGTGAATGATCACGTCGAGGTCCGTGTTGTCGCTCAACAGCTGCGTTCCGTCGAGATAGATGACGGGGAGGCAGAACTCACCTCTTCTTCCCAGGAACTCGATATGTTCGCGCCAGCTGGTCTCGAGCGTGTTGCCTCGCACGAACCTGACGAAGGTGAATTTGCGCACCAGGTCCTTGAACGTGTTCGCCTTGATCGTGTCGAGCACGGATTCGTCGAGGAACGATCCCGCGCCGGACTTGCGACGGCGCTCGAATCCGGCCCGCGCCGCGGCATCCAGTCGCCGGACCGCGGCCACACGCACGGTATCGAGCAGGTACGCCGACACGTCCAGCAGCACGAATTCCGCGACCGCGTTGCGAAACTCGACGATGTCGGCGATCGATTGACCGGGCACATAACCGATCGCGCGAGCCTCGATCGTGTGTGTTCCGAATGGCAGTCCCGCGAGCACGAACTCGCCGCGCGCGTTGGTCCTCGTCTCGCCTTCGCCGCTCAGCAGCGCCACTCGCGCGCCGTCGATCGGGCCGCCGTCGAGTGCACGTACGACGCCGCGCAGCTCGCCGCGTCCGCGCTCCACGATGCGCTCTTCGCCTATGCGACCCGCGGCCGTGGAATCGGCGCCGCGCACCTCGGCCACCGCGGGGCCCACGTATATGTCGCGCCGCAACACGGCGTGCGCCGGCACGCCAAGCTCCACGTTCCCCGACAGGTCATTGTTGTGCGTCGCGCGGACCGTCATCGGTACACCACCAGGCACGCAGGCGGTGAACCATCCTTCGTCGTTGGTAAACGTGTCCACGATCGGCGTCGAGCGCTCCATGGTGCCATGGCGGCCAAGGATCACCTCACCCCAGCGCAGCGACACGAACGCGCCCGGGAGCGGAGTGTCCGACTTCGCGTGCCGAATGCTTCCCAGCAAGGCGGCCAGGGAGTCCTTCAATTCCCCGCGTCCACCGCATACGGTCTTGATGATCGACACCATCGACGGAACGGCCATCGGCGCCCTCACTGTGGACGCCGTGCGAACGTCCAGCCGCTGCAGCGGGCCGCTCAGGCCTAACGAATCCATCGCCACATGCTGGAATCCCAGCAGGTACGTGCCTGGCGGGATGCCGAGGAAATCGTACCGGCCGAGCGAGTCCGTTATGACCGAACGCACCGTATCGATGGTGCCGGCCGAGGGCACGAGCGCGAGCTGCACGACCGCGCCGACGAGCGGCCGCATCGCGATCGAGTCGTATACCACGCCGGTGACGCGCGCCGCTGGAACGCTGTTCTGCGCGCCTCCTTCGATGGCTGAGCCCAAGGCGAGTGTCGCCGCCCAGAGCCCTGGCACGCTGCACCAGAGCCGCGCCCAACGCCTCCCGTTCATCGTGCCGTCGAGAGAAAATCGATCAACGACGGTCGCGGCGAGCGCATCTCGCCGTGTTCGAGTCGATCGAGGATTTGCTCGAGTGCAAGTTGTCCGCGCGCCAGCTTCCGCCTTTGCGCGCGCGCGATCGTGGCCGCGGCGATCCCCGCGAGTGCTGTCCAGATGCTCCCCACGACGGCGCCAATCACCAGCGCGCCAGGCTCCGTCGACATCGACGCGAGCGCGACCACGCCGGCACCCGACGTAACGCCGAGGCCCGCGGTCACGCCCGACCACCTCACGCTCCGCGTGCGGCTCGGAGCAAAATCGGCGTCGAGCCGCACCAGCACGCGCTCTGCATCGACGGGCACTACAGTCGCTCCGACTTCATTGGCCGGCGTCAGTGCATACGCCCTGCCGCCGATGTTGAGGCTGGCCTGCATACTACCCATGAAATCACGACGCGCCTCCCACGTCAGTCGCTCGCCGACCCGGCGCCGAACGCGCAGCAGTTCCTGCCGCTGCATCCACTGGTCGATCGTCGCAAGCACATCGGCCGGCTTCCCGCGAACGACGCGCGAAGCGCCCGCCATGGTTGAACCGAACCAGGAACCGACGACGCCGGTCTCCTCGGGGAGCACCACACGTGTCCGTTCCTCGGCCAGTGCCTGACGAAGATGGTCCCCGGAAATGCCGACTTCGTTGCCGAGCTCGAGGACTTCTTTCTCCGTCAGCTCGTCAGGCGTGTCGGCGAGTCGTGCCTGAAGCTCGGACGCGCGCGCCAACACTCGTTCGAGCGCGGCGCGATCCAGAGGAGCAAGAGAGCCGCCCGACGATTCCGCCGGAGGGGAAGGGTCCGAAGCCATGGAGAGATGTTCTGGCGGCGGGTACATCCGGAATATGCGCGGTGCCCGCCCGCGACGCACTGCAGCCTGGGCCTACTCGGCCTGACGTCCGCAGGTAATGCAGAACTGCCACTCCACTTCCAGCTCCGTGCTGCAGGCCGGGCACTGCCTTACGGTCAGGTTCTGGCCGCAATGAGGGCAGAAGTGGACTTCGCGTCCTTCGGGGAGTTCGCCCCCGCAATAGCGGCAGCCGGTGGCGTGAGCTTGAGGCATGACCGGCGCAGCAGCCGCTACGGGTGACGTGACGACCTGCGAGGGCGGAGTCGCCACCTGCGTGGCCGATGCCGCCGGCGCTCCGCCCGAAGCCGGCAGCTCGAGCGTGGCGCGGCCCGCCATTTCTGCCTGACGAGTTGGTGCGCCGGCGTTCGCACTGCGCGACGGCATGGCCGCCTGGCCATCCAGCTCGCGCACCGCAGCGGATGCTATCGTGATGGTCGAGGTGCCCCAGGCGCGGAATGCCGACAGGTCGGGGTTCGTCGACTCGAGCTCCGAACGCAACGCCGCCTGCATATTGGGATCGCCGGTGATCATCCCACGATCACCGGCCAGCAGCCGCATGAGGGTGAGCTCGTATTCCTCGGCGGAATCGATGGCGAGCTCGCCGCGGTTGAGGCGATACGGAACCAGGTGCTGGTGAAGCGCAGAGATTTCGAACGGTCTCGAGAGAAGATCAGGAAATCCGGCGCGGACGTTGTGCACGAGCCGCCGGAACATCCGGTCCAATCCATCCATCACTGTTTTCCCTCGACCTTGTTCATGACCGCGTCGATGTCGTTCCGATTCTCGGCGCCACCAAAAAACTCGCGCACCTGGTCAACCGCGCGCGCGACGATGTGTTCAGAGTGATTGCGGGCATCGCGATAACCGACGAAGTAGCCCACGGTAAGCGCGACAGCCAGGAGAAAAGCTCTCCCCATGACAGAGACCTCCTGTGGGGGCCTGTCTCAGGGACTCGTGGGGTGAGCCGCCGGTAACGCCCTGGAGGGGCGAAAAATGGCCGGATCCGGAAACGGCTCCAGCACGGCTGGGCGTGCGCGGGCAGAGCGCCCGGCCAGCCATGCGTCGAAGCCCGAATCCACCAGGCCTCCCGAGGACGACCGTTCCTCGGCGGCGCGGACGGCCAGGTCGTTGGCGTATTCGTTCTGGGCGTGGCCCGCGTGACCGCGTACCCAGCGCCAGTGCACCGAGTGGGCGGCCGCCGCTTCGACCGCATGACGCCAGAGATCCAGGTTCTCGATCGGCCCGCTCTTCCTGGTCCAGCCGCGCCGCGCCCAGTCATGGACCCAGCGCGTCATGCCATCGACGATGTAGCGCGAGTCGGTCGTGAACAGCACGCGAAACCGGCCTCCCTTCCGGCCGATCGCGGTCATCGACTCGATGACCGAGCGGAGCGCCATCCGGTTGTTCGTCGTGGCCGGCTCGGAGATCCAGAGGTCGCGCCTGACGAGTGGCGACGTCTCACGCTGGCGGAATTCGACGAGCACCCCGACGCCCCCCGGGTTCTCGCCGTCGCGGCCGTTCCCGAGGCACGACTCGTCGGCGTAGATCGCCACGAGTGCGTCCGCGCCGCGCGCCGCGCTCACGGGACGATCTCCACGGCCTCGAGGTCTTCGATGGCCCGCGTGATGATGTCGCCGGTGGTGGGGTGTCTGGCCTCGATCACCTCACGTCCATCGCGCAGGAAGAGGCGCAGCGGTACAACCACCAGCTCCCGGCCCTGCCTGACGAGCGCGATGCGGCGGCCGTCCATGATCGCCCGTTCGAGGCGATCGTACTCACGGGGTGTGAGGTGTGCCACTCAGTCGGCTCCGCACCACTCGAGCGCCAGGCGTTCGAGGACCGCTGTCGCGCGCACGATTTCGTCCTCGGAGACCCATTCCGTCGCGGAATGCGCGAGCGCGATGTCGCCCGGTCCGTAGCAGATCGCCGGAATGCCCGCGGCGTTCAGCAGGGCGGCGTCCGTCCACGCGGAAAGGCCTTCGATACCGGCGGGCTGGCCCGTGCCTTCAATCGCACTCGCCAGCGCGCGCACCACAGGCGCGCCAGGCGCGACGTCGCTCGGCCATTGGGAGAAGACATGCCGCACGCTGCCGCGCACCGCGGGCGTCGAGGCGGAGACGCGGGCGAGCGCCAGCTCCATCTCCGCCACGGCGTCGTCAGGCGACTCGCCGGGGACCGTGCGGCGCTCCACGGCGAGCAGGCAGTGATCCGGGTACGTCGACCAGCCGCTTCCGCCATTCACCGCGGACGCATGCAGCGATGCATGACCGAGCAGCGGATGCGTGTGCCTGACGAGTTCCTCCCGCTCGAGCCGATCCAGCTCCGTGAGCAGGAGACCGCAATGACGGATGGCGTCGACGCCGACATCGTACCGGCTGCCGTGGGCCGCGCGCCCCGCGAACGTGACCTCCGTCCAGGTGAAGCCCTTGTGCGCGGGGGCGATCGCGAGGCGCGTGGGCTCGGTCACGATGCACGCATCGGCGCGTACGCCACGCTCGAGCAACCCCCGAGTGCCGGCGCTCTGCCACTCCTCGTCCACGACGGCGGCTATGACGATCTCACCGGCCAGCCCCGCCTGCGCGGCGCGCCAGGCCGCGCAGCACATGGCCGCGACGCCGCCCTTCATGTCGGTCGCGCCGCGGCCGTACAGGCGGCCGTCGACCGTCTCGCCCTCGAACGGCGGATGCGTCATGCCGTCCACGCCCACCACGTCGAGGTGCCCGTTGAACATCAGGGAGCGCCCACCGGGCCGGCCGATGCGGGCGACCACGTTAGGCCGGCCATCGACGACGTCCTGCAGCGTGACACGAAAGCCCCACGTCTCGAGCAGCGCCGCCAGCACCTTCGCGACTTCACCTTCGGCGGGCGCACCGGGCACGAGGGCCGGGTTCCGTGAATCGACCCGCACCAGGAGGCGGGTGAGGGCGACCGCGTCACCCGGCGCCGGGATCATTGGCCCGGCGACGCCGCGCCGGCGCGGACCGGCTCGTTCTGCCTGACGATATGGAAGCCACGCCGCGACACGCGGATCGTGAGCAGCTGCGCGTGCGCGGCCATTGCTCGCCTGACCTCCTCCTCGCGCCCCTCGGCCGCGATCGCGAGCACGCAGCCGCCACCCGATGCGCCTAACGCCTTTCCGCCGAGGGCGCCCGCCTTCCCTGCCTCGTCGAGGACGGTGTCGATGAGCGGCGTGGGGATCGCGGGATGCAGTGCGCGCTGGTGGACCCAGTGTTCGCCCACAAGACGCCCGAGCGCGACGACATCGCCGGCCTCGAGCGCCCTAACCATCTGCGCCGCGAGGTCGCGCATCCGGTCGAGGCAACCCAGCACACGACCCTCCCGGGCACGATACGCGTCGATCACGGCCGTGATGGTGTTGCTGGAGATGCGCGATTGCCCCGTGTACGCGACCACGCACCGGCGATTGAGCGCGTCGACCACCTCGTCAGGCAGCGGAATGCGTCGCGCGGTGACCTGGCCACCAAACCAGAGTCCGAGCGCGCCACCCATCGCGGCGGCGTAGTGGTCCTGCCTTCCGCCGGCTATTCCAAGGTCCTCGACCTCGAGTCGCCGGCTGTCTTCGGCGAGGCAGTCGGGCGCGACACCTTCCCCTCGCCAGGCGGCGAGCGCGCCGAGGACGGCCACGCCGGCGGCGGAAGATCCGCCGAGACCAGCGCCCAGTGGGTATTCGGCATCGACGTGCACATGAACGTTCGGCATCGCCGCGCGACGCGTAGCCGCGAGGGCCAGCGCAGTGTCCGGACTCAACGGGTCTGCTGAAGATGCGGCCGAGTCGCCCGAAAGCTCGCGGACGGTGGCCACGGCATGAAGCTCGATCGCCACGTTGCACACGCAGCCGCCCTGTTCGTCGCTATAAGGCGGTACGTCTGTCCAACCGCCCCCGAAATCGAGGCGAGCCGGTGCGCGGGCGATGAGTGCAGCCATGGCCATACGATATGCGGGCGGAAGCACGCCGCGCGAACGCCGACGATGCTACTTCTTTGCGGCGGGCTTCTTGGCCGGCGCCGCCTTCTTCGGCGCGGCCGGTTTCTTTGCGGGCGCAGCTGGCGCCTTTGCTTTCGGTGGCGCCTTTGCCTTGGGTTCGGGCTTGCGACCCGAATCCGTCTTGGGCGCTTTCCCGCGTTTAGAGCTTGCTTCCTCGGCCTCGCGGATGAGCTTGTCCGCTTCTTCCTGCGTCATCTGCCCACGGCGGACCATGTACTGGACGAGGTCCCGAGCACTTTCCACGGCAAACGCGGTTAATCCCGCCGCCGCGCCAATGACGTCGCGTAGCGCGCCGGACATCTTGCTGCCGGCCTCGAGACTGATCTCGTGGGCGCGCGCCGCAAGCTCCGCCACCGTGTCGCGGACGTCCTGTCCACGATGTCCTGGACTGCGTTTTGGTGGAGGCGGAGCTTCCTGCGCCGGCTCGCCGGTCGCTGGCTCGTTGTCGTTCGGGCCTGCCGATTCAGTCATTGGTGCGAGAGGGAGTCGGCCAAGCGCGGGGGTTCTTCCGGATGGTGGCCGGTCAGTCTCGTCGGCCGATGAAGTGGCGTAAGACTGGTCGCGTGGCTTTCGTGGGTTTTGTGCGGCGCTAAGTATATGCTGACTTGAGACATACGCAAGGACGTTCGAGCGGTGTCTCCGGTGTTCATCTACATCGTAGGCTTAACCAGTATTTTACGACAGTATAGTTACAGTTAGGGGACATATACGTGCCAATCAAGCTCAAAAACGTCAGAATCCTTGATTTGTCGCGGGTTCTCGCGGGACCTCTTTGCAGCATGATGCTCGGCGATCTTGGTGCCGACGTCATCAAGGTAGAGAGACCCGGTCAGGGCGACGAATCGAGAGGGTGGGGACCACCGTTCGACGCCGACGGTGAGAGCGCCTACTACCTGTGCTGCAACCGGAACAAGCTGTCGGTCGCGCTCGACCTTGATGTAACCACGGATCGGGAACTCCTCGATCAGCTCATGCGAGGTACCGACGTCGTCCTCGAGAATTTCCGTGAGGGCGCCTTGGCGAACCGGGGAATAGCGGCATCGGAGTGGCTCGAACGGAATCCGAACTTGATCTGGTGCACGATCTCAGGCTTTGGTCCTGGGATCGACCGGCCCGGTTACGACTTTGTGGTTCAAGCGGAGTCCGGCTGGATGTCGATCACCGGTGACCCGTCCGGGTCACCGATGAAAACAGGCGTCGCCCTCGCGGACGTCCTTTCCGGAAAGGACGCAACGATCGCGATCCTCGGTGCTCTGCTCGCACGGGAGCGCTCGCTCGAGCCGCTTCCCGCGACGGACCGCCACCTCCATATCGCGCTGAGTCACTCGGCGACGGCGGCGCTGATCAATGTGGCGCAGAACACGCTCGTCAGCGGCGACGATCCACGACGGTGGGGTAACGCGCACCCAAACCTCGTCCCATATCAATTGTTCGACGCGCGCGATCGGCAAGTGGTGATCGCCGTCGGCAACGACAGTCAATGGAGAGCGGCATGCCGGGCTCTCGGACTGGATGCCCTCGCCGCGGATGAGACGCTCAACACCAACGCCGGTCGCCTGGCGCAGCGCTCGCGCGTGGTGGGAAGCATCGCCGAGCGCCTGACGACCGCGAGCGCGAGCCACTGGTTAGGCGCGCTGGCGGCGGCCGGTGTGCCGAGCGGCGTCGTGCGATCGGTGCGCGACGCGCTCAGCGATGTTGCCGCGAGTCCAGTCACCGGTGTCTCGCCGTCGGTGCCGGGCACTGTGCGACTGCGTCCGCCGAGACTCGACGAGCATGGCGCGGCCATTCGCAGGGAAGGCTGGGGTGTCTTCCATCACAAATAACCCCTGATTTCGCACGCAGAAAGCCGATCCTGTTACGCCGTGGGCCACGAATCGTCTTATCGGCGTGACAACGCATGCCATCCAGCAGGCCGGAATAACAGGGCTATCCAGAGGTGGGCGACGCGGTTATGCTGATGCCGTGAAATCGACGGCGCCCGCAGAGCAGATAGACCAGGTTGATGCGGATCAGGAGATCATCGCGCGAGTACTCGCAGGTGAGCGCGATGCTTTCTCCCTCCTCATTCATCGTTACTCCGATCCGCTGTTCCGGCACGCGCTCGGGATGACCGGAAGCCCCGACGTCGCGGAAGACATCCTGCAGATGTCCTTCATCAAGGCCTATAGCCACCTGGCCGAAGTGCGAGGACGGTTCGATGCATGGGTCTTTCGCATCGTGGCTAACGGTTGCAAGGACTGGCTGAAAAACATTCGTCGGACGCACTTGAGCTATGACGAAGACGATCAGCCAACCGGTTATGCAAATCCCGAAGAGGAGCTGGACCTCAGCGAATTACGATCGGATCTCGACAAGGCGTTGCAGACACTCCCCGTGTCGTTGCGCGAAGCCTTCATCATGAAGCACGTCGAGGGCCGCTCGTATGAGGAAATGGCGGACTTACTGAGTACAACGGTCGGGGCACTCAAAATGCGTGTTCATCGCGCACGAGAAGCTCTGCAGGCACTATTAGAGGAGAAATACGCGTGAAGCTGGACGATATGTTCGAGCCTAACAGGCGCGGTGAAGCTGCCCGGGAGGGCGGCAAGCAGTCGGGAGAGGGCAATGCCCCGCTCGCGGATCGTGAGGTTCCGCTCGCCCAGGTTGTGACGATGGACCAGATCCATCGCTGGCTCGATGGTGAAGCGCCGGAACCAACGGGGCTTCGTGCGGACCAGACTCGCTCGATCGATTTCTGGCGTCGTCTCGATGAGGAATCGGAACGTCGTCGCCGCGTGGTCACGCCGCCGTATGTCGCGGCGCGGATCATGGCGTCGCTTCCGGACACGGCCTCGGTGACGGCAGTCGCACCGTGGTACAAGAAGGACGTTCACCTGTCGCCGGCGACGATCATCGCGCTCGCGGCTGGTGCCTTCGCACTGGGCCTGCTGGCGATGCGGCTGATCGCCGGCTGAACGACGCTGCCTAACAATTGAAGGCGCCGCTCCGAAAGGGGCGGCGTTTCTCTTGAGGCAACAGGCACCGGGCAACAGGCATCAGCTTCGGGTGTGAGGGAAGCAGCCCTGGACCCCGCCTCTGGTGCCTGATGCCTGGTGCCTCGTGCCTCTGTTGCGTGCACGCGGCACCCAGGGGCACAAGGGACGGTGTCGGGGTGCCCCACCAGCTTCGTGTCCCCTTAACGGCCCGGGTACGACCCCCGTCTCACTGTCCGTGCGGACGGTTCGGGGCGCACGACTCGACGCCGCAACGCACAGACGTTCAATTTCCCGCAGTGGCGGTGCGCGACCGCCTCGAGG
>Ga0111539_10004294_pt1 | contig 18643 bp, 22 predicted proteins | sample RhiMethybrSRZTD1_FD_79667 | JGI IMG/M metagenome (GOLD analysis project Ga0111539, IMG submission 79667) | Populus rhizosphere microbial communities from Tennessee, USA - Rhizosphere MetaG P. TD hybrid SRZTD1 (version 2) (version 2) | ecosystem: Host-associated > Plants > Roots > Rhizosphere >... | reverse complement strand
CGACGGCTCGGTCCTGCTCGTCCACCCAGAGCCGCCCGGCGAGGCGGCGGAACACCGAGTCCCAGTCGAGCGGGAAGTCTCCCGGCAGCGCCTGGAAGTCGAACGCGATCGCGCAGCGGCCGGAGAGCTCCTCGCGCGCGACCGCCGTGAAGCGGTAGCGCTCGAGCAGCTTCGAGATGCGGACCCCGGGCAGCTCGCTCGCCGTCTTCCCGGCGGCGATCGCGTCCGCCTGCTCCCGCACGCGCTTGTCCTCCTTCTCGAGCTCCTGCCGCGTGAGCGGCTTTCCGTCGCGTGCGACCACCCGGCGCACCGGGCGGCCCTTGACCATGAACACCTCGAGCTCGCGCGTGCGCCGCCGCGTGACCTTCAAGCCGGCGTCGAGGTCCTCCTTGACCTCGCTCGCGTCGTACGCGTAGCGCGAGAGCGCCTCCTCGCGGTTGCGCTGGGCGGCGACGAGTCCGCGTACGTAGGTATCGCCGTCGGGCAGGGGCGCCGCGGCCGGGCAGGCGTTCAGGAGCAGCGCGAAGAGGACCACGCTTCGATCTTCGCCCGGGACGAAGGGGCGTGCGAACGCCGCGCGGGTGCTAGACGGTCGTGAGCAGCGGGGCGGCGTCCTCCGGATCGAGGAAGCGGACGCCGACGTCGAAGGCGGGCTCGATCTCTCCCGGCACGCGCTCGACCCGCACCACCTGGCCGCGCAGGCCCACGGGAGTCGAGCCGATGCGCTCGATCGTCAGGCTCACCGCGCTGCCGAGCGGAACCGCCTCGCGCAGGCTCACGAGCAGGCCGCCCTCGGACACGTTCTTGACCCGCGCGGGCGCGCGCCCGGCGCGGGTCGCCACCGTGACGCCCTGGGGCGACATCTGTCGCCGGAAGCGGCGCCTTTCCCCCTGCGGCAGCAGTATGCGGTTCTTGCCCGCGGCCTTGGCGCCGTAGAGCCCGGCGTCGGCCTGCACGATGAGGTCGGCGGGCGTCCCGGCGTCGTCGGGGAAGACGGCGATGCCGCCCGAGATCGTCACGATCGAGCGGCCGCGCGCGAAGCGCTCCTCGATCCTGCGGCGGATGCGCTCGGCGACCACGAACGCCCCGAGCCGCGAGGTGTCGGGCAAGAGCACCGCGAACTCCTCGCCGCCGTAGCGGGCCGCGACGTCGATCTCGCGCACGCCCTCGCGCACCACCGCGGCCGCGCGCATCAGCACGCGGTCGCCCTCGACGTGGCCGCGCTCGTCGTTGATCTGCTTGAAGTCGTCGAGGTCGAGCAGCAGCAGCGCCGCGCGCAGGCCGTGGCGCTTGGAGCGCAGCACCTCCTGCCGCAGCGCCTGCAGGAAGAACGAGTGGTTGTAGAGACCCGTGAGGCCGTCGGTGACCGCCGAGCGCTCGGTGCGCTCGTAGTTCGCGAGCTCGATCATCTTCGGGTTCCGAAGATCGCGGCTGACGTTCGAGAAGTAGTCGAGGATGGCGACGCGCAGGCCGGGATCCCGACCAATCGCTGTACGGAGTGTATCCCGATGTTTAACGACTTTCTTCCAGTGTCGCGCGGCCTGACGCTCAGTGAAGTTGAGGTGCGTGAGGAGGTAGAGCAGCGACGAATAGAGCGGATCGCCCTGGCTCTTCTTGCGCTCGAACTGCTCGAGGAGAGCCTCTTCCTGCCCCGGCCCCGCCTCCAGGAACTCGAGCAGCGACTGGCGGAAGTTCAGAGTCTCGGCAGGGCTCTTCACTGTGGTTGGATCGTGGGGGTCTCGCGTCCGGGGCGAGACTGTATGATAGTCGCGCGCGACTTGTCCAGAGTCCTTTTCGGAGACGCAAAGTGATCCTCGAAGCCTTGCTTGTGCTCGCCGCGGCGAGTGAAACGCCTGCGCGCGCGTCGAGCGCGACGCCGTCTTCCGGTCTCTACTTCGAGCAGACGACGGTGGTGGTGCCGCAGGGTGCCACGCCCGGCGCCGGCGTGCGCTCGCGCGTCTGGCACTCGGCGCGCCGCATGCGGCTCGAGGCGGGCGACGCGCCCGGCGGGCCGGCGCTCGTGCTGCGGCTCGACGAGGGCCGCGCGCTGCGGCTCGACCCCGAGTCGAAGGTGGCCTACGAGATCGATCCCGCGGGGCTGCGCGCACGCTCGCACCAGGACGCCTCGGTCGTCGCCTCGCTCATGGGCGGAGCCGACGACGCGATGCGCACGACGCCGCTCGAGGGGGAGCGCACGATCGCGGGCCACGCCTGCCACGGCTTTCGCCTGAAGAGCCGCAGCGCGAGCGTCGAGCTCTGGGTCGCCGCGGACCTGCCGCGCGGCGGATCCGTCTTCGCCGACTTCCTGGAGTGGTCCGGCGCGGCGCAGGCGCTGCCCGGCCTCGTCGCGGCGATCCGCGAGCTGCCGGGCTTCCCGCTCGAGACCCGCGCGCGCGTGAGCGTCCTGGGCGAGACGCAGGAGACGCTGTCGATGGTGACGAAGATCCGGGTCGGGCCCCAGGAGGCGTCGCTCTTCGAGGTGCCGAGCGGCTGGCGCGTCCAGCCGAGCGCACCGGCCGCACCCTAGGCGAAGGAGGTCCTGGTTCGATGAGAATCGTCCTGACGATCCTCGGCAACGCGCTCGCGCTGCTGGCGACGGCGTACTTCGTGCCCGGCATCCGTTTCACGGGCAGCGTCGGCCAGCTGCTGCTGGCGGGGCTGATCTTCGGCCTGCTGAACCTGATCGTGCGGCCGGTCGCGATGTTCCTGTCGCTGCCCGCGCTGGTGCTGACGCTCGGGCTGTTCTACTTCGTGCTGAACGGGCTGCTGCTCTGGGGCTTCTCGAAGCTGATGCCCGGCTACGACGTGAGCGGGCTCTGGGCCGGCATCCTCGGCAGCCTCGTGATCATGCTGATCAACTGGGTGGTGGGCCTGCTGCTGCCGGGGAACAAGTAGGCTTCAGGCGAGCGGGCTCGTCGCGACGAGCGCCAGCACCTCGTCCGGCGTGCGCGCCCGCTGCAGCAGCGGCAGGTCCTCGGGACCGATCTTGCCGCGGCCGAGGAGCGATCCCTTCACCCAGGCGACGAGACCGTCCCAGTAGTCGTCGTCGCCGGCCAGGATCACGGGGAACGCCGGCACCTTCCGCGTCTGGACCAGCGTGACGGCCTCGAAGAGCTCGTCGAGCGTGCCGAAGCCCCCGGGCAGGATCACGAACGCCTTCGTGTACTTCACGAACATGACCTTGCGCACGAAGAAGTAGCGGAAGCTCACGACGCGCGTGAGGTAGGCGTTCGGCTTCTCCTCGTGGGGCAGCTCGATGCAGACCCCGATCGACTGACCGCCCGCCTCGAACGCCCCCTTGTTGACCGCCTCCATGTGCCCGGGGCCGCCGCCGGTGATGACCGCGTGGCCGGCCTTCGCGAGCGCCCGTCCGAGGTCCTCCGCGTACTTGTAGTCCGCGTCTCCCGGCCTGGCGCGGGCGGAGCCGAACACCGTAACGGCCCGCGGGATCGAGCTGAGCGTCTCGAAGCCCTCCACGAACTCCGCCATGATGCGGAAGATGCGCCAGGTATCCTCGCGCAGGAAGTCGGCCGCCGGTTCCTCCAAGATCCTCTCCTTCAACAGGTTCTGGATTATCGGCCGGCGCCTCGCCGATGGCAATGGCGGCGCCGTCGGGAGGAACCGGAGCGCGGGGCGGCGCGTTATGAAACCGGAGGGCAAAGGGCCGCCCCGTGTTTCAATGACCCGACCGAGCGAAGGGGCGCGAGAGGGCGAAGCGGCGGATGGGGGCCGAGGGTGGAGCCGATGACCGCGAACTCATGGAACGCCTCGCACGCGGCGACAGGGAGGCCCTCACCCCCCTCGTCGATCGCCACCAGCGCAGGCTCTATCGGATCGCCGTCGGCTACCTGCGCGAGCGCGAGGACGCGCTCGACGTCGTGCAGGAGGCCTTCGTGAAGGTGTTCCAGGCGGCCTCGCGCTGGGACGGCTCGGCCGACGCCGGGCCGTGGCTGTCGCGCGTGACCGTCAACCTCTCGATCGACCGCTGGCGGCGCAACAAGCGCCGCGGCCAGACCTTCTCGCCGCTCGCCGAGGGGGACCACCTGGACGTGCTGGCGGACCACCGCCCGGCTCCCGACCGCGGCGTCCTTGGACGCGAGAGCGGCGAGCGGCTGGCGGTGGCGCTGCGCGCGCTCCCGGAGCGCCAGCGCGCGGTGGTGGTGCTGCGCCACTACCAGGAGCTGAGCCTCGAGGAGATCGCGACGACGCTCGGCATGAGCCTCGGGACCGTGAAGAGCAGCCTGCACCGCGCGCTCCACCGCATGCGCGACACGCTCACGGAGGCGAAGCCGTGATCCTCGCCCACCTGCGGCTGCGCCGCCGCGTGAGCCTGCTCGCCGCGGGCCTCGCCCTTGGCCGCGAGCGCGACCAGGTGCTCGCTCATCTCGAGCTCTGCGCGCGCTGCCGCTCGGACTACGAGGGCCTCCGCGCCGTGGTCGCGGCGATCCAGCGGGATCCGCTGCGCTCGGCGGAGCCGCCGCTCTCCGCGTCCGTGCTCGCCGCGCGCGTGCTGCACCAGCTCGAGCGGGCCGAAGCGCCGGCGCGGCGCCCGCGCTACTGGCTGGCCGCGCTGCCGGTGGCGGCCGCGGCGCTCGCGGCCTTGTTCCTGGCGCCGTCGGTCGTCGAGCGGCTGCGGCCCGAGCCGCGCGTGGCGCGCGCGCCGATCCCGCCGGCGGAGCCGAACACGCTGCTGAGCGAGGACGCGCTCGCGCGCATCGAGCGCAACCTGGCGCGCGAGCAGGCGGCGCGCTACCTGAACGAGGCGGGCGAGGTGCTGGTCACGGTGGCCGCCACCGGCGTCGACTGCGACCGCAAGGACGACCGCCTCGACATGGGCGAAGCCACCGAGCGCAGCCGCGAGCTGCTCGAGAGGCGCCGGCTGGTGGTCGACTCGGGCGAGGCCGTCGCGAGCGCGCAGGGCGTCTTCGACGACGTCGAGCTCGCGCTGCGCCAGGTCGCGGAGCTGCCCGCGTGCGTGAAGCGGCACGACGTCGAGCTCGTGCAGAAGGACGTCGAGGCGCGCCAGCTGCTGATGCGGATCCGGCTGATGCAGCGGGAGCTCGAGGGATGAGCCGGCGGCTCGTCGCGCTCGGCGTCGCGGCCGCGCTCTTGTCCGCGCTCGCGGCGGCCGCCGCGCCCGACCCGGAGGCGCTGCGCCAGGCCAAGGCCCTCTTCTTCGACCGCCAGTACGCCGAGGCACGCGCGGCGTGGCAGGGGATCCTGGACGCGGGCGGGATGAAGGACGCGCCGGCGGCGCCCTACTGGATCGCGCGCTGCAGCGAGAGCCTGGGCGAGAGCGAGCGCGCGCTCGGCGAGTACGGACGCTACCTCGACACGAAGCCTGCCGACCGCGCGCTCGTGGAGGAGGCGAAGACGAGCCGCGTCTCGCTCGCGGTGAAGCTCGCGAAGCAGGGCCAGCCGGCGCACACGCGCATCGCGTTCGACTCGCTCCGCGACGTCAGCCGCACCGTGCGCTACTTCACGGCGCTGCAGGTGGCCACGCTCGGCCCGCCCGAGTGCCGGCCGGCGCTCCCGGTGCTGAAGGAGATCCTGGCGAATGAGAAGGACGAGGACCTGGCCGAGCGCTCCAAGCTCGCGCTGCTGAAGTGCGACGCCACGGCGCTGCCGCCGCCGGCTCCCGCGCCTCCCAGGCCGTCCGCGAGCGCCAGGCCGGCCGCGCCCGCCAAGGCGGCGAGCTGGGTGCACATCCGCATCTACGAGAAGGGCGAGTCGAAGCCGAACGTGGCGATCAACCTGCCGGTGGCGCTCGCGGACCTCGTCTTCAAGTCGCTGCCCGACAGCGCGATGCAGGACCTGCGCCGGGAAGGCTACGACGCGCGCAGCTTCTGGGAAGCGCTCAAGAAGACGGGGCCGGCCGAGATCCTGACGGTCGAGGGCAAGGACGGCGAGCGGATCCAGGTCTGGCTCGAGTAGGACGAGGAGGAAACATGAGGCGGATGGTGGCGTTCGTGTTCCTGGGTGCTTCGCTCGCGGTGCCGGCTGCGGCCGACCGCTCCGACGACGACCTGCAGGCGGTGCGCAAGGCGGTCGCTTCCTCCTCGGCCCCGGCCTCGGCCGCGCGGCAGGACAAATCGAGACCGCCCGCCGAGGAGGAGCCGGCGCCGCCCCAGGCGCGCCGGCCGCTGAAGAGCAGCGACCTCAAGTGGCTGCACGTGCGGGTCGCGCCGAAGGCCGGCGGCAAGAGCGGCCGCGTGTCGGTGAACGTCCCGCTCGGCCTGGTGAAGCTGTTCGGCGACGACTGGCCGATCCCGACGGGCCCGAGCTGCCAGCGCCACGACCGCTGCCACCTGACGCTCGGGGACATCCTGCGCGCGCTCGACTCCGGCCAGACGCTCGTCGACATCGAGGACGACGAGGCGAGCGTCAAGGTCTGGGTGGAGTAGGCGCTCCCGTCCCCCGCTGGCGACAACGGGTGCGCCCTGCGGGCGACGCCTGGACAGGGCCAGCCGCCGAAGTGCTTGAGCCGCAACACCGTCCCTCCGGGAATGCCGCTTGCTAGACAAGGCTCGTGGCACTCGCACTCGGAGGATCGCGATGAAAGCTGCGATGAAGGCAATGATTCCGGCGCTCGCGCTGGCCGCGGCGCTTCTCATGGCTACGTCGGTGCAGGCCAACGACCGTCATGGCCGCGGCTACTCCGACGGGGGGTACTACGGACAGGGCTATCGGGGCGGCCACTCCGGCGGCAAGGGCTATCACGGCAAGCCGTACCGCTACTCGAACCGCTACTACGGCTCGAACCGCTACTACGGCGGGGGCCACTACAGGGGCGGCGGCTACTACCGCCCGTACAACCGCTACTACTACGCGCCGCCGTCGTACTACTCGCCCTACGCGCAGCCCTACTACTACGGCTACGGCCCCGGCTACTACGCGCCGGCGCCGCCGCCGCCGGCCTACGGCCCGCGCGTCGGGATCGGGCTCTACTTCAACTTCTGATCGACTAGCCGGGCGGGGCGTAGTACCCGAGCTTGTGGCGGATCTGCACGCCCTCGCGCTCGGGCACGCGCACCACGATGCGCCGCCACTTGCCGTCGCGGCGCAGGTTCGAGGAGATGTAGCCGACGCTGTAGAGCGTGCGTAGCTCCTCGGCGATGCGGTCGTAGACCGAGTCGAGCTCGCCGATCGAGCTCGGGAAGTAGGCGCGCCCGCCGGTCTCGCGCGTGAGCGCGTTGAACAGGTACTCCGCCTGGCTGAAGGCGGCGCGCGCGCGGTCCTGCGCGCGCGCGGGCCGCAGGCTGATCGTGTAGATGTTGATCTCGCTCTTCTTGGCGAGGTCGAGCACCTGGTCGTCCGTGACGAGCGAGGCCGTGTCCTCGCCGTCCGACAGCATCACGATCGCGCGGCGCCGCAGCTCGGCGGCCTTCTTGTCGCGCGTCAGGTCCTTGAGCGCGACGTAGAGCGCGTTGTGGAGTGCCGTCGGGCCCGAAGCCTCGGTCGAGCGGATCGCCTTCTCGAGCAGGGGCAGGTCGTTCGTGAAGGTCTGCAGCGGCGTCGCTCGCTCGTTGAACTGCACCACCTGTGCGAGGTCCTGCGGCCTGAGCGTCTTGGTGAAGCGGATCGCCGCGTCCTGCGCGGTCTTGAGCTTCTCCTCCATCGAGGCCGAGGTGTCGATCATCAGCACCATCGAGATCGGCAGGTTCTCGTGCGTGAACAGGCTCAGGTCCTGGCGGATGCCGTCCTCGAACACCGCGAAGTCGCGCTGGACGAGGTCGGTCACGAAGTTGTTGCGGGCGTCCGTCACCGAGAGGCTCAGGTTGATGATCTCGATCCCGGTGCCGAAGATCGGGCCCTGCTGGCGCGCCTGGGCGGGCGCGTGGCTCGGCAGGGCGAGGGCCGCCGCGAGGGCGAGCGCTATGAGCTGCGGCGTCTTCATGGAGGCGGAGCTCGGACCTCTCAGCGCTTTTTGGGCTCGTCGCGCTTCTTGGGCTCGTCGCGCAGCGCGAGCTGGGGAATCAGCACCTTGGTGCCGGGCCGCGCCACGCTCAGCTCGAGCTTGCGCTTCTTCAGGGCGGGCACGCTCGCGTAGCGCAGCCGGTAGGCGGAGACGAGGTTCGCGGACAGCTTGCGCAGCGCCCCGTCGAGCGCCATGTAGGACAGCACCGTGTCGGCGCGCCCGCCGCTGCCCGTCGCCAGGCGGTCGAGCGTGTAGCTCAGGCGCTGGCGCACGTCCAGGTCCGCGGCGCCCGAGTCCACCTGCACCGACAGGAACAGGTCGGCCTTGCCCTCGGCGTCGTCCGCCGCGTGCTGCTTGTCGCGATAGCTGAACTCCGGGCCCATCCCGGTCACGGCGATCACCACCCGCCGCTCGTCCTCCTTGGCCGCCTTGTTGAGGTCCGCCGACGCCTCCGAGAGCGCGTCGAGCGTGTAGTTGCCGCCCTGCGGCGCCACGCGCCGCAGCGCCGCGCCGGCGGCGGCCCGGTCCTCGGTGTAGTCCACGAGCTTCGTCGGCCGGTCGCCGGTCGTCCAGAGCGCGTAGCGGGTGCCCTCGGGCAGCCGGTTCACCAGCCCGACGAGCGCGTCGACCGCGTTCAGCCGATAGGAGCTGGCGACGTCCGCGCTGGTGTCGACGAGGATCGCGACCACGAGCGGGCGCGTGTCGCGCTGGAACGACGCGATGTCGCGGTGGACGCCGTTCTCGGCGAGCGCCACGTCGTCCACCGAGACGTCCGCGACCTCGCGGCCCTTCTCGTCGACCAGGGTGACCGTGAGCGCGCGCATCTCGGTGCCCGTCGCCGCGTCGTTCGTCTGGGCGAGCAGCGGGAGGAGAGAAAAGAGGAGCAACGCCGACATGCCGTATCCTGAGACCACTATAGGTTCCGCCGAGAGGCAGCGTCAAACCTGGAGACGAGGCTGATGCCGCGGGCCGCGGTGATCACGGTGAGCGACGCCTGCGCGCGCGGGGAGCGCGAGGACCTGTCCGGAGCCGAGGCGCGTCGGCTGCTCGCCGAGGCGGGGTTCGAGCTCGCCCCGTCGGTGGTGGTGGCCGACGAGCGCCCCGGCATCGCGCAGGCGATCCGGGAGGCGGCCGCGGGCGCGGGGCTCGTCGTCACGACCGGCGGGACCGGCCTCGCGGCCCGCGACGTGACGCCGGAGGCGACGCTGGACGTCCTGGACCGCGAAGCCCCGGGCATCGCCGAGCACCTGCGCGCGAAGGGCCTCGCGGAGACGGCGCTCGCGCCCTTGTCGCGCGGGCGCGCCGGGCTCGTCGGGGCGTGCCTGGTCGTGAACCTGCCCGGCTCGCCGAAGGGCGTGAGGAGCGGGATCGCGGCCCTGCTGCCGCTCCTGCGCCACGCGATCGACCTGCTCGAGGGGCGCACGGGCCACGGGGCCGGATGAGACATCCGCTGGTTGACGCTGTTTCGAAGCGTCCCATATGATCCGCGCGGCGCCTGGCGTTCGCCCGAGGTGACATGCGGCCCTTCCTCCTGCTGATCCCCCTGCTGCCGCTTCTGGGTTTCATCTTCAACATCACGCTCGGACGCCGGCTGCCGCCGCGCGCGGCCCCGGCCGAGACCCCGCACGGCCACGGCCGGCCGGCGCCGCACCCGCTCGTCGGCATCGTCGCCGCCGGCAGCGTGCTGCTCTCGTTCCTCGTCGCGCTGCGGGCGGTGCTGCTGGCGCAGACGGCGAACGACCACGCGATCGTCGAGCGGCTCTACACCTGGCTCCCCGGCGGGCTCGCCGAGACCGCCGTGCGCACGGCGCCCGGCGCCACGCCGTTCAACGTCGAGTGGGCCTACCTGCTCGACCCGCTGTCGTCGGTGATGGTGCTGTTCGTGACGTTCGTGGGCTTCCTGATCCACGTCTACTCGATCGGCTACATGGGCCAGGACCCCGGCTACCCGCGCTTCATGGCGTACCTCAACCTCTTCATGTTCGCGATGCTCACGCTCGTGCTGGCCGCGAACTACGCGGTGCTGTTCGTCGGCTGGGAAGGTGTCGGGCTCTGCTCGTACCTGTTGATCGGGTTCTGGTTCGACCGCCAGAGCGCCAGCGACGCCGGCAAGAAGGCGTTCATCGTCAATCGCATCGGCGACGCGGGCTTCCTGCTCGGGATGTTCCTGGTGTTCGTGAGCTTCGGCACGCTCGACTTCCGCACCGTGGCGGCGGCCGCCGCCGAGCTCCCGGTCGAGACCGCCTGGGGCGGCGCGCTCACGCTGATCGGCCTGCTGCTGTTCGTGGGCGCCTGCGGCAAGAGCGCCCAGCTGCCGCTCCACGTGTGGCTGCCCGACGCGATGGAGGGCCCGACGCCGGTCTCCGCGCTGATCCACGCGGCGACGATGGTGACCGCGGGGGTCTACATGGTCGCGCGCTCCGGGCCGATCTACGCGCACGCGCCGCGCGCGATGATGACCGTCGCGCTCGTCGGCGCGCTCACCGCCTTCTTCGCCGCCACGATCGCGCTCGTCCAGAACGACATCAAGCGCGTGCTCGCCTACTCGACCGTGAGCCAGCTCGGCTACATGTTCCTCGCCTGCGGCGTCGGAGCCTTCGCCGCGGGCGTCTTCCACGTCTTCACCCACGCCTTCTTCAAGGCGCTCCTGTTCCTGGGCGCGGGCTCGCTGATCCACGCGCTCTCGGGCGAGCAGGACCTGCGTCGGATGGGCGGCCTGCGCGCGAAGCTGCCCTGGACGCACCGCACGATGCTCGTGGGCTGCGTCGCGATCGCGGGCATTCCGCCGCTCGCCGGCTTCTTCTCGAAGGACGAGATCCTGTGGTCGGCCTACCGCGTGGGCGGGTACGGGCGCACCGTGTGGGCGATCGGCATCGCGACGGCGGCGCTCACGGCCTTCTACATGTTCCGGCTCTACTCGCTCGCCTTCCGCGGCAACTTCCGCGGCCCGGAGGAGGCGCTCTACCAGGTCCACGAGGGGCCGGCCACGATGCGCGTGCCGCTCGTGGTGCTGGCGGCGGGCTCGATCGTGGCGGGTCTGTTCGGGGTCCCGGGCGTGCTCTTCGGATCGAACCGGATCGAGCACTTCCTGGAGCCGGTGTTCGAGCCCGCGCGCCGCGCCCTCGCCTCCGTGTTCCCCTCGCCGGCAGAGGGCAGCGTCGAGCTGGCGCTGATCGTGCTGAGCGTGCTCGTCGCCGCGGCGGGAGTCACGCTCGCGCGGCGCTTCTACTCCGGCTTCTCCTCGATGCCGGTGCGCCTGATGGAGTCCTTCCCGGTGACCCACCGCGTGCTCGCCAACAAGTACTTCGTCGACGAGCTCTACGCGGCGGTCTTCGTGCGGGGCCTGGCGCTCGGCGGCGGAGGCGCGCTTCACGCGAACGACCGCTTCGTGGTGGACGGGGGCGACGGCGAGCTGCGGCCCGGGCTCGGGGTGAACGGGCTCGCGTGGGGCGTGCGCGACCTGCTGGCGAAGGCCTCGAACCTGTGGGACCGCTACGTGGTCGACGGCGCCGTGAACGCGACGGGGCTCGCGCTCGACAACGCGAGCTATGCGCTGCGCGCGCTGCAGAACGGTCTCGTCCAGCACTACGCGCTCGGCATGCTGATCGGCCTGTTCCTGCTGATCGCGGCCGGCCGCTTCCTGCTCGGGCTCTACTGAGGGAGGTCGAAACAGCGAGGCCATGAGCTTCTTCCGCGACCACCTGCTCTCCCTGATCATCTTCACGCCCCTCGTGGGCGCGCTGGTGCTGCTGCTGCCTGCTTTCGCGTCCCGCTCGAAGGAGCAGGCGGTGCGCTACGTCGCGAACGGCTTCGGGCTCTTCGGCTTCCTCGTCAGCCTGCCGCTCTGGTTCGGCTTCGACAAGAGCTCCGCCGACTTCCAGTTCGTCGAGCGCGCGGCCTGGATCCCGTCGATCGGCGTCCAGTACCTGCTGGGCGTCGACGGGATCTCGGCGCTCCTGATCCTGCTCACCACGCTGCTCGGGGCGATCGCGATCCTCTGCTCCTGGAACGCGATCACCGAGCGCGTGCGCGGGTACTACGTCTTCCTGCTGCTGCTGCAGACGGGCATGATCGGCGTCTTCTGCGCGCTCGACCTCTTCCTGTTCTACGTGTTCTGGGAGGTGATGCTGGTCCCGATGTACTTCCTGATCGGGATCTGGGGCGGGGCGCGGCGGCTCTACGCGGCGATCAAGTTCTTCCTCTACACGCTGGTCGGCTCCGTGGTGATGCTGCTCGGGATCCTGGCGCTCTACTTCCGCTCCCGCTCGCTGCCGGAGTACGCGCAGACGGGCACTTTCGACTACATGGCCTGGCTGCGGATGGAGGTCCCGGCGGACCTGCAGTTCTGGGTGTTCCTCGCGTTCTTCGTGGGCTTCGCGATCAAGGTGCCGATGTTCCCGTTCCACACCTGGCTGCCCGACGCGCACGTCGAGGCGCCCACCGCGGGCTCGGTGATCCTGGCGGGCGTGCTGCTGAAGATGGGCACCTACGGCTTCATCCGCTTCTCGCTGCCGCTCCTGCCGCAGGCGACGCTCGACGCCGTGCCGTGGATGGCGACGCTCGCGATCATCGCGATCGTGTACGCGGGGCTCGTGACGCTCGTGCAGAAGGACATGAAGAAGCTCGTCGCCTACTCCTCGGTCAGCCACCTCGGCTTCGTCATGCTCGGCATGTTCGCGCTCAACCCGCTCGGCCTCGAGGGCAGCGTGCTGCAGATGGTCAACCACGGGCTCTCGACCGGCGGGCTGTTCCTGCTCGTCGGCGTGCTCTACGACCGGCGCCACACGCGGGAGATCGCCGCCTACTCCGGCCTCGCGCACGTGATGCCCGTCTACGCGACGATCACGCTCGTGCTGTTCCTCGCCTCGATGGGGCTGCCACTGCTCAACGGCTTCGTCGGGGAGCTCTTGATCCTGCAGGGCGCCTTCGCGGCGAACCGCGTGTGGGCGTGCTGGGCGGTCTCGGGCGTGGTGCTGGGCGCCGCGTACCTGCTCTGGCTCTACCAGCGCGTCTTCTGGGGCAAGGTCACGCACGAGGAGAACCAGAAGCTCAAGGACCTCGACCGTCGCGAGCTCGCGACGCTCGTTCCGCTCGTGCTGCTGTGCTTCTGGATCGGGGTCTACCCCAAGCCGTTCCTCGACTTCCTGCACCAGCCGGTCGCCCGGATCGCGGCCGTCGTCCAGCCCGCCAAGTACGCCCCGCCGGCGCGGGACGCGGGCGCCGCCGCCAGGCCCGCGGCGGCCCCGGCGAGCGGGCCGTGAGGATGCTGCGACCTGTCAGTTTTCGCAGGTGGGGAGCCGCGCAAGATCGGCTAACCTAGTCTTCTGGCTGCGGCGGCGCTCGCCGCGCCGTTTCGCGACAATCGGGCGGGGGGATCACATGAAGTGGCTGGGTTGTCTCGGCGTGATCGTCGTGCTCGCGCTGGTCGTGGGCGGAGTCGCCGTCGGTAAGTACAACACCCTGGTCGGCCTCGGGCAGGGCGTCGACGCCCAGTGGGCGCAGGTCGAGAACCAGTACCAGCGGCGCGCCGACCTGGTGCCGAACCTGGTCGCGACCGTGAAGGGCGCCGCCGACTTCGAGAAGTCGACGCTCGAGGCGGTGGTCAACGCCCGCGCGAGCGTAGGCCAGGTCAACGTCGACCCGAAGAACCTGCCGAACGACCCGGCGGCGATGGCGAAGTACCAGCAGGCGCAGGACGCGCTCTCGGGAGCGCTGTCGCGGCTCTTGGTGGTGGTCGAGCGCTACCCCGAGCTCAAGGCCAACGCCAACTTCCGGGACCTGCAGACGCAGCTCGAGGGCACCGAGAACCGCGTGGCGGTCGAGCGCATGCGCTTCAACGAGAAGGCGCAGGCCTACAACACCGAGCGGCTGCGCTTCCCGACGGTGATCTTCGCGAACCTGCTCGGGATGAAGGAGAAGGCGTACTTCCAGTCGACGCCGGGCAGCCAGCAGCCGCCGAACGTCAACTTCCAGTTCGGCGCCTCGCCGTCGCCGACGCCGGCTGAGCGTCGCTAGGCCGGAGCCCCGAATGCGCGCTCTCCTAGGCGCGCTCGCCGCCGCGTGCCTCGTCTGGAGCGGCGCGCCGTCGTGCGCCGAGGAGCCGCTGCCGCCGGCGCCGGCCCACTACTTCAACGACTACGCCGGCGTCGTCCCGCAAGGCGACGCCGCGCGGCTCGACGCCAAGCTCAGCCAGTTCGCGAAGGAGACCTCCACCCAGGTGGTGGTGGCGGTCTTCGACCACCTGCCGTCGCCGTCGCTCGAGGACTTCACGGTGCGGACGGCCGAGTCCTGGCGGGTCGGGCGCAAGGACTGGGACAACGGGGCGGTGCTCTTCGTGTTCGTGCAGGACCGCAAGCTGCGGATCGAGACGGGCTACGGCCTCGAGGGCGCGCTGCCGGACGCGCTCGCCCGCCGCATCCTCGACGAGCAGGTGGTGCCGCGTTTGCGCCAGGGCGACTGGGCGGGCGGGCTCGAGGCCGGGATCGACGGCATCCTGGCCGCGACGCGCGGCGAGTACAAGGCCGAGCCGCAGCCGCGCCGGCCGCGGAACGTGGCGCTGCCGACGCTGCTCATCCTCTTCTTCTTCGTGATGCTGCTGCTCTGGCTCGCGCGCCTGGGCGCGCTCCACATGCCGTCCGGCCGCACCTACTCCGGGCGCGGTCCGCGCCGCGACAGCAGCTACTGGGGCGGCAGCTCCTGGGGGGGCTGGGGAGGCGGCGGCGGCGGCTTCGGCGGCGGCTCGTTCGGCGGCGGCGGAGGCGGGGGCTTCTCGGGAGGCGGCGGCTCGTTCGGGGGCGGCGGCGCCTCGAGCAGCTGGTAGGAGGCGCGCGTGAGGCAGGACGAGTTCCTGGCGGCGATCGACGAGCCGCGCATCGTGGAAGCGATTCGAGAGGCCGAGGCGCGCTCGCGCGGCGAGATTCGCGTGCACGTGGCCGAGGGAGGCGTGAGCGACCCGCGGCGCGCCGCCGAGGCGGACTTCGAGCGGCTCGGCATGGCGGCGACCGCCGAGCGCAACGGTGTCCTGATCCTGGTGGCGCCCGAGAGCCAGTCCTTCGCCGTGATCGGCGACCGCGGCATCGACGAGAAGCTCGCGGCCGGATTCTGGGACGCGCTCGCCGCCTCGCTGCGCGACGAGTTCCGCGCCGGCCGCTTCACCGACGGGCTGGTGACGCTCGTGGCACGGGTCGGCGACGAGCTCGAGCGGCACTTCCCGCGCCGAACGGGCGACCGCGACGCGAACGAGCTGCCCGACGGCGTGAGCCGCGGCTAGGCGGCGCGGGGCTGTAGAATGCTCGACGACGCCATGCCGGAACGCCGACGCCGGGACATGCTGACACCGCTGCTGCTGTCGCTGGCGGTGATCCTGCTGCTGGCGTTCTGGGTCTTCAAGCCCTTCGTCCTGGTGTTCTCGGTCTCCGCCTGCGTCGCGCTGCTGCTGGCGCCGGCCCAGAAGCGCTTCGACAAGGCGTTCGGCGGCCGGCCCACGCTCGCGGCCTTCGTGCTGGTCCTGCTCACCACGGTCGTGATCCTGATCCCGATCCTGACCTCGCTCTTCCTGCTCGCGCGCCAGACCGCGGTCTTCCTCGACTGGATCAGGCTCCAGCCTCTGCTCGGACCCGAGGAGATGCAGCGCTTCTGGGAGGAGCTGCCGCGCCGCTATCCCGGCCTCAAGAGCTGGATAGCGTTCCTCCAGGCGCAGATCACGCCGGTCCTGAGCGGGGGCATCGCGCAGCTGGCGGGAGGCGCGAACGGCCTGCTGCAGAACGTGCTCGGCCGCGTGACCCATGCCGTGATCGACCTCGGGCTCTTCCTGCTGATGCTCTTCTTCCTGCTGCGCGACGGCGGGCGGCTCAAGTCGCAGCTGCGGCCGATCTCGCCCTTCTCGGAGGAGCAGGAGCGCCAGATCTTCGAGCACCTCGAGCACACCATCAAGGGCGCGCTGCAGGCCGTGGTCGTGGTGCCCGTGGTGCAGGGCATCCTGGCGGGGATCGGGTTTCTGACGTTCGGAGTGCCATCGCCGCTCGTGTGGGGCACGGCCGTGATCCTCGCGGCGACGGTGCCGCTGCTGGGCTCGCCGCTCGCGTGGATGCCGGCTGTCGTCTACCTCTCGCTGAACGGGGCGACGGGTCCGGCGATCGGGCTCCTCGTCTATTGCACTCTCATCGTGAGCGGCAGCGACAACGTGGTGAAGCCGCTGCTGCTGCGCGGCTCCGCCAGCATCCACCCGCTGCTCGGCTTCCTCTCGATCATCGGCGGCGTGCTGGCGTTCGGCGTGTTCGGCTTCCTGATCGGACCGGTCGTGCTCTCGCTCGTGCTGTCGGCGATCCGCATCTACAGGCTCGACGTGCTGCGCGTCGTGGGCTCGCAGGCGAGCTCGCCGGATCTCCGCGCGGACGATCGATCCACAACCGAATCAGCGGCTTAGGCTTGGTTGCCGGGTATGCGCGCTCATGATAGGTTCTTAGGCCGTTGTCGTCGCCATCGACGCCGTCCGTGACGCCTCCGGGCCCGCGCGGGAGCGGTCGGGGCTTTGCAAACGGCCTGCGCGACGCGGCGCCTCTCATGGGGCTCGGGATGACCCTCGCGGTCACCGTGCTCGCGGGGCTGGGCGGGGGCTACTGGCTGGACGGCCGATTCGGAACCCGCCCGCTGTTCCTGCTCCTGGGAGGCACGCTCGGGCTGGCCGCGGGACTCTACTACTTCTTCAAGACCGTGGCGGGACTCAGGAAGCGATAAGCGGGCGACAGGTCACGTGAGCCTCCTCCGATACTCGACCCTCGTTCTGCTGGTGGCGGCCGCCACGCTGGCCGCCGTCGGCCTCGTGGTGCCCGCCGCGGCGCCGGCGTCGCGCGCGGCGATCCTGTTCGGCGCCGTGCTCGCCATCCTCAACACGCTCGCGGCGCACGCCCTCGCGTCGTGGTCGGAGAGCCGATCCACGCAGGCCTTCTTCGGCGCCGTGCTCGGCGGGATGCTGGGCCGGATGGGCCTGATGCTCGCGGCGGTGGTGCTGGGCGTCCTGCTGCTCGACCTGCCGCGGCTGCCGCTCGTCGTCTCGCTCTTGTCCTACTACACGCTGTTCCTCGCCATGGAGCTCACGGTGCAGCACCGCCATACCCGGCGCCCGGCGGAGACGCGATGAGCGCTCTTCTCCTCGCGCTCCTCCTGCAGGCGACGCCTGCGCCTACGGCGACGCCGGCGGCGGAGACGACGCCGACGCCGGCCGCCGAGTCCGCGAGTCCGGCTCCGGAGCACCCGGCTGCCGAGGCCGAGGGCCACGCGGCAGGCGCGGCGACGCCCGCATCACCCGAAGCTCACGCCCCCGAAGCGGGCGGGCACGCCGCGGCGGCGGAAGGCGCCACGCACGCCGAGAGCCCGGCCGACATCATCTTCCACCACGTGATGGACGGGCCCATGTTCGGCGGCGCCGTCAAGTCGAAGCACCTGCTGTACCTGTTCCTGGTGGCGCTGCTCGTGATCGCGATCGCCCAGCTGAGCGTGCGCAGCTACCGCGGCGGCCACGTGCCGAAGGGGCTCGGCGCGGCCGTCGAGAGCCTGGTGCTCTTCATCCGCGACGAGGTGGCCGAGCCCAACATCGGCCACGGCGAGGGCGGCAAGTGGACGCCGCTGCTCTGCAGCTTCTTCTTCTTCATCCTGGTGGCGGCGCTCATCGGCCTGCTGCCCTTCTCGGCCACCACCACCGGGAACATCTCCGTGACCCTCGGTCTCGCCGCGATCTCGTTCGCGGCCCAGCAGTGGGCGGGGATCTCGAAGTACGGGCTCGCCGGCCACTTCCACAACCTGGTGCCGCCGGGGATGCCGGTGCTGCTGCTGCCGATCATGATCCCGGTCGAGATCCTGGGCATGTTCACGAAGCCGTTCGCGCTGACGATCCGGCTGTTCGCGAACATGCTGGCCGGCCACATGGTGATCACGACGCTCTTGCTGCTGATCTCGCTGATGGGGCAGCTGCACTGGCTGGCCGGCGCCGCGATGACGCCGATCTCGATCGTGCTCGCCGTATTCATCATGCTGCTCGAGCTGCTGGTGGCGTTCATCCAGGCCTACATCTTCACGCTGCTCACCGCCATCTTCATCGGAATGTACGCGCACCCGGCGCACTGATTCGTCATGACGACTTCACAGGCTTAGGAGGAATTGCACAATGGATCCCAAGGGACTGGCGTACCTCGGCGCGGGCATCGGGGCCGGCCTCGCGATCATCGGCGGCGGCGCGGGCATCGGCCGGCTGGCGGCTGCGGCGCTCGAGGGCATCGCGCGCCAGCCGAACGCGGTCGCCGACATCCGCGGCGCCATGATCGTGGCCGCGGGCCTGATCGAGGGCGCCACGTTCTTCGCGCTCATCGTCACGATCCTGCTCGCGATCAAGTAGGGCGCCATGGCAAGTCACGTCGCGGTGCTGCTGGCCGCGGCGGAGGGCGCGGGCGGCAACCTGCTGAGCGTGGACACCACGCTCTTCATCGCCACTCTCGTCACCTTCGTCGTGTTCGCGGTGATCCTCGCGAAGTTCGCCTGGGGCCCGCTGCTCCAGATCGTGGACGCGCGCGAGAAGTCGATCCGCGATCAGGTCGACTCCGCCGAGAAAGCGGCGACCGACGCCAAGGCCACGCTCGCCCAGCACCAGGAGCTGCTGCGCGGCGCCCATCGCGAGCGCGACGAGCTCCTGGGCCGCGCGGCGAAGGACGCCGAGGCGCTGCGCGCCGAGCT
>Ga0111539_10004293_pt1 | contig 18644 bp, 15 predicted proteins | sample RhiMethybrSRZTD1_FD_79667 | JGI IMG/M metagenome (GOLD analysis project Ga0111539, IMG submission 79667) | Populus rhizosphere microbial communities from Tennessee, USA - Rhizosphere MetaG P. TD hybrid SRZTD1 (version 2) (version 2) | ecosystem: Host-associated > Plants > Roots > Rhizosphere >... | reverse complement strand
GGCGGAGGTGGCCGCTCAGGGCGAACGCGGGCCCACGCTGGCTCTGGTCGACCTCAAGGGGCGCGGCGTCGGGCGCCAGCCGCTCGAAACCATCGATCCCACCCGGTCGCATGCGCGCATCGTTTTCGACGGCGCGGCCGTAGAGGTCCTGGGCGAGGCGGGCACGGGGGAGGCGTTGCTGCGCCGGGTCGAGGAGCGCGCGGCGGTGCTATTTGCCTTCGAGCAGGTGGGCGGCGCGCAAAGATCGCTGGAGATGGCGCGCGATTATGCCTTGCAACGCTACGCCTTTGCGCGTCCGATCGGCTCGTTTCAGGCGATCAAGCACAAGCTTGCCGACGTCTATGTTGCAACCGAGCTCGCGCGCGCCAACGCCTACTATGGTGCCTGGGCGCTGAGCTCAAATGCCGCCGAGCTGCCCGTAGCGGCCGCCGCCGCACGGATTTCGGCCAATGAAGCCTATTTTCTGGCGGCAAAGGAGAATATTCAGGTGCACGGTGGCATGGGCTTCACCTGGGAATTCGACTGCCACCTTTACTATCGCCGGGCCAAGCTGTTGGCCCTGGCGCTCGGCAGTACCCGGCGCTGGAAAGAGCGCCTGATACTCGAGCTCGAGGCGGCGAACGCCCCGTTGTGAGCGGAGAAAGCCATGGATTTCGAGGACACGCCAAGGGAAGCCGAGTTTCGCGCCGGCGTGCGCGCCTTTCTCGGCAAAGCGGCCAAGCCGCGCGCGCCAGGCACCGGCATGGTTTATCGTGCCGGCAATGAGGATCCCGCGTTTCGTGCGCAGGCCAAGGCCTGGCAGGCGAGCAAAGCCGAGGCCGGCTACGCCGGCATCACCTGGCCTACGCATTGGGGCGGACGCGGCGGCACGCCTATCCAGCAGGTGATCTACGATCAGGAAGAGGCAAACTATGCCGTGCCGCGCGGCCTTTTCGATATCGGCCTCGGCATGTGCATTCCGACCCTATGCACCTGGGGCACGCAAGAGCACCGCGACCGCTTCGCCGGCAGGGCCCTGCGCGGGGAGGAGATCTGGTGCCAGCTCTTTTCCGAGCCGGCCGCCGGCTCCGATCTTGCCGGCCTGCGCACGCGCGCGGAGGCGGACGGGAGCGACTGGGTCATCAACGGGGAGAAAATTTGGACTTCGGGCGCCCACTATTGCGACTATGGCGTACTCGTCACGCGCAGCGATTTTTCGGCCAAGAAGCACGACGGCTTGACCTATTTCTTCCTCGACATGAAGTCGCCGGGGATAGAGATCCGGCCGATCAAGCAGATGTCGGGCGCGTCGCACTTTAACCAGGTGTTCTTCAAGGACGTGCGCGTGCCGGACAGCCAGCGCCTGGGTGCCGTGGGCCAGGGCTGGAAAGTCGCGCTGACGACGCTGATGAACGAGCGCTACACGATCGGCGGGCGGATGGGTGCCGGCGTGGAGGACGTTTTCGAACTTGCCCGCCGGCTCGAGATTGGCGACGGCCCGGCCTTGAAGAATGGGGCCGTCCGCGACAAGCTCGCCGATTGGTATGTGGCGAGCCAGGGGCTCAAATACGCAAATTTCCGTACCATGACGGCACTTTCGCGCGGCGAAACGCCGGGACCTGAGGCCTCGCTTGGCAAGTTGGTCAACGCCTCGATGCTCCAGACGATTGCCGCCTTCGCCATGGATCTGATGGATGAGGGTGGCGTTCTCTGCGACCCGGAGCTGGCGCCGCTCGCCGCCGCCTTTCAGCAGACGCTATTGACTTCGCCCGCCTCGCGCATCGCCGGCGGCTCCGACGAGATCATGCGCAACATCATCGCCGAGCGCGTGCTGGGCTTGCCTGCCGAGGTCCGCCTCGACAAGACCTTGCCGTTCAATCAGCTGCCGACCGGCAAGCGGTGAGCGACTTCGGCTCGACACCGATCGCTTGACGTCGCCGCCCTGGGCGGGCGAGCCGTCAGAGCACAGGGGGTGAACCATGCGGGAGCAACGCCGGGCGACGCGGCGCGGAGTGGTCGCCGGCCTGACGGCGGCGGGCCTCACGGCCGGCACGGGGATGCCCGTTTGGGCCCAAAGCGAGCCAGGCCAGCGCTTCTCGGCACGGCCGATCAGGCTCGTCGTCGGCTTCGGGCCGGGCGGGGGCAATGACATCTTGGCGCGGCTCGTCGCACAAAAGCTGAGCGAGCGCTTGGGGCAACCGGTGCTCGTCGAAAACAAGCCGGGCGCCGGCGCCATCATCGCCACCGAATTGGTGGCCAAGGCCGCCCCCGACGGCTACACGCTGCTCGTCGGCGCGACCGGTGCCATGACCATCAACCCGGCGGTCTACGGCAAGCTGCCCTACGACACGTTGCGCGACTTCGCACCAATCGCCCTGATTGCCTCCTTCCCGCTGCTTCTCTGCGTCAAGGCCGCGGCACCCGTGCGCACGCTGGCGGAGCTGGTCGCCTATAGCAAGGCGCATCCGGCAGAGGCCAACTATGCGAGCTCGTCCGCAGCCTTCCAGCTCGCCACTGAACTCTTCAAAATGCAGACCGGAGCGCCGCTTGAGCACGTCGCCTATAAGAGCAGCGGCGAGATGGTGATGGCGGTGGTGGGCGGCGAGGTCTTGATGGCGCTCGCGGATGCACCTGCGGTCGCGGGCCATATCAAGGCCGGGCGGATCAGAGTGCTCGCCCACACCGCGAGCGAGCCGCTGCGGGAGCACCCCGACGTGCCAGCCATGCTGCAGGCCGGTGTGCCCGAGCTTAATCTGCGCTTGTGGTCTGGACTGTTCGCACCCGCCGCCACGCCCGAGGCCATCGTCGAGCGACTGGCCAAGGAGGTGACGGCGATCATCGCCGAACCGGACGTGCGAGAGCGCCTGGTCGGGCTGGGCGTCGACCCCGGCGGCGGCTCGCGCGCCCAGTTCGCCGCGCAAATTGCCGCCGAAATCCCGCGCTGGACGAGCGTTGCCAAAGCCGCCAACATAAAACTGGACTGAGAAGGTTAGGAGCCGGAATGTCCGCTCGAGAACCGGCGCCAGAGGCCACTGCCGCCGACGTCATGCTGGCATCGCTGCGGCAGCATGGGGTCGAGTTCTTTTTTGCCAATCCGGGCACGGATTTTCCCCCCATCGTGGAGGGTTTCGCGCGGGCCCGGATGCGGGATGGGGAGGTGCCGCGGCCGATCCTGGTGCCGCACGAAAACCTGGCCGTCGGCATGGCCCACGGCGCCTATCTGATGACGGGTTGCCCGCAAGCCGTCATGGTGCACGTGAACGTCGGCACGGCCAACACCATCAACCTCCTCGCCAATGCCGCGCGTGACCGCATCCCCCTCCTGCTGATGGCCGGACGCTCACCGATATCGGAAAAGGGTGCGTTCGGGGCGCGCAGCCGGCCGATCCACTGGGCCCAGGAGATGTTCGATCAGGCGGGCATGGTGCGCGAGTTTGTCAAATGGGACTACGAGCTGCGCAATCCGCAGCAAGCGGGCAGCGTGATCGCACGCGCCCTGGAGGTGGCGCTGGCCGAACCCCGTGGACCCGTCTACCTCACCTTGCCGCGCGAGCCGCTGTCGGCAGCGGCGGAAGCCGATAGCCGCGAGGCGCCGCGCCAGCCGCCGTCCTCGGCCCATCCCGATCCGACCCTGATCGACCGCCTGGCGGACTGGCTGCTCGCCGCGCGGCGGCCCCTGCTGATTGCTTCGAGCCTTGGTCGAACGCGCGCGGAAGTTGAGCATTTGAGCGAGATCGCCGACCGCTTCGTCGTGCCGGTGGTGGCGCACACACCACGCTTTCTATGCCTGCCAACCGATCACGTCTTGCACCACGGCTTCGATCCGCATCCCCTGCTCGAGGACGCCGATCTCATCCTCGTCGTGGAAGCCGATGTGCCGTGGATACCGAGCACGCGGGTGCCATCGCCTGCCGCCCGCGTGGTCCACATCGGCGATGACCCGGCTTATCAGCGCTATCCCATGCGCTCCTATCCGAGCCACTTGTCCATCTTGGCCAACGCCGGCAACGCGCTGAACGCGCTCAAGGAGGCCCTGCACCGACGCGGCGAGGCAGACGCGCCCGCCTTGCGGCAGCGCCGCGCCTGGGCGCTGGCGCGTGCCGCGGGCCTGCGGGAAAAGGCACGCACGGGTATCGACGCTGCGGCCCCGCACATCTCACCCGCCTATTTGAGCCAATGCATCGGGGAGATGGCCGGCGCCGACGGGCTGATCTTCAACGAATACCAGCTGCGTCTCGAGCACTGCGCCCGCACGCAGGCTAACAGCTATTTTGCGCTCAGCCCCGCCGGCGGGCTTGGCTGGAGCATTGCCGCAGCACTCGGGGCCAAGCTCGCGGCACCCGAGCGCTTCATCACGGCGGTGATCGGCGACGGTGGCTTGATTTTCGCCAACCCGACGGCTTGCCTTTGGGCGGCCGAGGCGCATCAGCTGCCGATCGTGACGGTGGTCTTCAATAACGCGCGCTATGGCGCCGTGCGCAATGCAACGATGGCTATGTTTGCCTCCGGCGCGGCGGGGCGGGAAAACGGACTTGGGCTCGCCGACCTCTCGCCGAGCCCGGCGTTCGAGCGCTATGCCGAGGCGCACGGTGCCCACGCAGCGCGCGTGGAACGACCCGCCGAGCTGCCTGGGGCGTTGGCGGCCGCACGCCATGCCGTCCTCAGCGAGCGCCGGCACGCTCTCGTCAACGTCCTCACTCCCTATTGAGCCGCCGGCCAGCCCCGCCTAGGCCCGGGCCAGCAATCGCTCGCGCACGCGCGCCAAGTGCTCGCGCCCCCAGTAAAGGTCGGCGTCGGCGAACAGGAAGCTCGGCACGCCAAACACGCCGGCGGCCTCGGCTTCCCGGCGAATGTCCTCAAGCGCCTGCCGACCCGCACCCTCGAGGAAGGCGATGAATTCACGGCTTGGGGCACCACAGTGCTGCAGCACCTCGGCCAAAGCGTCGGCGCTCTCCAGGTCCAAGGCGCGCCGCCAAAACAGCTCGAAGACGCGATCGTGATAGCCGCGGAAAACCCCGTGCTGTTTGGCAAACAGCATGCCGATATTGGCCAAGGAGGAATCGAATATCTTCTTGGGACCGCGGATCGTCAGGCCGCGTCGGTTGGCCTCGCGGCGACAGTCCATGTAGCTGTACTTGACCCGACGCCATTGGTGCGCATTGCGGCTTTCCTCGCTCACCTTGCCCGCCGCATCGACGCTGGCGCTGCCGAGATAGGCGGGAATGTCGAGGGTATAAGGCAGCCACTCCACCCGCGCGCCCGTCTCCTGTTCCAGTGCGTAGACCAAGTCCTTCGCCAAATAGGCGTAAGGGCTTTTGTAGTCGGAGTAGACCTTCAGCGCGGAGGCGGACATGGCGGATCCTCAAAAGCGGCCATCAATCGATCCGAGGCGGCGGCTGCGCTTGGGCACGGGCCCTGGGGGGCTTCGCGCGCCGGCCCCGCCGGTTGAGCGGCGCCGGGGTAAAACGAGCCTCGCAGGCTGTTGGCGCCCTGTCCAGGCTACTCCGTGAACGCCTGGCGACGCGTGGAGCGCACCGCGGGCAGCACCAGAAGGCCCACCGCCAAGGCCGCGGCGAACAGCATGGCGGCGCTGATTGGGCGAAGCAAAAAAATCGACGGGTCGCCGCGCGAGAGCGTCAGCGCGCGGCGCAGATATTCCTCCATCATCGGGCCCAGGATGTAGCCCAACAGCAGTGGCGCCGGCTCGCAGCCGAGCTTGGCAAAGGCGTAGCCGAGGACGCCAAAGAGCGCCAGCAAGTAGACGTCGGCCACGCTGTTGGAAAGGCTCAAGACGCCGACGGCGGCGAACAGCAAGATTGAGGGAAACAAGAGGTCGTAAGGGACGCGCAGGAGACGCACCCACAGGCCGATCATCGGCAAGTTCAAGAGCAACAAAAAGAGGTTGCCAATCCACATGGAGACGATGACGCCCCAGAACAGGGGAGCCTGTTCGAGCATCACGTTGGGACCAGGCCGGATACCCTGAATGATCATGGCGCCGATCATGAGCGCCATCACCGGATTGGAAGGGATGCCGAGGGTCAGCATGGGGATGAAGGAGGTTTGGGCGCCCGCATTGTTCGCCGCTTCGGGTGCGGCGACCCCCTCGATGGCACCTTTGCCGAACTCCTGGCCACGGGGGGAGAGGCGTTTTTCCACGGCGTAGGCGGCGAAGGACGCCAACAGCGCCCCGCCCCCCGGCAGAATGCCCAATAGCGAGCCGACCGTGGTACCGCGCAGAATCGGCGCAACGATGCGCCGGCGCTCCTCGCGGTTGGGCATAAGCGCCCTGATCTCCTGCACGAGCAGCGCGCGGGTTTCGTCATCTTCGAGGTTACGCACGATTTCGGCGATGCCGAACACTCCCATGGCGACGATGACGAAATTGATGCCATCACTCAGCGCAGACAAACCGAAGGTGAAACGCTGGGTGCCGGACGTGACGTCGGTGCCGATGAGACCCAAGAGCAGACCGAGCACCACCATACCCAGCGCGTTGAGGAGCGAACCCTGCGCCAGCACGATCGAGGCGATGAGCCCTAGCACCATCAGCGAGAAATACTCCGGCGCTTGGAAATTGATGGCCAGATTAGCCAGCGGCGGGGCCAGGAAGGCGATCACGAAAGTCGCCACCGTGCCGGCGAAGAAGGAGCCGATGGCAGCGGTGGCGAGCGCCGCCCCGGCGCGGCCTTGGCGCGCCATCGCGTGACCATCGAGCGTGGTGACGACGGAGGAGGATTCGCCGGGCAGATTGATGAGGATCGCCGTGGTGGAGCCGCCGTACTGCGCCCCGTAGTAGATGCCGGCCAGCATAATCAGGGCAGAATCGGCCGGCAGCGTCAGGGTCGCCGGCAACAGCATGGCGATGGTGGCAACCGGCCCGAGCCCCGGCAGGACGCCGACCAGGGTGCCGATCAAGACGCCGAGAAAGCAATAACTGAGGTTGACGAGCGTCAGCGCCGTGGCCCAACCGGTGGCGAGATTGGCAAGGATATCTCCCATCCCCTCGTCAACCCCCGAAATGCAGGATCGGAAACGGCAACCCGAGCGCCAAGCCGAACACGGCCGCGCAAAAGGCAGCGAGCGCCACGGCGAGCGCCATCGCCCGAGCGAGACGGAGCTCGGAGCCAGCCGCACTGGCGAGCAGCACCAGCCCCACGCTGGCGACGGCGAGGCCCCAGCGCTCGACGGTGAACCCGAACAGCAGGACGGCAAAGGTCACCATCAGCAGTGGCTTGGCCGCGACCCGACCGATGGCGGTGGGCGCAACGGCCAAAGCGCGCAGCATGGCGAGGAGGCCGATAGCCATGAGCAAGAGCGCCAGCAGCTGGGGAAAGTAGGCGGGCCCCATGCGCCGGGCGCTGCCGAGGGGGTAGCCTTGGGCCAACAGCAGGAATGCCGAGCCGAAGGCTAGAAAGAGCAGTCCGACCAAGAGGTCTTTGGCATTCGGCCGGCGCATGACGGGCTCAGAAATGGCGCAAGCCGCCACCTTAGCCGATCCCGCGGGCCGCTGTCCGTTGCGGCGCCGGCTGGGCTCGGCGGCAGAAGGCGGAGCGCGGCAAGGAAGGCACAGGCGCGGGGGCAGATCACAGGCACGCCGCGATGCTGCTGCCGGCGATCTCAGGCGAAAAGCCCCACACCGGCGTAGGTAAGGGCGGCGACCGCGGCGGCGGCGGGCAGGGTCAAGACCCAGGCGGTGACCACATCGCTGGCGACATTCCAGCGCACAGCCGAGACGCGCCGGGCGGCGCCCACGCCCACGATCGCCCCGGTGATGGTATGGGTTGTCGAGACGGGAATGCCGAGCTCCGTGGCGACAAACAGCGTGAGCGCGCCGCCCGTTTCCGCGCAAAACCCTTGCATGGGTGTGAGACGCGTAATCCTGGAGCCCATTGTCCTCACAATGCGCCAGCCGCCGAACAAGGTGCCCAAGGCCATTGCCGCCTGACAGCTGAGGACCACCCAAAACGGCACGTAGAACTCGCTACCCAAGTGCCCCTGCGCGAACAGCAGTCCGGCAATGATGCCCATGGTCTTTTGCGCATCGTTGCTGCCGTGGCCCAGTGAATAGAGCGCCGCGGAGACGAATTGGAGCCGCCGGAACAGGCGGTCGACCGAATAGGGCGTCTTGGCGACGAAGATCCAAGAGACGATCAGCACGAACACGAGCGCCAAGGCGAAGCCGACGGCTGGGGAGACGACAATGGCCCCGACCGTCTTCAGCACGCCTGTCCACACGATGGCGCCGAGGCCGGCGCTCGTCAGCCCGGCCCCAATCAGCCCGCCGATCAGCGCATGCGAGCTGCTCGATGGGATCCCAGCCCACCAGGTGACCAAATTCCAGACGATCGCCGCCGTCAAGGCGGCAAAGATCACGCGCGGTGTCACGATGGCTGGGTCGATGAGACCGGTGCCGAGCGTTTGCGCCACATGCAGGCCGAAGAACAAGAAGGCGATGAAATTGAAGAAGGCGGCCCAAAACACCGCCAGCCGCGGCGGCAACACCCTGGTGGAGACGATGGTGGCAATGGAGTTGGCGGCGTCATGCAGGCCGTTGAGAAAATCGAACAGCAGCGCCACGGCGATCAGGCCGAACAATAGACCTAAGCCGGCCGCATCCATCTGCCATCCCCGCCTGGCCTAGACATGTTCGATGACGATGCCTTGTATCTGGTTGGCGATGTCATCGAAACGGTCGACGCTTTTCTCCAGATGATCGTAGATCTCGTTGCAGCGTACGAATTCCATGGTATCGCCGCCCTTTGCCTGCAGATAGAGCTGCTTCAGGCCCTGATCGTAGACCTCATCCGCCCGTCCCTCGATGCGGCCGATTTGCTGACAGATTTCGGTCAACTGCCCGGCGTGCTGGCCAATGTTGGCCAACAGCGGCATGGCGCGGCGCACCAGTTGGGAGCACTCCGCGATGCTATCGGCGACACTACGCATCTGCGGCGCAAAGCTCAGCAATTCGAAGAGTACGATGGCCTTTGCCGTCTTCTGCATCTGATCGATGGCATCATCCATCGCGGTGATCAGATCCTTGATGTCACCACGATCGAAGGGGGTAATGAAGGTCGAGCGCACGCCGATCATGACCTCGCGGGTGATGCCGTCGGCCTCCTCCTCGTGGCGCATCACGAGGCGACAGTGGTCCGGCACGGCATCGCCGCCGTCGAGCATGCGACGGAGCGCCTCGGCGGCCGCGGCAATGCAGGCCGCGTGCCGTTCGAACAGCGGAAAGAACTTCTCTTCCCGAGGCAGCAGCCGTTGAAACCAGTCAAGCATCGCCGAACGTTCGCTAGCGCTAGCGCGCAAGCCTACGCGCGTCCGCTGCCCGCGCCTACTTTTTTGTGCTTGGCTTGAGACGAGACGAGGAGAGCAGCCGGCCGGCGGCGCGGACGGGGCGCCTCTGCGAGGCGCCGACAAGGCAAAGACGAGGTATCGCGTGCAGCTGGCATCGTGCACAATGCCAGCACGAGCGCCGCCTTGGCCCGCCACCGCGAGGACGGTACCGTTGCAGCAGTGGCCGCCGCCTGCGGCCAAAGAGGATCTGCGCCATGACCCAAATGCGACCGCGCAACAGCGACCTCGACAGCGCCCTGGCAGAGGCGCGCGAGCGCTATAGTGCGGCCCGCCCGGAGAGCGAACGCATCCATCGGGCGGCGCGCGCCGTCCTGCCCGGTGGCAATACCCGCTCGGTCCTGTTCTACACGCCATTTCCGACGGCGATGGCCCGCGGTGCAGGCTGTTCTCTCGAGGACGTGGACGGCCGCCGCTATCTCGATTTCTGTGGCGAGTACACGGCCGGCTTGTTCGGGCATTCGGAGCCGCGCATCCAGGCAGCCTTGCATGCTGCGATCGATCGGGGGCTCAATTTGGCTGCGGTCGGCGAGCGCGAAGCTCAGCTGGCCGCGTTGCTGTGCGCGCGCTTTCCATCGCTCGAGCGGGTACGCTTCACCAACAGCGGCACGGAAGCCAACATGCTGGCCCTTGGTGCCGCGCGTGCCTTTGCCGGACGTCCGGGCATTCTTGCCTTTCGCGGTGGCTACCACGGCGGGCTGCTGACCCTGGTGGGCGGCGGCAGCGCGATCAATTCGCCCCTTCCCATCACGCTGGCCGATTACAACGACACGCAACAGACGCTCGAGGTCCTTCGCGCCCATGCCGGTGAACTTGCCGCCGTCATCCTCGAGCCCATGATGGGTTCGGGGGGCTGCATCCCCGCCCATCCCGAGTTTTTGCGCGCACTGCGCGAGGCAAGCCGCGAACTCGGTGTCTTGTTGCTGTTCGACGAGGTGATGACCAGCCGGCATTCCGCCGGTGGCCTGCAAAAGCTGCGGGGGGTGACGCCGGATCTGACCACGCTCGGCAAGTACATGGCCGGCGGCATGAGCTTCGGTGCCTTTGGCGGCCGCGCCGATGTGATGGGCCTTTTCGACGGCCATCGGCCCGGCGCCCTGATCCACTCGGGCACCTTCAACAATAACGTTATGACCATGGCGGGTGGAATGGTTGCCATGGGCGAGATCTTCGATGCCGCGGCCGCCGATCAATTGTTCGCGCGCGGAGAGGACCTGCGCGCGAAGCTGAATGCGATTTGCCGCGCGCGGGCGGTCGAGATGCACTTCAGCGGGCTCGGCAGCATGATGCACCCGCATTTCCGCCGTGGCCCGGTTGAACGCCCCTATACTCCCACGGCCCGGGAGGACGCGTTGCGCGAACTCTACTTCTTTGATCTGCTCGCCCAGGGGATCTACATCGCGCGCCGCGGGATGATCGCCATGAGCCTGCCGATCGGGGCCGCCGAGTGTGAAAGCCTGCTCGCCGCGGTCGAGGAATTTTGCACCGTGCGCGCCCCCTTCTTGACAGGGTCTTGAACGCTGACGCCTGGCTCGAGCCCCGAGCCGAGTTGACCGGGGTTGGTCAGCCAAGGCATGCTCGCGCGCCTTGCCCGCCGGAACCACGACTTGAGATCCCATGCCTCCTGACACTGATCCGATCACCGTCTCCGTGGTCCAGCATCGGCTGCGGGCCATCGTCGAGGAGATGGGCGAGGCGATGTTGCGCACGTCTTATTCGCAAATCCTCAACTCCAGCCGTGATTTTTCGACGGCCCTTTGCGATCCGGAGGGGCGGCTCGTCGCCCAGGCCGAGCACGTGCCGATCCACGTCGGCGCTCTGCCTTTTGCGGCGCGGGCCGTGCACGACTTCTTCAAGGGACGCATCCGGCCCGGCGACGTTTATCTGCTGAACGATCCCTATTGCGGCGGCAACCACCTGCCCGATCTGACCGTGTTCGTGCCGGTTTTCGACCAGGGGCGCCTGGTGTTCTGGTCCATCAACCGCTCACACCAGAGCGACATCGGCGGGGCCACACATGGCGCCTATAACGCTGGAGCCACCGAAATCTACCAGGAAGGACTGCGCATTCCGCCCCTCAAGCTCTACGAGGCGGGTCGGCGGCGCGACGACGTCTACGAAATGATCGTGCTCAATGTCCGCCACCCGCGCGACTTTCGCGGCGATCTGGCGGCGATGATCGGCTCGGCGCGCATCGGTGAACGGCGCCTGGGGCAGCTCCTCAATGAATTCGGCTCGGCGGTGGCGCACGCCGCCGTTGCAGCCGTGCTCGATGGGGCCGAGCGGCAAGTGCGCGCCATCATCGCCGCCTGGCCGGATGGTACCTATGCCGGGGAGGCTTTTCTCGACGACGATGGCCACGGCGCCCACGACATTGCCATACGCGCGCGCATCCGCAAGCACGGCAGCAACCTTGACATCGACCTCAGCGACAGCCACGCACAGGTGACCGGGTTCGTCAATTCGTCGTACGCCAATACCTATTCGGCTGCGGTGGTTGCGCTCGCCTACCTGATCGATCCGGAAATCCCAAAGAACGACGGCGCCTTTCGGCCGCTGAGCTTGAAAGTGAAGGAGGGCACCATCGTCTGCCCGCGCCCGGGTGCGCCGGTGACGCTCTGCACCAACCACTGCGGCCAGGAGATCATCGAGGCCATCATCCGTGCCCTGACGCCGGCCTGCCCCGAGCGTGCCATGGCGGGCTGGGGCCGGCGCTTTCGGCTGGCCGTGCAAGGCGTGGACCCACGCAACGGCAAGCCCTTCATTTGGCATCTGTTTCAAGCACGGCCGGGCGGCGGCGGCTCGTCGGCCGGCGACGGTTGGCCAGGGGCTGGTGAATGGCAGGCGGCCGGCGGCATCAAGTTCGGCAGCCTCGAGGTGCAGGAGGTGCGTTTCCCCTTGCATTTCCGGCGCCACGAGTTTCGCCCTGACAGCGCAGGGGACGGGCGCCATCGCGGCGGCCCCGGCGGCGAGCTTGAACTCATCATCGAGACCAGCGAGCCGGCGCTGGGCAATACCGCGGGCGATGGCGTCAAATACGGTGCCTGCGGCCTTAACGGCGGGGAGAACGGCAAGCCGCATCTTTACTGGCTGCAGTCCGCCGGCCGTGCCGATCGCCGGCTCAAGACCAAGGAGATCGGCATCGTGCTGCGACCCGGCGACGTCGTGCATGTGCATTCCGGGGGTGGCGGCGGCTGGGGCGAGGCCGGCCTCAGAACCGCGGCCGAGCGCGAGCGCGACCAGGCGCAGGGTTTTGTCTCCGGCAAGGCCGACTGAGCGATGTTTCGGATCGGTATCGACGTCGGCGGCACGTTCACGGACCTTGTCTGCGTTGACGCCCAGGGCGATGTGACCTTGGCCAAGGTGGCAACGACGCCCGCGGATCAGTCGCTCGGCGTCATGGCGGGGCTCGAGCACCTGGCCGCGACGCTCGGGATCGATACCGGCATGCTGTTGGGCGACACCGAGCGCATCGTGCATGGGACCACGGTCGCCACCAACGCCCTGCTCGAGCAGAAAGGTGCCAGGGTCGGCCTGCTCACCACCGAGGGGCATCGCGACATTCTCGAAATGCGCGAGGGGCTCAAGGACGACCGCTACAATCTGCGCCAACCGCCGCCCGTTCAACTCGTGCCACGTGAGCGTCGCCTGGGCGTGCGCGAGCGCCTGCGGCCCGATGGCCGCGTCGAGGTTGCGCTCGACCGCAGCTCGCTGGAGGCAGCGGTTGCCACGCTTGGCCGCCACAACGTCGAGGCCGTCGCGGTCTGCTATCTGCACAGTTGGCGCGATGCCAGCCATGAGCGCGCAACCGGCGAGGCGATCCGCGCGGCGCTGCCCAACGTATATGTTGCCCTCTCCTCGGACGTCCTGCCGCAGATCAAGGAATACGATCGCCTCTCGACGACGGTCGTCAATGCCTACGTTGGCCCGGCACTCGAACGTTATCTCCTGCGTCTGGAGGCGCGCTTGCGTGCGGCCGGGTCCACGGCGCCCGTGCTGATCATTCAGTCGCACGGCGGCGTCGCCAGCATTGCGCAAGCGGTGCGCTTGGCGGCGGGCAGCGTGCTGTCCGGCCCGGCGGGCGGCGTGGCGGGCAGCCAGTACGCGGCGCGGCTCATGCAGCACGCCGACCTTATTCCCTTCGACATGGGCGGAACCTCGACCGATATTTCGCTGGTGGTCGGCGGCGAGGCCGCGATCAGTTCGGACCGGCGCATCGCCGGCCAACGCGTGGCCTTGCAGAGCTTGGACATCGCCAGCATCGGCGCCGGTGGAGGCTCGATCGCCCGGGTCGACGACAGCGGCGTCTTGCACGTGGGGCCGCAGAGCGCGGGTGCCCAACCCGGGCCGGCCTGCTATGGCCGCGGCGGCAGCGAGGCGACCGTCACCGATGCCAGCCTGGTGCTTGGCTTTCTCGATCCGGAGAATTTTCTGGGGGGTCGCGCGCGCCTCGATCGTCGCGCCGCCGAGCTGGCGGTCGATCGCATTGCCGAGAGGCTGAGGCTCGACCGGATGAGCGCGGCGGAAGGAATTCATCGGGTCATCAACACCCATATGGCCGAGGGCATTCGGCTGGTCTCCGTGCGCCGCGGGGTCGATCCGAGGCGCTTTGCCATTCTCGCCTTCGGCGGTGCGGCGGCCTTGCACGTGACGGAGGTGGCACGCCAGCTCGATCTCAAGCGCGTTATCGTTCCGCGGCTGTGCGCCGTGCTGTCGGCATGGGGAATGCTCGCCAGCAACCTGCGCTGCGAAATAGCGCGCACGCATATTGGCGATACCAGTCGCCTCGACGCGGTGGCCGTACGCACGGCGTTCCGGCAGATGGAGGCCGAAGGCCGCCAGCGCCTGGAGGCGGCGTCATTCGCGGGTCCGGTCCAGGTCCGACCATCTGCCGACATGCGCTACGGGGAGCAGGTGTTCGAGGTCAACGTGCCCCTCGGCGAGCTGGCGTTCGACCGGGAGGACCTTTTGCAGCAAATGGCGGATGCCTTTCATCTTCGCCACGAGCAACTTTACACCTACAGCCTCAGGGATCAGGAGGCCGTGCTCGTCAATGCCCGCGTGGCCGTGGTGGGTGAGTTGCCGCAGCTGCCGCAAGAACCGGCCCTGTCCCTGCGGCCGCCGGCAACCCACAGCGCCGAGCGCAAAATCTACCTCGGTGCCTGGCGCACGGTGCCGATTTACCAATTCGACGCGCTCGCGCCGGGCCAGCCGATCGAGGGACCGGCAGTGATTGAATCGGCGACGACCTCGGTGTTGTTGCGCCCGGGTGACCGTGCCCGCACCACGGCGTTGGGCTGGCTCGACATCGACATCGCGGCCCCTTGAGCTCGCGCCGGCACCATTGTTGCCGCAGCCATCAGCGGTCACAATGGTGCGAGCCGTCCCGCAGCAACGGCCGGAGGACCAGCGATGGCCGCAGAGAAGCAATTGCGACTTGGCGCATTCATGCGACCGGTCAGCATTCACACCGGCAGTTGGCGCTATCCCAATGCCTTCCCCGACGCCAATTTCAATTTCGCGCACTTGCGTCGCTTCGCCGAGACCCTGGAGCGGGGTTGTTTTGATGCCTTTTTCATGGCCGACCATCTTGCCGTCCTCAACATGCCGATCGAGGCCCTGCAGCGCAGCCACACCGTGACATCCTTCGAGCCATTCACGCTGTTATCGGCGCTCGCCGGCGCCACCAAGCACATCGGACTGATCGCCACGGGATCCACCACCTTCGATGCGCCCTATCATGTTGCCCGCCGGTTTGCCTCGCTCGATCATATCAGCGCAGGCCGCGCGGGCTGGAACATCGTCACCACCTCCAATCCCGATGCCGCCCTGAATTTTGGCCTCGAAGCACACATGGAGCACGGCGAACGCTATGCGCGCGCCCGCGAGTTCTACGAAGTTGTGACGGGACTGTGGGACAGCTTCGCCGACGATGCCTTCGTACGCGACGTGGAGCGCGGCCTTTATTTCGACCCGGCAAAAATGCATGTGCTGAACCACAAGGGGAAGTACTACTCCGTGCGGGGGCCGCTCAATATTGCGCGTCCAGTGCAAGGCTGGCCGGTCATCGTGCAAGCGGGCGCCTCCGAGGCCGGCCGGCAGCTGGCGGCCGAAACCGCCGAAGTCGTGTTTGCCGCCGGCTCCAACCTTGCCAACGCCCAGCGCTTCTATGGGGATGTCAAAGGCCGCATGCGCAAGATCGGGCGCGACCCGGAGCATCTGAAGGTCCTGCCCGGCGCCCTGGTGGTGGTGGGCGACACGATCAGCCAGGCCCAGGCGAAACGGGCGCGGCTCGACGGGCTCGTCAACTACGCCAATGCCATTGCGTCGCTTTCCATCGCGCTCGGCCACGACGCCTCCGGCTTCGACCCCGACGGTCCGTTGCCCGAAATCCCCGAGAGCAATGCCAGCAAAAGTGGACGCGAGCGGGTGATCGAATTGGCGCGCCGGGAGAACTTGACGGTGCGCGAGCTGGCCCAGCGCCTCGGCGGCTACGGCGGGCTTGCCTTCGTCGGCACGCCGCAGAGCATTGCCGATGGCATGCACGAGTGGCTGCTGACCGCGGGCTGTGACGGTTTCAATGTGATGTTCCCCTATCTTCCCGAAGGCCTTGATGACTTCGTTGGCCGCGTCGTCCCCGAGTTGCAGCGGCGCGGGATCTTCCGCAGCCGCTACGAGGGGACAACCTTGCGCGAGAATCTCGGCCTGCCGCGGCCGGCCAACCGAAACTTTGCCAAAGCGCAAGGCGCGGGAGCGGCCCTATGAGGTTCGGCTGGATGACGCTGGCGCACTCCCCCTCCCCCGCCGACGACGCCAACGCCATCTTCGAGCAACTCGAGCAGGCGACCCTGGCCGAGCAATTGGGCTTCGACGGCGTCTGGCTGACGGAACACAACTTCACCGGGGAGAGCGTCTACGCCGACCCGATCCCCTTTGCGGCCGCGTTGGCGATGCGCACCCAGCGCATCCGCATTGGTTTCGCCGTCATCCAGATGGCCTTGCGCCATCCCGTCAGGCTGGCCACGCAGCTCTCGCTGCTCGATAACCTGTGCAAAGGGCGGCTGGATATCGGCGTCGGCCGCGGCAGCATCTTCAATGAATATGAATTCGTCGGCTATGGATTGCGAAGCGATGATGCACGCGAGCGCATGGCCGAGGCCTTGGAGGTGATGACCCGCGCCTGGACCGCGACGCCGCTCGACTTCAAAGGCAAATATTTCGCGGTGCGTCTGCCGGAGTTACGCCCCGCCCCCGTGCAGCGGCCGCATCCACCGATCTGGCATAGCGTTGCCTCGGCGGCGTCGTTTCATCTGTGCGGCAAAAAGGGCGTGCCGATCCTGACCGTGCGGCTGCCGATCGCGCACATCAGGGAGCGGCTCGGCCAATATGCCGAAGGCCTCAGCGCCAGCGGGCTTGCTGCTGCCGCGCAGCGGCAGCTCATGCGGCAGGCGGCGATCTGGCGTTGGGTTTATGTTGCGGAGAGCCGAGCCGCCGCCGAGGACGAGCTCGCCGCCGCCTTACAGGCGACGCGGCGCCATATGATGCACGCGCGCCAAGCCTTGAACCCCGCCGATTTCCGCGCGGATCCCGCGCTCCTGAACCCGTGGACCGATCCCGCGCATGCCGAGGCGGAGGGAATTGAGTGGGCGCTCCGCTCCGGCACCCTGATCGGCAGCGCCGAGGACGTGGCCGAGCAGGTCGCCGAGCTGCGCGATGCCGGCGTTCACCATCTTCTTTGCCAGATGAGCTTCGGCTACCTGGACCACGGCCGCATCACGCGCTCCATGCGCCGGTTTGCGGCGCGGGTGCTGCCGGCTTTTCGGTCCGGCGCGCCGTCGAGCTGAGGCGCGCTTGCGACCCGTGCGAGGCGACGGGCGAGCCCCCCGGTCCTCGCCGGACCGGCGCAGAACCAACCGCGGCCCGCAGCGAGCGCGCGCAAGCCCGGCGTGCGGCTAGGGCCCGGGCCGGTGCGTGATCGTGTGCTTCCAGGGCCCGCTCGGGACCTCTTGCCAATCGACATGGCGCCACGGCCCCGGGTCCCGGGCTTGGCCGACGCCGCGGCGCTCTCGGCTGCTGGCCGGGCTCGGGCAGGGGGCCGATGTCGCGCACGCCGCGCCGGCGTCCCAATGCATGCAGGCGGGGGCCGGACGGCTCGTTGGCGTGTCGCGCCAAGCTGCTGCCGGAGGTCCTCTCAGGCCGCGCCTCCCGCGTGGCCCTTGAAGTAGCTAAGCTTTGCTCCGCCGCGCCCGTTTCCAGGAGAGTGGGACATGCCCCGCGGTCAGCGCTACATTTTCATGGTGAGCAAGGGGGCACTCTTCAACAAAGTCTACGATCAGGAACACGTTCCCAATCTGCTCAAGGTGCCTGGCGTGCATGCGGCACGCGCGCCAAGGCCGAGCCATCGCTAAAGCTCAATATCGGCGGGGAAGCGAAGGTGATCGGTCACCAGGGGGCGACCTATTGCGCCATTTATGAGATCGATTCACCACGGGTGCTCGTCAGCCCCGAATGGGCGCACGCCGGCGAGGCGGGGCGCTGGCCGAGCCAAGTGCAGCCGTTCACGCGCAACCGCCGTCATAGCCTCTATAAGATCCTCTAAGCGTTCCCCACAAGCCTGTGACGGGGCCGGCGCAACCTTCAATGTCGCGCCAGCGAGCGCCGCGGCCGGCCAGGCTCCGCGTCGGCGGACGACGGCGGAGCCCTAGAAGGGAGCAGACCGATGCGTGAGGCTGGGCCAGGGCCCACCGTTCGCCGGCGCAGGCGGCCTCGCCGCGGGTCGCAAGCACCGCAGGCAAGGTCAGATGGGACTGGCCAACCGGCCTTGCCACGCTATAGTTGGACCTGCGCGCGCCTGAGAGAAGAGGGATCCCGGCTCGCAGACTTTGGAGCTCCACGCTCTGAAACGGTTGCGCCCAACGGCGCGCGGGAGCAACGGGGGACCTCGAGCGAGAAAAAGGCCAAGACGCAAAGGGCGACGCCCCCAAAATTCGAAAACAAGCAAGCCAGCAAACAAAGGACGGAGGAAACACATGGCCATCAGTCGTCGGCAGGCTTTGATTGGGTCCGCGGCGAGCACCGCGACGCTTGCCAGCGGTGTGTTTCGGCCCGCCATTGCCGCCTCCGAACCCATCCGCATTGGCTACCTGCCAGCCCTGACGGGACCCAGCTCTTCGACCGGGATCGGCATCAACCGCGGCACCGAATTGGCGGTCAAGGAGATCAACGACGCGGGCGGCATCAACGGACGGCAGATCGAGCTCGTCGTGCGCGACACACAGAGTGACCCCACCAAGGCGGTCAACGCG
>Ga0111539_10004291_pt1 | contig 18648 bp, 15 predicted proteins | sample RhiMethybrSRZTD1_FD_79667 | JGI IMG/M metagenome (GOLD analysis project Ga0111539, IMG submission 79667) | Populus rhizosphere microbial communities from Tennessee, USA - Rhizosphere MetaG P. TD hybrid SRZTD1 (version 2) (version 2) | ecosystem: Host-associated > Plants > Roots > Rhizosphere >... | reverse complement strand
TCCGGCATCAAGACGGTGAACATCAAGCCGCAGTACGATGAGTGGATCTTCCCCGACGGTCACTCGGTGTTGATCCTGGCCGAGGGGCGCTTGCTCAACCTGGGCTGCGCCACGGGGCATCCGAGCTTCGTGATGTCGGCGTCGTTCTCGAACCAGGTGCTGGCGCAGATGGAGTTGCACCAGCGTGCGAACACGTACGAGAAGAAGGTCTACACGCTACCGAAGCACCTCGACGAGAAAGTCGCGAGGCTGCATCTCGACAAGCTTGGCGCCAAGCTCACGCAGCTGACGCCGGACCAGGCTTCGTACATCGGCGTGGATAACCAGGGGCCGTATAAGCCGGAACACTACAGGTACTAATCAGCGATCAGCGATCAGCGATCAGCGATCAGCGATCAGCGATCAGCAAGCGGGCAGCGATCGGCTGTCAGCGGGCAGCAAGCGGTAAGCGATCAGAGATCAGCGTCAGGGGGCTCGGCGATGAAGCCGGGCCCCTTCGATTTCTCCTCACGTTTCCACGTTGGCGATGCACTTGATGGCGGACGCCAGCCGGTGCTCGCCGAGCCCGCGAACGTGACAGTTGTTCGTCTGGAACTCGACCAACGCTTCACGAAACGCGTGATCGAGCTCCTCGCGGTGTTCCGGACGGTCACGAATGCCATCGGGCGTCCATGGAATGTCGATTTCCGCGAGCAGGTAGAGATCACCGCGGCGGGCGGACGCTTCAGCTTCTATCCACGACGGACAGGCGCCGTAATAGTGGCGCGCGTACACGACCGTACTGATCAGGTCCGTATCGAAGAACAACCAGTGATCGCCGCGCTTGCGCGCATCGGCCAGCACGGCATCCTCGGCGGCGATCTGCGCGCTTGCGATCGGCGCAACATCCTCGGCGTTCAACGACCGGTTCGCGCGCTGGGCGTATGTGCGTGACTGTTCGCCCACCCACAGGGATCCGAAGTGCGTCGCGAGTTCGTGGGCGAGGGTCGTCTTCCCGGTCGACTCGGATCCGGTGACGACCACGCGCGTCACGTGCGGCGCGGTCATGCGGGAGACAGGCGCCTGACGAGCGAACGGCGCCACTCCACGAATCCCATGACCGCGAGGACCAGGAACGCCGCGTACAGCAGCGCGGTGGCATAAAGGTGTTGGGAGATGAACATCGGCACGTATACCACGTCGAGGGCGATCCAGACGAGCCAGTTCTCGAGGATCTTCCTCGTCATCATCCATTGAGCGACGAGGCTGGTCGTCGCGAGCAACGCGTCGAGCCAGGGGAGGGCGGCGTCGGTCCGGCGAAGCAACGCCGCAAGTGCAATCCACGTCACGATGTTCAGTATTGCCAGCGCACCGAGCAGGCGCGGTGATGCGCGCGACACCTGGAGCTCGGTCTTTTCCGCGCCACCATGAAGCCACTCGTACCAGCCGTAGATGGACAGCGCCAGATACACCGGCTGAAGTCCCATCTGGCCATACAGGCGGCCCTGGTAGAACACGATCGCGTACAGCGCGACGTTCACGATCGCAGTGGGCCAGCTCCAGATGTTCTGTCGCGTGCTCAGGTAAACGCTGACAAGGCCGAACGCCGCCGCGAAGCCCTCGAGCGGACTCCACTCGAGAAAGCTCATTCAGCGAGGGCGAATGCGAATGATCCGGTCGTCGTTTGACGAGGGCGAGCCGCGGCCGTCGCGGTTCGACGTTCCGATGTAGATCGAGCCGTCCGGAGCGACGAGCACCGCGCGCAGGCGCCCGAAGTCGCCATCGAACATTTTCGTCGTGGACGTGACGCTCTTGCCGTCTGGCGACAGCGCGAGTCGATACAACGTCTCGTCCTTGAGCGTCGCGAAGAGCAGGCTTCGGCGGAACCCCGGGATCAGGTTCGAGTCGTAATACGCAAGGCCGGCCGGTGCGATCGTCGGCGTCCAGTTTTCGAGCGGCTCGACGACATTGTTCGCCGAGCAGAACGCGGACTCGGACATGCCGATGTCGCCGTCGCACTTGCCGTGAACGTTCGGCCAGCCGTAATTGCGTCCCGCCTCGATCCTGTTCACCTCATCGTTGTCCGATGGTCCGTGCTCAGTGATGTAGAGCGTGCCGTCGGGCGCAAAGACCATCCCCTGCGGATTACGATGGCCGAAGGAATAGATCCGGGAGTTGAATGGATTGCCCGGCGCCGGTTGTCCGTCGAGCGTCAGGCGGAGGATCTTGCCTGCCAACGCATCCTTGTTCTGCGCGATGGACCCATCCGAGGCGTCCCCCGTCGTGACGTAAAGCAGTCGATCGGGCCCGATGACCACTCGCGATCCGTTGTGAATCGATGAACCCGGTATGTCGGTGACGAGAATCTCCTGCGAGCCGAGGGTGTTTCCGTCATAACGGAAACGGACGACGCGGTTTCGTGTGCCTGCCTGCGACGTGTACGTGTGCGCCACGTACAACCACGGCTGCGTCACAAAGTCGGGGTGCAGCGCGAGGCCCATCAAGCCACCCTCGCCGATTTCGCTCACCGTAACCTGGCCAACTGGAGTGACGGCGCCCGTCTGCGGATTCACTCGCGAGATTCGTCCGCCGCGCTCGGTCATCCAGATGAAGCCGTCGGGCCCCCAGACCAGCTCCCAGACGGTATCGAGCCCGCTCGCGACGACGTCGGTGGCCAGTTCGACGTTAGGCTCCTCCGCGCCACCCGCCGTGGCAGAGTCACAGGCGACGAGTGCGGCAATCGCGGCAGCGCGCAACAAACGCGTGGGCCAGGCTCGCAGGCGACGACGCAGGGGGGCCATGCCGCATGATAACCCCTCCAAAGGCTGAACGCTTCTCGCGACGCTCACCGTCCCCTTTTCATCCCACGGGCGAACCCTACCTTCACACCCCGTGATGAGACGCGTGATGAATCTCCGCCGCCTCGGCCGAGTGTGTCGATACGCCGGGCTGATAGTGTCGCTCACCGCAGGACTCGAAGGCTGCGCCACGGCAATGCAGCGGCCGCCGTCGAGGTCGGATTCGGCTTTCGTGCAACTCAAGCTCGATGTCGCGGTGCAGGAGTATTGGAAGTACCTGGCGGTAAGCCGTCCCGAGCTGATGGCACGAGCGGACATCGCCGCGACGAACCTTCCCGATCCTGCGCTGGGACAGGCCAAGGAAGACGCACAGTTCGCGCGCGCGGGCCTGGTTGCACTCGACGAAATCAATGTTCGCGCGTTGACCGAAGACGCATATGTCACCTGGCTGTCGATGCGCTGGGAGTTCGAGGCGATGTCCGGATGGGCCGCGTTCCACTGGACAGAGCTGACCGATCTGGCACCGGGACAGTCCGTTTTCGATCGATCGATCCTCATCCTGAAATCGCAGCGGATCGAGGATGAACGCGCCGCACAGCGGTTTCTCAGCCTTGTGGGCACCGTGAGCTTCGTGGCGCGCGTTCTCCAGACGGAATACGAGGAACGAGCGAGACGTGAGATCCGCCCGTCCCGCGCGGCGGCGATTCGCGCGATCGCGCACGTGCGCGGCCTGATCGCTCCGCCAGAATCGAGTCCGTTCGGATTGCCACCTGAGTTCCAGCCGTTGGGCAACGAGGCCTGGCACGGAAACCTGGTGCGCGCCGTCGATGGGGTGATCGAAAAAAGCATCAATCCATCGCTGGACTCGCTGGCGACGGTTCTCGAGCGCAACCTGGATGCGGCGCCGGAATTCCGTGGCCTCTCAGACCTGCCCGGCGGCGGCGCGCATTACGCGACGCTGCTACGATATCGAACCACGCTCGAGGTATCACCGGCTGACGCGCACGCCATCGGCATCGCGGAAGTCACACGAATCGGCTCACTGGCCGCCGCCGCTCGCCGGGATGCAGGGTTGCCGGTGAATCGCGATTCGCTTCGTGCCGTGCTGGCGAGAGACTCGACCTTCGTCATCGGTAACGAAGAATCGATTCCCGTCGCGGCGGCGCGCTTGTTCGAAGCGGCGACGAAGAATCTCGACACGCTGTTCCAGCCCGCTCCGGTATTACCGCTCACCATTGCGGTGATGTCACCCGAATTGGACGCCGCGTCGCTCGCGACGTACGAGGCGGCGACTGTTGCGAAGCCCTCTGCGCGATACCTGCTCAGCGCGTCACAGCTCAAGGCTCGGTCGGCGCTGGTTCTTCCGGGACTCGTCTTGGGCGACCTTATGCCGGGTCTTCATCGACAGCAGGCTACGCAGATCGAGAACGGGGAACTGCCCCCGTTTCGCCGGCTTGCGTTCCACGATGGATTCGTGCGGGGATGGCAGCTCTATGCGCTCGAAGTTGCCGACTCGTTGTCCGGCACGCTCGCGCCGTGGCAACGATTTGGTATCCGCTTGCGGGAGCTGGCGGCCGCGTGCGGTCTCGTGGTCGACACGGGGATCAACGCCATGGGGTGGAAGCGTGAAGACGCCCTGGCATTTCTCCGCGCGTGGCTGCCCGATGACGATGCAGACCTCGAGCGCGAGTTCATTCTCGTCGCGATCGAATCCCCGGGCACGCTGTCGGCGGCGACGCTTGGCGCGCGCGAGCTCCGTGGACTACGTCGCTGGGCGATGCGCGAGCTGGGGAATCGCTTCAGCATGGCCGCGTTTCACGAGGAAGTGCTGCGCACCGGTTCCGTGCCGTTGCCGGTCCTTGGCCAACACCTGGAGCGATGGATCTGGGAGATGAACAACCCCGCAATCCCGCCCCGGCCCTGATCGCGCGTCAGGAAGCGCGCGCGGGCGCTGTCTTCTTTTTCGGTTTCCGCTTGCGGGACTTTCCGTAGCTGGCGCGGTTGATCTTGCCACGCCGCGTTTTCTTGTCGCCTTTGCCCATTCCGTATTCCTGTGATGGTGTTGAGGGAAAACTAACTGATGCTGGTTGCTGGTTGCTGCGCGAGCTGAACGCTGGTTGCTGGTTGCTGCACGCTTGGATGCTTGATGCTGGTGCTGGTGCTGGATGCTGGCGCGGGCGCTGGATCCAAGCGGCCGCGACAGACCTAACGAACCACCATCCCCAAAAGAGTGCGGCGCCAGGATCCCCGGAGATCCTGGCGCCGCACCCGTCGCTCAATGGCGACCAGCGTGGCCCGCCGTGCTACAACGTAAGAACATCGGGTCATTTTCGCGAGAGTGAGTTTTCATTTCGCGATGTCCGACATCACGATGCGCGCTTCCGATCGAGCTCCTCGATGGTCTTCGTCGATGGCGGACGTTGACGTCGCAGACGCGCGGCCACGCGCTCGGCTTCAGTCATCACCCTCAACACGTTTTCACCCGCGAGCTTCTTCAGGTCCTCTTCAGACCATCCACGCCGCGATAGTTCCGCGAGTAATGCGGGGAACTTCGAGACGTCCTCGAGGCCAACGGGAAGTTCATTGTTGGTGCCATCGAAGTCGGAGCCGAGGCCGACATGATCGACGCCGGCCACTTTGCGCACGTGTTCGATATGGTCGGCCACGTCCGATAGAGTTGCTCTCGGTACGGGGTTCGCGGTGTCCCATTGTGCCATGGCGCGCGTGACGGCCGCGGTGTCGCGCGGCATGCGACGCCGGAGGTCCGCGAGCTGTACGGCGCGACGCGCACTGCGATCAGCCACCTTCTGCGAAACGAAGCCGGGCACGAACGTCACCATCACGACGCCGCCATTCACCTTGAGGCGAAGGAGGATCGAGTCCGGTACGTTACGCGGCACGTCAACGAGCGCGCGCGCCGACGAATGCGAGAAGATGACCGGGGCCTCGGTCACGTTGAGGGCATCACTCATCGTCCCCGGCGACACGTGCGAAAGATCGATGAGCATGCCGAGCCGGTTCATCTCGCGCACCACTTCTTCGCCAAACCGCGTGAGCCCGCCATGCCGGGCCGAATCCAGCGCCGCGTCGGCCCAATCAAGCGTCACGTTGTGCGTCAGCGTCATGTACCGCACGCCGAGGTCGTAATAAGCCCTGAGTGTGCCGAGCGAGTTCTCGATCACGTGCCCGCCTTCGGCTCCAAGGAGCGAACCGATCCGGCCGGCGGCATGCGCGGTCCAGATGTCCTGCGCTGTGAACGCAGGCTGCAGGACGTCCGGATACTTCGCGATCACGCGGCGCGCGATGTCGATCTGTTCGAGCTGCACGCGCGCAAAACCGGAATCGCGATACTCGCCGGGAACGTAGACCGACCAGAACTGACCGCCCACCATGCCCCGCTGCAGCCGAGCGAGGTCCGTGTTGCCGGAGGTGGGACGACGAAGGTCGTATGCCTCGACGTCGAGCGGCGCCTGCGGTAGTTCGGCGCGGATATACCAGGGGAGGTCGTTATGCCCATCGACCAGCGGAACCGCCTGCAGGACTCTTTTCGCCTTCTCGAGGTGAACGTCCTGGGCGGCGGCAGTGGCGGGGGCGGCGGAGGCGGCGGAGGCGGCGATGGCGATCGGGAAGTACAGAAGAAGAACTGCGGAGAATTGTCGAAACATCAGTGCACCACGATGAGGATGGGGAAAGCAATGGCGTGATAGCCGTCCGCTCTCAGTTCGGCGGACGCGTAGTAGGAACCAGGTGGAACGCGCGACGAGCTGCCAGGGGGGCCGAATTCGATCCCTCCACCCCATTGCTGGTTGAAGGTCTTGGACTTGCCGATGTCGATCGTGAATGAGGACGGCACTGCGGCGCATTCGTACGTGCCATTCTCTGGTGTCATCACGCGACCCGCTGCGTTCCGGATGAAGACCAGCGCCTGACAAGACGTCGGGAACGTGAGGCGGACGGCTTGGTCGAGGGTGTTGGTCAGCGTCACCGTGATCGTGGTGGTTTCATTTGGTGCGAGGTCGCGATCCGTCGCTTCAATCGTTGCCGGAATGACTTGTTCCGGGAACGGCTGGATCGGCGCTTCCTCGACGCAAGCGGTAGTGGCCACAATGAACAGCGCCCACGCGAGTCGATTCATGGACCTGAAAATGCAGTGGGAAGCGCAAAGCGCAAAGCGCTATGCAATGGTCCGAGCGTCACCAGCCGCGGAGTGATACCGCAATGCCCTATCGTGGTTTCGCGCGCCTGGTCGGTGGGGCAGAAAGCGGATCGTCAGGCCACGGATGTTTCGGGTATCGCGATCGCAGATCCTTCCGTACATCGAAATAGGACGACCGCCAGAAACCAGCGAGGTCTCGCGTCACCTGGACCGGACGTTGGGCCGGGGAGAGGAGTTGCAGGGTGAGGGTGACGCGTCCCCCCAGCACGGAGGGCGTGTCCCGGGTGCCGAACATTTCCTGCAGGCGCACGGAAACCGTGGGCGCTCGAGGATCGCTGTAGTCGATGGGAACCCGCGAACCGGTCGGTGCCTCGAAATGTGTTGGCGCGAGTTGGTCGAGCCGTCGACGCTGATCCCAATCAAGCATTTCGAGAAGCGCGGACGAGACGTCCAGGTTCCGCAGCGCGCCTGCCGAACGGACCTGACCCAGCGCGCGATGCAACTGATCGAGTAACGCGGTGGTCAGGGATTCGTCCGACATGTCCGGCCATTGCGGGTCGTGCACGTGCAGGAAGGCGATTCGCTGGCGCAATCGTGTCGCACCTTCGGTCCACGGAAGCAGCTCGAGCCCCCTGCGCCTGATGCCTTCGGCAACGGCGCTGGCCACGAGCGTGGCATCAGGATCTCGAATCGCGCTGCGAGAAAGCACCAGCGATCCAAGTTGCCGTTCACGGACCGCTCGCACTCCATGTTCGTCGTCCCACTCGGCGCTTTCGACGTCGGCGATCTGATCACCGAAGTCTTCCTCGATGTCGGCGAGGCTGATCGGTGCCGTGAGCCACGCGCGCGCTTCGGGTGCGCGACCATCGGATTCGGCGACGACGAGAAAGGCCTCCTGCCCGAGTGGATCACTTTCGGGGAGCGTGGCGCCGGTGCCGTTGCGCAGGTGAAAGCGCGGAACCGTTCCCGGGCGGCGGCGGGCGATGCGATCGGGATACGCCAAGGCGAGGAGCTGACCGATAGACACATCACCGCGCTCACTGGCTCGCGGCAATCGAGATCGCCAGCGGCGGGCCTGTTCGCTGACTCGATTCAGCACTCCGCGATCCACGCCGGGGAATTCGCGCGGAGTGCGGAGAGCCTCGATGCGCGTGCGGATGTCCGTGCCGGCGGTGTCGCGCAAGGCGCGGAGCGGATCGCGCTCGCCGAGTAGCGCAGCAAGCTCGCACGCGGACGTTGCAGCGCCCTTCTCCGCGCCGCGGATGAGCATGTGCGCCAACCTGGGATGCATCCCGAAGCCGGACATGGACGCACCGTGTGGCGTCATGCGGCCTTGTTCATCGATGGCCTGGAGTTCGCGCAAAAGCTCCCTTGCCTGTGAGTACGCAGCGGCGGGCGGTTCATCCGGCCATGACAAGTCGGAGGGATGCGCCACGCCGGCCGCGGCAAGGTCGAGCGCGAGCGGAGCCAGGTCACCTTCGAGGATCTCGGGCAGCGCGTACGGCTGCAGCGATTGATCTTCGTCGGCGCCCCACAACCGGTAGCAAACGCCTGGTGCGGTGCGGCCGGCGCGACCGCGTCGCTGATCGGCTGATGCGCGCGAAACGCGGAGTGTCTCGAGCGTGGACATGCCCGTGCGCGGTGAGAAACGCGAGCGCCGCGCGAGGCCGCTGTCGATCACGACGCGTACGCCCTCGATCGTCAGGCTGGTTTCGGCGATGGATGTCGCCAGGACGACCTTGCGACGGCCGGCGGGTGAGGGCGCGATCGCTCGATCCTGTTCTCCACGCTCGAGCGATCCGTGCAACGCGAACACATCGGTGTTCCCAGTCGGTTCGAGCACATCGAACACGCGATGGATTTCCGGCGCGCCGGGCAGGAAAACGAGGATGTCGCCGTGGGTGTCGCGAAGGGCCGCGCGAACCACCCCACCAACAAACTCGGCGTCGAACCGGCCGATACGACGAGTGGTGGCTGGTGGGGACAGGTGACGCGTTTCGACTTCGAACTGGCGACCAGCCGAAGTGACAACCGGCGCGTCATCGAGCAACCTGGCTACGGCGGTTCCGTCGATCGTGGCGGACATGACGGCGACGCGCAGATCCGGTCGAACGAGGCGACGGGAATGAAGCACGAGCGCCAGTCCCGTGTCGCCTTGCAGGCTGCGCTCGTGGAATTCGTCGAAGATCACGAGCCCGTAATCGTCGAGTACAGGATCCTGCTGTACCATGCGCGTCAGCACGCCCTCGGTGACGACCTCGATGCGCGTGGCCGCGCTGACCTGTGTATCGAGACGCGTGCGGTAACCGATCGTGCGCCCGACGCTTTCTTCACGGAGAAAGGCCATGCGCTGGGCGGCTGCGCGCGCGGCGAGTCGTCGAGGCTCGAGCATGACGATGCGCTTGCCGCCTAACCAGTCCTCATCGAGGAGGCTGGGGGGAACGATGGTGGTCTTGCCGGCGCCGGGAGGGGCGTGAACTACCGAGGCGCCGTGTGTTCGAAGCGCGTGGCGGATGGCGTCGAGAGCGTCGTGGATCGGGAGATTGGCCACTTCCGAAATAAGGCTGGTTGCTGGTTGCTGCACGCTAGTACTGGAAGCTGGCGCTGGCGCTGGCGTCCTTCGCACGCAGCACCCAGCATGCAGCAACCAGCAGCCAGCTAAGATCAGTTCATGCCCGAACTCCCCGATATCACGGTCTACATCGAGGCGCTGGAGGCGCGGGTTGTCGGACAAGCGGTCCAGGGCGTGAAGATCGTGAACCCATTTGTACTGCGCAGCGTCGAGCCGCCGATCCAGCGACTTGTCGGCCTCCGCGTGACGGAGATCCGGCGCATGGGCAAGCGGATCGTCATCGGGTTCGAAGGTGATCTCTGGCTGGTCGTCCACCTCATGATCGCGGGGCGCCTGCGATGGCGCGCACCGGGCGGGAGCGTCGTGCGACCGGCTCCGTTGGCACGCATCGAGTTCCCCAACGGTGTGCTGATCCTGACCGAGGCGGGGAAGCAACGCCGGGCGTCTCTGCACCTGGTCGAGGGCGAGAAGTACCTGGTGGAGTTCGACCGCGGAGGACTCGAGGTGCTCAACTCGTCGTTCGACGACTTTGCGGCCAGGCTGGAGTCGGAGAGTCACACGGTCAAGCGATCGCTGACTGATCCAACGCTGTTCAGCGGCATCGGGAACGCCTACTCGGACGAGATCCTTCATCGCGCGAAACTCTCGCCGCTCATGCTCACCACGCGCATGACCGAAGAGCAGAAGCAGCAGCTCTACGTCGCGGTGCGTGAAGTGCTCATCGAGTGGACGAATCGGATCCGCGCGGAATCAGGAGGTGCGTTTCCCGAAAAGGTGACCGCGTTCCGCGAAGGCATGGCGGTGCACGGGCGCTTCAAGCAGCCCTGTCCCGTGTGCGGCGCACCGGTGCAGCGCATCCGGTATGCCGACAACGAGACGAACTATTGCGCGCGATGCCAGACGGGAGGACGGCTGCTGGCGGATCGCGCCTTGTCGCGGTTGCTCAAGCAGGACTGGCCCCGATCGTTGGACGAGACGGACTGAAAAAGGATGGCGGATGAGCGATGGGCGATGGGCGACAGAAACCCGCAGTTGTCTCCCATCGCAAATCGACCACGGCTATCCTACTGCTTTCCCAGCATAGCCTCGCGTTTCGCCTTGAACTCCGTGCCGGGCTTCCACTCAGGCCACGCTTTCGCCTGCGCAACGCGATAGCCGACCTCGAACAGCATCTGCGCGTCCTCGACCGCGCCTGACAAATCCCAGTCGGGCTTTATCTCGTCGCTCGGCTTGTGATAATCGTTCGCTGTGTACTCTTCGCGCTTCTGCAGTCCCCATTCCGGCGGCTTGCCGACGTACTTGATTCCTTCATCGACGTAGAGCGCCGGCACTCCCTCCTTCGCAAATTCGAAGTGGTCGGAGCGATAGTAGAAGCCTTTCTCCGACTCGGGATCAGGCACCAGCGTCCGTCCGGCCGTGGTGACCACGGAATCGAGCACGTCATCCAGCGTGGAGTTGCCCAGCCCGATCACGACGACGTCCGACGTTCGTCCCCACTGGTTCGCCTCGTCGATGTTGATGTTGGCCAGCGTGTGATCGAGCGGATACAGCGGATGCGTCGCGTAGTACTTCGAGCCAAGCAGGCCTGATTCTTCGCCGGTGACGGCGAGGAAAAGCATCGAACGCTTCGGTTTCACGTCGAGCTTCGTGAACGCCTTCGCGATCTCCATCATCTGGGCCGTGCCTGACGCATTGTCCGCCGCGCCGTTCAGGATCTGGTCTCCCTTGAGCGAGTGATTGACCCCGAAGTGATCCCAGTGCGCCGAGTAGACGACGTATTCGTCTTTCAGGGTCGGGTCCGAGCCTTCGAGCTTCGCGATCACGTTATGCGATTCGATCCGGCGGATCTTGTTCCTGACGTGCCAGCTCGCGGTCCCGAAGAGGGGTAGCGGCTCGAATTCCTTGAGCGTGGCGTGACGGGCCACGCCGTCGAAGTCACGACCCGATGCCGCGAACAACTCGCGCGCCTTGGCTTCGGTGATCCAGCCTTCGACCGGAACCCGGCTCGCAGACTCAGGACCCGGGATGTCGAAATTCTCCTGGCCCCAGCTGCCGCTCACCACCTCCCACGGATACCCGGCAGGCCCCGTCTGGTGGATGATGATGGCGGCGGCGGCGCCCTTCCTGCTCGCCTCCTCGTACTTGTAGGTCCACCGGCCGTAATACGTCATGGCCTTGCCGCGGAACATGGCGGTATCGAGCGCGGCGGAATCGGCTGCGCTCGGGATCGGCGGGTCGCCGACCATGATGAGCACCGTCTTCCCTCGGACGTCCACGCTCTTGTAGTCATCCCATCCGTATTCAGGGGCGACAACGCCGTAGCCGACGTAGATGATCTCGGTGTCCTTGATATCGATGTCGGACGTGTCGTGCCGGGAGACCGCGATGAAGTCGTCCGACGATCGCATCGGGATCTGCGTCTTGTTCATGCGGATCGATGCCGTCGATGAGCCGGTATACCCGATGAGCTGCACCTTCTGGACGTAACTGCCGTCGCGGTTGCCGGGCGCGAGACCTAACGACTTGAACTGGGCGGTGAGGTACGCGACGGTGCTGTCCTCGCCCGGGGTTCCGGGAGCCCGCCCCTCGTAGGCGTCGGACGACAGGGTCCGGATGTGCCCCATCAGGCCGTCAGTCGTGATGCTGCTGAGCGCCGGCTCGATCGCGGCGCGGTCGAACTTTTCGCTGCCGGTGCAGGCGAAGGAGAGTGCGGCGAGGCTGATTGTTATGGTCTTGTTCATGGTGACTCGTGACTCGTGACTCGTGACTCGGCCGGAATAGCCGGACACGCCCGCCTCTTGGTGTCCGTAGATTATGGAGAGAGCGAGGTGATGCCCAACTGGTCCGTAACACTCCATGTATCCATACGTTCTTGGCCTGCACAACATTGTCCGCTGGCTCGTGCTCCTGTCGGGGGCCTGGGCCGTGATCGTCGTATGGCGCGGATGGCTGGGGCGACGCCAATGGACCGCTTCCGAGGCCAGGGCGACGCGGGCCTTCGTCGGAATGCTCGACCTTCAGTTCCTGATCGGACTGTCGCTGTTTGCGGTGCTCAGCCCGCTGACCCGACAGGCTTTCCAGGATATGGGCGCAGCCATGCGGGATGCACCGGTCCGGTATTTCCTCGTTGAGCATCCCGTGATCATGGTCGCCGCCGTCGCGGCCGCTCATGTCGGGGCGGTGCAGGTGAAGCGCGCGACCACGGATGCCGACCGTTTCCAGCGAGGTGCCCTGTGGTTCGGGCTCGCGCTCGCCGCACTGACGGGGTTCATCCCCTGGGCGCGCCCGCTCATGCCGAGCTTCTGAACAGAATCGTGCGCGCGCTCGTCATCTTCCGTCACCTGGCTCCGCTGGTCCTCTCGTTCCTGCGGGACCGGAAGCGCTGGCTGGTCGCCGGGAAGCCGATGGCGCGCACGCCCGCCTTTCACCAGCAGCGCGCCGAGCGCATGGTGTCGGCCATTGCCGCGTTAGGCCCTTCGTTCGTGAAGCTGGGCCAGGTGTTTTCGTCCCGATCCGACCTGCTGCCCGAGCCGTACGTGTCCGTGATCTCGACGCTCACGGACCAGGTGCCTCCCGTTCCGACGCCCGTCATCGAGCACGAGATCGAGCGCGCCTATGGGCGGCCGGTGCGCGACGTGTTCGAGCAGTTCGAGCCCGAGCCGCTGGCAGCCGCCTCGTTAGGCCAGGTGCATCGCGCCCGCTACCGCGGCGAAGAGGTCGTGATCAAGGTGCTCCGGCCCGGCGTCGAGGAACTGGTCCGCAAGGACATGGCACTGGCGCGTCCCGTCCTGCGCTGGCTCGAGCGACACGTGCCGAACCCGCACCTCCGCAACGCGCGAACCGTAATCGAGGAGTTCGCGGTCCGCGTGCCCGAGGAGATGGACTTCGTGCACGAAGCGGCGAACGCGCGGCGGATCCATGCGAACTTCCGCGGGAATCCGCGCGTCGTGATACCGCGCGTGATCGACGAGCTGGTCCGCCCACGGGTCCTCGTGCTGGAATACGTCGAGGGAACGCGAGTCGACCGGCTGCAGAGCCGGCACGGCGAACGCCCGCAGGATCCGCGAGGGATCGTGAGCGCGGTCATGGAGCTGTACCTGCGGATGATGCTGGTCGATGGCTTCTTCCACGCCGATCCGCACCCCGGGAACGTGCTGGTCACGCCCGAAGGACGCGTGGTGGTGCTCGACTTCGGGATGGTGATCCCGGTGACGCAGGAGCTCCGGTGGCGGCTCGTGACGACGATCTTCGCCGCGATCAGGCGCGACCCGGACGGCGTCGTGGCCGGCTTCGAGGCGCTCAACATGATCGATCCGGGCGCGGACATGCAGCAGGTGCGGGGCCTGGCCGAGCGGCTGCTGACGCTGGCGTACGTCGAGATGCCGATGCGCGAGCGCGTGGAGCTCGTGACCAACGAAGTCATGGCGGCGCTCTACGACTGGCCGGTGCGCCTGCCGAGCGAGATGGTGTATTTCGCGCGGACGGCGGCGCTGATCGAAGGCCTGGGCGTCAGGTATGACGAGAACTTCAACGCGATCACGTTCGCGAGTCCGATCGCGTTGCGCATGCGCCGTGAGATCCTGTTGTCGCTGGGACAGCCATTGCCGGCCGAGGATCTTGCCACCGTCGTCGGCGCGGCGGTCGGGCTTGCAGCGGGAACGGCATTACGTGCCGGAAAGCAATTCCTGAAGAAGCTCGGAGTGGCCCTGTCGAATGAGGCACCAGAGACGCGCCGCCAGCTGCCGCCACCGCCAACCCTCCTCGCTGGAGACTGATGGGCAGTTCGAAGCGAACGAGCGGATAAACGCGGTAAGTCAAAACATCTTGAACGCAGAGATCGCAGAGGATTCGCGGAGGACTCCGATGCAGGCTTGAAACCTTGCTGCGAACCCCAGGCCTCGCACCTGAACAAAAAAAACAAAAAAAACAAAACAGTTTCTTGTCAGGGTGCAGAGGAAGGGCAGCGAGGGTCCGAGGCAGGTTCGATCCCCTCTGCGATACCTCCGCGTCCTCTGCGTTCAAAGCTTTCCCGGGACCGTGGGCCGCGCACGGGATCCGCTACGACGGGCCACCGCCTAACGATCATCCCTCGGCACGGCGTACGCCATGCGGCCCAGGATGATCTCGGCGCGGCGGGTGGCGACGGAGCCATAAGGCGACCAACGGCGCGGCGCGGGCAGGATTGCCGCCAGGCGCGCCGCTTCCTCGCGCGAGAGGCTGCGCGCTGACTTCCTGAAATGCGTCCACGACGCCACTTCGGCGCCAAAGACGCCGTCACCCCACTCGGCCATGTTGAGGTACAGGTCGAGGATTCGGTCCTTCGAGAGGCAGAGCTCGAGCACCAGCGTGAGGTACGCCTCCGCTCCCTTCCTGATTAATGAGCGACCTTCCCACAGGAAGAGGTTCTTCGCCACCTGCTGCGTGATGGTAGATGCACCACGCAGGCGTCCGCCTTCCTGGCGCCGCTCGATGGCCTTTCCGATCTCCTCGAAGTCGAAACCGAAGTGGAGGTAGAAACGATCATCTTCGGCCGCGAGTACGGCTCGCCGCAGGTTGGGTGAGATCTGCGAGCGAGGAACGACCCAGCGCCTGGGGTATGCGGGCTTCTTGCCTTGGGCGAGCCGCTGCGCCGCGCGCACCATGATCACGGCGGTGGTTGGCGGCTGGATGAAGTTCAGTGGAAGCGTCAGGACAACCGGTCCAAGGCCCAGCACTGCGATAGCGATCAGGAAGAGGCGACGCAGGCGGGGCCAGTTGAGACGCATTGGAACAAGATGGGAGATGGGAGATGAGAGATCCAAACGAAGACGTGCACGTCACGAGCCCGGCGGTGTATCGTCAGTCACGGTATTGCTGAGTGCAGACGGGCATAGAGCAGGCGACCATCGGGGGTGACCGTTAGTGAATGCTGCAATGAGAGCGCGTTGCTCGACGACCGCGCTGGCGACGATAGCACTGTTGCTGAGTGGCGGCCTTTCGGCACTCCCGGGCCAGGAGCGAGTTCGTCTTGGAATCGAAGTGCTGCTCAGCGACTCGATCCATCTTGTCACCGGAAAACGCGTCGGCCTGATCACGAACCACAGCGGCGTCACGCCCGATGGCCGAAGCACGATCGACCTTCTCCATTCAGCACGAGGCGTGCGCCTCACGGCCCTTTTTGCACCGGAACACGGGATCCGCGGTGAGGCGGCCGCTGGTCAACGCATCGATAACTCCGTCGACTCGGCAACTGGTGTGCCGATCTACTCGCTGTACGGCGACACGCGCGTTCCAACAGCCGAGATGCTCAAGGATGTAGACGTGGTGGTGTTTGACATCCAGGACGTGGGTTCACGCACGTACACGTATCAATGGACGATGGCGCTCTCCGCGGAAGCCGCCGCGGCGCACGGGCGCCAGTTCATCGTGCTCGATCGCCCGAATCCTGTCCGTGGCGATCGTGTCGAAGGGGGCGTTCTCGATCCGCAATTCCGCTCGTTCGTCGGACAGTATCCCGTCGCCCTTCGCTACGGACTCACACCGGGAGAACTGCTCCGGTTCCTCGTCGGTACGGGACAGGTGAAAGCGGATGTGAAGGTCGTGCCGATGCGCGGTTGGAAGCGGACGATGTGGTTGGATGAAACCGGGCTTCCGTGGCATGATCCGTCGCCCAACCTTCGGTCACTCGACGCCGCGCTGCTTTACACGGGCACCGTCTTTTTCGAAGGGACGAACCTGAGTGAGGGCCGTGGGACGCCGCGTCCGTTCCAGCTCATCGGGGCTGGTTGGCTCAAGGATGCGGGCGAGATAGCCCGTGAACTGAACAGTCGCCGGTTACCTGGCGTGTCTTTTGACTCCACCACGATCAAGGTCGAACCGGGCCAGAAGTGGGGAGGCCAGACCATCCCCATGATTTCTGTGACCGTAACCGACCGAAACGCCGTGGTGCCGTACCGGGTGGGTATAGAGATGCTCCGGGAGGTTTATCGCCGGCATAAGGGTGAGTTTCAGTGGCGTACGGGCGCGATCGACCGTCTCAGTGGGACGTCTCGTCTGAGAGATCTGGTCGAACTGGATGGAATCGACGCGCTCGTCCCCGCGCTTGAATCGGAGTCGCGCGAGTTTCAGCAGAAGGCAGCCGCGTACTTACTCTACCCGCCTCGCTGACGCGGCAGGGGCCGGCGCCCTTGTACGCCAGGGCCGTTTGGCGCAAGCTCTTAGCGCCAAAAGTGTTACGGCTCGCTGGTCAGGTGCGTCGTCCCGTATAACGGGCTTCTCATCTTTTCCAAAAAAGCCCGCCCGCGCATCTGCGCACGACAAACCCGAAGATCACTTCGCAACCAGATCTCTGGACGATCGCTGAGTGAACGCCTTCCAGAACTCCATCACATGGCTATTGGCGGCCGCCATCGTCCTGTCGGGCGCGGTTTCCGTTGCGTGGATGATGGGACGGCGAAGTGTCGTTACGAAGACAACACCGAAGCCTGTTGAAGCCGAGTCGACGGCACCAAAGCCGAGCGAGCGTGAATCGTTGCGCGCCTCGGCGCTCGACTCGATGGCCGATGCCGTTCTCGTCGTCGATGTCGAAGGCGTCATTCGTGACTGCAACAGTTCGGCGCTGACGTTATTCGAGCGACACCGGGACGCAGTTGAGGAGCAGTTTGCGTCTGCCCTCCGTCGCTTCGATGGACAGGACCAGGGTGAACCCAATCGCCTTGCGTCGGAGCATTTCGTCTGGGCGGGCGAGGGTTGGGCGCGGCAGCCTGATGGCGGCATGAAGATGTGCCACGTGCGCGTCATGGCGATCCGCGACGCGCGCGCGAGAGTCATTGCATTCGCGGAGTCATACCGGCCGGTGATCCACGACGAGAACGTGGAGCACGAGGTGCGGAACCTGCTCTACGGTGTGCGCATGTTCGAGCCGGTGGGAACGCGCAGCGAACAGATCACGGCGATTGGAGAGGAGCTGCGGATCCTGAGCGAAGGATTCAGGGATCTGGATCACGTGGTCCGACAGTATGAACGCCTGCTTCCGTCGTTGTCTGCTGATGATCCACTGACGGAATCGATCGCTGGTGCAGCGTACGACGCGAGAGCTGCCGTTACATCGGTCGGTGTGGCGGCACTGCTCGAGGAGATTCCGCTCGCGCTTGCCCGCCTGCGCGCTCACGTCCAGAGACTCACGACGGAGCCGGCAGAGACTGATCCGGTCGCCTCGGCGGCCCAGGATTCCAGCAAAGGGAGTGAATAGCGCGAGGCATTCCGTCACTCGGGGATGAAGTCCGGCGCGGCTGGAGGTAGGTTGCGATTCCCTGATCTCGCTGCGTAAAGCATCTCCCGTGATAGTCTCGCTCCCCGAATCGCCGCAGGCCATCGCCGACGCCACATGGCCTGAGCTCGAACCGCTGTATGAGGCTCTCGCCAGCGCACCAATCGACGATCCACAAACGTGGCTCCACGAATGGTCCAGGCTCGAGGAGATCCTCGAAGAAGCAGGAACGCTCGCGATGATCGCGTACACCTGCGACACCGCCGATCCCGCCAAGGAAGCCGCAAATCTCCGCTGGTCATCGGAGATCTTCCCGAAGGCGATCGAAATGCAGGTGAAGCTCGCACGCCGGCTCGTCGAATCAGGCTACAGCGAGCCGGGTCTCGAAGTGGCGATCAAGGGTTTTCGCACGGACATCGAGATCTTTCGCGAAGAGAACGTCCCGCTGTTCTCGGAGCTCGAGACGCTGGTCGCAGCGTACCAGAAGATCACGGGCGGACTGACCGTCGACTGGAACGGCGAGAAGAAAACCGTTCCGCAGTTGCAGCCCTTCCTGAAGGATCGCGATCGCACCGTACGGGAGAAGGCGTTCCGGCTTGGCGCGCAGGCGTACATGGACCAGCGCGACGAGATGGCCACGCTGTTCGACCAGATGTATGAGAAACGGCAACAGGTGGCGAAAAACGCCGGCTTCGGCGACTTCCAGTCGTACGCCTTCAAGTCGAAGCACCGGTTCGACTACACGCCCGAGGACTGCGCTTCGTTCCATCGCGCCGTGGAAAAAACCGTCGCACCGGCCGTGGAGCGAATGATGGCGCACCGGCGCGAACGACTCGGCATCGACGTCGTGCGGCCGTGGGATACGCAGGTTGAGCTCGAAGGCGCACGGCCCCTC
>Ga0111539_10004288_pt1 | contig 18652 bp, 9 predicted proteins | sample RhiMethybrSRZTD1_FD_79667 | JGI IMG/M metagenome (GOLD analysis project Ga0111539, IMG submission 79667) | Populus rhizosphere microbial communities from Tennessee, USA - Rhizosphere MetaG P. TD hybrid SRZTD1 (version 2) (version 2) | ecosystem: Host-associated > Plants > Roots > Rhizosphere >... | reverse complement strand
GCTAAAGTGATTGCAGGAACCGGCAGTAACTCGACAGCAGTCACGATTCGACGTTCACAAGCCGCGCGTGAACTGGGCGTCGATGGCGTGCTGACAGTTGCTCCTTATTACAACAAGCCAACCCAGGAAGGTTTGTATGCGCACTTTCGCGCGATTGCTGAATCAATCAGCGGTTTGCCGGTCGTGATCTACAACGTTCCGGGACGCACGTCGTCCAACATCGCCGCGGAGACAACGCTGCGACTGGCACGCGACGTTGAGAACATCGTTGCAGTGAAAGAGGCGTCCGGTAATCTCTCGCAGATCATGGAAATCCTGCGTGGCCGCCCGGCAGGTTTTCGTGTGATTTCCGGCGACGACTCCTTAACACTGGCGCTGATCGCACTCGGGGGCGACGGCCTGATCTCCGTAGCGTCAAACGAGATTCCGGAAATGATGTCGCAACTGAACGATCTCGCGCTCGCAGGCCAGTGGGACGAAGCACGCGCCCTGCACTATCGTTTGCTGCCGCTGATGGAAGGTAACTTTATCGAATCGAGTCCTGGTCCAGTTAAAGCGGCGATGGCATTGATGGGATTGCTGGAAGAGAACCTGCGCCTGCCACTCGTGCCGGTGCAGGAAAAGACGCGCAATCGCATGCGTGAACTCTTGATTGAACTCGGGCTATTGAAGGAAACGTCGCATGCCGTTGCGTGAACAGATCGAGGCGCTGGCGACGCGCGAAGACAGTAACTTTTCCCGTGAAGACAGGACTGTGTTCGAGGAGTTCAAGCAGGCGCTCAATCGCGGTGAAGTGCGCGCGGCAGAAAAGAGCGCGGATGGTAAGTGGCTGGTAAACTCCTGGGTGAAACAGGGGTTGCTTCTCGGCTTTCGTATGGGCGTCACCGCCGACGTGTCCACCGGCGATAACTTTAAATTCTTTGATAAGGATACTTATCCCACCCGCCCGACGACGATCGAAGATAACGTTCGCATTGTTCCCGGTGGTTCGACGATCAGAGATGGTGCGTACATCGCGCCCGGTGTCGTCTGTATGCCGCCGATGTTCGTGAACGCCGGCGCGTACATCGATGCCGGAACTATGATAGACAGTCACGCGCTCGTCGGCTCGTGTGCACAGATTGGACGCCGCGTTCACATCTCCGCGGCCGCACAGATTGGCGGGGTGCTCGAGCCGGTTGGTGCGGTGCCGGTGATCATTGAGGATGATGTGCTTGTCGGCGGTAACTGTGGAGTTTATGAAGGTGCAATTGTGCGCGAGCGCGCGGTGCTGGCTTCGGGGACGATATTGACGGGGTCGACTCCGGTTTACGATCTGGTTCGCGGTGAGGTTTACCAACGAACAGCGGATGGTCCGCTCGAGATTCCGGTGGGCGCGGTTGTTGTTCCCGGTGCGCGCGCCGTGACCAACGAGCGTGGACGCGCCTGGGGTTTGTCGCTCTATGCGGCAATCATAGTCAAATATCGCGACGAGAAGACCGACACAGCCGTGCGATTAGAGGATTATTTACGTTGAACGTACTGTAGGGGCGGCCCTCCGTGGCCGCCCCTTGTTGGATATTAAACGGTTTGGAGGTTGGTCTTTACCGCGCGAGAGGCGGCGATTCTTTCATCGGATACATTAATTACACGAAGGGGCGGCCACGGAGGGCCGCCCCTACAGTACGTTCCCTGGGTCAAAATGAATTTCACGCCACCGAAACGTCTACAGGGAATCGAAAAGAGCGTTATCCGCCAGGTGTTCGATCGCGCACGCCCGGGCAGCATCAATCTCGGTTTGGGTGAGCCCGATTTACCCACGCCTGATCTCATTCGCCAGGCCGCCGTCAAGGCGATCGTCGAGGAACAGAATGGTTACACTTCGCACGCGGGTCTGCCGTCGCTGCGTCAGAAAGTTGCGAGTGAGTATTCGTATCTTGAAGGCAGGCCCGAACGCGTCGTTATCACTGCCGGTTCGCAGGAGGCGCTGTACCTCGCGTTGCTTGCGCTCGTCGATGAAGGTGACGAAGTGCTGCTTCCCAATCCCGGGTTTGTTGCTTATCCGACGATCGTACGAATGGCCGGCGGTACTTCGACTTTTTATCGCCTGCCGCGTGAGAGCGGCTTTGCATTCGATCGCGATGAATTTAGACGCGCGCTGACGCCACGAACCAAAGTTGTCGTTTGTATTAGTCCATCAAATCCGACCGGACGTATTTTGACGGACGACGATCTGGCAAGCATCGCGGATGCGGTGCGCGACACGCAGGCATACCTGATCAGCGATGAAATTTATCGAGAACTTTACTACACGGCTAAGAGACCGGAGACGTTATCAACATTTTACGACCGCACGATCGTTATCAGCGGGCTCTCGAAGTCGATGAGTATGACGGGTTGGCGCCTCGGTTGGTTGTGTGGCGAGGAAGCAGTCGTTCAGGCGGCGCTGGTACTTCATGGTTACGTGACGACGTGCGCTTCGGCTGTATCGCAGAAAGCGTCGTTGGTGGCCTGGACCGACGAAGCCGAAGCAGCGCGAACAGGTTTTCGCGAGACGTTTCGCGCGCGACGCGATCATCTGCTGCGATTGATTGAATCTGAGTTGGGATTACGAGCCGTGACGCCGGACGGCGCTTTCTACACGATGCTGGACGTCAGTAAATATGGACCGTCGATGCGGGTCGCGGAAGCGCTGCTGAATGAAAAAGTGATCACGGTGCCGGGCGCGGCTTTCGGCAGCGAAAGCGAAGGTTTCCTGCGCGTCTCTTTCTGCGCAGATCAGGAGACATTGATTGAAGGAGTTCAGAGAATCAAACGAGGATTAAGAGAGGTTTAAGGCCATGAATAAGAAGTTTCGAGTCGGAATTCTTGGGGCGACGGGGACGGTGGGGCAGCGCTTTATTCAGCTCCTTGAGAATCATCCGCAATTTGAAGTTACCGCTGTTGCAGCGTCTGATCGTTCGCAGGGAAAAGCGTACGGCGAAGCGTGTTCATGGCGGTTGCCAGGCGAAATGCCTACGGGTGTTCGTTCGTTGCGGGTGCAGGCGCCCGCGCCGCCGCTCGAGTGTGACCTAGTATTTTCGTCTCTGCCGGGAGATATTGCGCGCGAGACCGAAAACAGTTTTGCGGCTGCCGGTTATCCCGTCATCACCAACTCGTCAGCATTTCGCATGGACGAAGATGTGCCGTTGTTGATTCCCGAAGTCAACCACCAGCACCTCAATCTGCTGGCACGACAGCGCCAGCGTTACACATCAGGCGGATTCATCGTTACAAATCCGAATTGTTCGGCGGTTGCGCTGGCGCTGGCGCTGGCCCCGTTGCATGCGGCGTTCGGGGTCTCCGCAGCGATCGCAACGACGTTACAGGCACTTTCGGGAGCGGGATATCCGGGCGTTCCTTCACTCGATATTCTCGATAATGTTATTCCGTACATCGGCGGTGAGGAAGAGAAGATGGAAGCGGAGACCACAAAGATCCTGGGTCGCTGCGTCGATGCGCGCATTCAGCCCGCGCCGATGGCTGTGAGCGCGCAGTGCCATCGCGTCAATGTTGCTGACGGTCATATGGTTGCTGTACGTGTGAAGTTATCGCGGCACGCAGAGCTGAATGATCTGCGTGATGCGTTGGCATCATTTCAATCGTTGCCGCAGGAACTTGGGCTACATTCGGCGCCGCGTTTACCAATCGTTGTTCGTGACGAAGTGGATCGTCCGCAACCCAAACTCGATCGTGATGCGGGAAATGGCATGACCGTTACGATTGGACGGCTCCTGCCGGATGCGGTGCTCGATTACCGGTTTGTGTCGTTGGGCCATAATACGATTCGTGGTGCGGCGGGCGCGGCGGTACTCAACGCTGAACTGTTGATTGCGTTGGGACATTTGACAGGATGAGCAGGATTTTCAGGATGAACAAGATGAGCAGATTCCCGGGAGTTCTTGCATTCTTACTTGTTTTCAGTTTTTCAGCCGCTGCTCAGTCGCTCGACGATCAAGTGAAACCAATCGTTGCGTCGTTCAAGGGCAAGGTGAGTCTCTTTGCGAAGAATCTCGATACCGGCGAAACGTACGCGCTGAATCCCGACGAGCGTGTGCGCACCGCGAGCACGATCAAAATTGCAGTGATGATCGAGGCTTTTGCCCGTGTGAACGAAGGGAAGGCAAAGTGGACTGACGAAGTCGTGCTTACCAAAGAGAAGAAGGTCTCAGGATCGGGCATCCTCAATGAACTTTCAGATGGATTACGACTGACGCTGCGCGATGCCGTCAATCTCATGATGATTCTCAGTGACAACACGGCGACGAATCTCGTGCTCGACGTGTTGACGACCGACGCAGTGAACGCGCGCATGGAGTCGCTTGGTTTCAAGCAGATCAAGATCATGCGAAAGGTCGGCAGCGGCGGCGAGAGTGTGGCCGGCAAAGATCCGGAAAACAAAAAATACGGACTCGGCATGGCGACACCGCGTGAGATGGTGCTCGTGATGGAGAAACTGGAGCGCGGCGAGATCATTAGTCCCGCAGTCTCGAAAGAGATGATCGATCTGATGAAGCGCGAGCAGGGACGCAATGCGATTGGGCGATCGCTTTGGAATGTTCCGATGGCGAGCAAGTACGGCGCGCTCGATCATCTCCGCAGTGCGATCGGGATTCTTTACACGCCGAAGGGAAGAATCGCGATGGCGATTTCCTGTGACGACATGCCCGAAACGATGTGGTCAGTCGATAATCCTGCCTATTTGTTGATGTCGCGGCTGTCCGAAGTAATCGCGGACGGACTGGGTAGAAAGTAAACAGGTCGCAGGCAAAGCCTTAAGTCGTACGAAATTTTGTTCAGCGGGCGGGCTCATTGAACGTCGCGCCCTTTCCTCAACATCCAAAAATCCAGACAGTCTCGCCGAAAAATTTGGATTTGCTTGCGAAACTTGTAGTAGAATCCAATACATCGCGTTCTACATCTCTGGAATGGTTTCTGCAAGATCACGATAACAATCGAAACGTGGTCCAAATTTCGTAAGCAGGTCGCCTAGACCTGAATCCACGTTCATCCAAAAATTCGGACTCTGTTCTCCAGCTCGTATTGCTAAAAATCTTTATGGAGGATTCAATGAACACACTCAGGCTTTCTCGCCAAAGGGTGTTCGTTGTCTTCAGCGCGCTCGCCCTGGCGCTGTTGACTGCGAGCATTGCAATTGCCCAGGCCGGCTCGTCGTCAGTGCGAGGTATTGTTACTGACTTACAGGGACGCGCGGTCGCCGGTGCTCAAGTTACGATTTCAAATGCGCAGAAGAATTATTCGCGCACCCAAACCACCAATAACGATGGTGCCTATATCTTCACGGCAATTCCTCCGGGAACTTACCGGCTCGATGTAGAAGCTACTGGTTTTAAGAAGGCATCGGTGTCAGATTACCAGGCGTTAATCGATACCCCCGGCACCTTCGACGTTCAGTTGGAAGTTGGCAACATTTCCGAAACTGTCAGCGTTGTCGCCGGTGCAGACGCTCCTATAAATAATACTGACGCGACTATCGGCAACACCTTTGAATCACGCCGCATCGTCGAGTTGCCGCTGAATGCGAATAACGTCGTCGGACTGCTTTCACTACAACCGGGCGTAACACGCGCCGGTTACGTCAATGGCGGCCGATCTGATCAGGCAAACATCACGCTCGACGGTGTTGACGTTAATGAACAGCAGAGCGGTCTGGATGTCGTTACCAACCAGGCCTTTTCCAGTGTCATTCGTGTTATTCGCGACTCGACGCAGGAGTTTCGCGTCACCACAACGAACCCTAATGCCGACACCGGTCGCTCTTCAGGCGCACAGGTCTCTTTGGCGACCAGGTCCGGCTCGAACGATTGGCACGGCTCGCTGTTTTACTTTCATCGAAACACAGTAACGACTGCCAACGACTACTTTAATAACGCCGCAGGCCGTTTCACCCCAACTGATCCATTGGTTCTTTCCGGTTCTGCGAAGGTTGGCGATGAGCGAGCGCCACGACCGCCACTACTCAGAAACTTCTTTGGCGGCTCCGTCGGAGGTCCCATCAAACACGATCGGGCTTTTGCCTTCTTCGCCTATGAAGGGCTGCGCGAATCCACTTCAACCTCCGGGGTGCAGGTTGTACCATTGCCTCATATTGCCCAGGGCATTGTCCGGTATAGAACCGCCAACGGCTCCAGCGATCCTTCGTGTCCAGCAGGTACTCCTGCCGGATTCAACTGTTTGACCCCGGCCCAAATCAACCAGGCTTATGTTAACGCGAATGGAATAACTCCCGGCGTTAACCAGCCGGCTTTGGATTTTCTCAAAGACATAGCACGGCGTTTTCCGGCTAACGACACAATCACAGCCGGCGATGGGGTCAACACAGGCGGCTTTCGTTTTAACGCGCCTACGCCGAGCACGCTGGACAGTTATGTTCTTAAATTGGATTTCAACCTGACTAACAGTCAAACCCTTTTTGTTCGTGGTAACTACCAGGACGACAACATCGGCCTCGCGCCAATTTTGCCTGGTTTCCAGGCGCCTTCGATCTGGTATCACCCGAAGGGCTATGCGGCTGGTCACTCCTGGACCATTTCAAACAGTAAGGTCAACCGCTTCACCTACGGTTTGACTCGTGCTGCATTCACGAGGCAAGGAGATCAAACTGGAAACCAACTGTCGTTTCGCTTCATCTTCGCCCCCGGATTAACCTCGTCACTCACGCGCGTGACGCCCGTTCACAACTTTGTTGATGACTTCACCTGGGTGAAAGAAAATCACACGTTGCAGTTTGGCGGCAACGTTCGCTTGATACAGAACACCAGGCAGTCGTTTGGAAGTGCCTTCGACTCTTTGACGACTAACCCGTCGGGCTACGCGGCTTCTGCGGCTGTGCTGACTTCCGCGGGCGCGGATGCTTCAGGCGGAGCAATCTTTCCAAACGTTGCCGGTAATTCATTAACGCCGCTGCGCAACATCCTTTCCGCAGTTATTGGCCGTTTTTCTCAATACACTGCGAACTTCCTTTACGACCAGGATGGCAAGATACTGCCGACTGGCTCGTCTGCTGATCGCACTTTCGCAACTCAGGAGTATGAACTTTACTGGCAGGACCAGTGGCGCATACATTCGAACCTGACCTTGACCTACGGTCTACGCTGGGGCACTTCCACTCCCGTGTATGAGACACACGGCTTCCAGGTTCAACCCACGACCAGCCTCGGCGGTTACTTCGAGCAACGTAAGAACAGTGCGTCTAATGGCGTGCCTTTTAACGATCCGATCTCGCTCAATCTTTCGGGCAAAGCGAATGGCAAGCCTGGTTTCTATAAACAGGATTGGAATAACTTCGCTCCTGTGCTTGCTGTCGCATGGCAGCCGGAGCTCCCGGATAACTTCTGGGGCAAACTGATCGGACGCGAGGGCAAAGCCGTATTTCGCGCCGGTTTCCGCACGACTTACGATCGCATCGGCAGCGCATTGGCGGTCAACTTCGATTTGAATAATCAGCTCGGTTTCGCATCAGCACTGACTATTCCGGTGAATACCTACAACGTCAGCACGCGTTTGGCGCCGGCGTTTACCGGGACGATACCCGACGTACGCACGTTGCCGGGCATCGTCGGAAACTTCAGCAACACGATCTCTTTCCCGTTAACGCAGCCGGCAAACGGCGCCGAGCGAATTGAAACATCGCTCGACGACACGATCACAACTCCATACAACTACAGCTACACGTTCTCCTATGCTCGTGAAATGAGTAGGGGACTATCGTTTGAAGTGAGTTATGTCGGCCGTTTTGCTCGTAACCTGCTGGGCCAAAGAGACATCATGCACTTCAACAACCTGCGTGATATCAAATCGGGGCAGACTTTCTATGAAGCCATGCAAGCCCTGATCGACTTGCGCTACGCGGGTGCGCCGATTACCTCGGTGAACCCAATCCCATTCTTCGAGAATGTGCTTCCCGGAATCGCCGGCACGTTCACAATCCTTGGCGTTCCCCGGACACTAACGGCAACGCAGGCTGCTTATCGTCGCATTGCTTTGCCTTCCGTTGGCGGACAGAACGTCACTGACTACACGTTCCTGCAATCCGGAGCGCGCTGGGACGACAAGCCCGCTTCGATCTTCAACAACACGTTCGTGAACCCGCAATATGCGGCACTGAACACGTGGTCCTCGTTCGCTATTTCCAATTACAACTCGGCGCAGTTAAGTATTCGCCAGCGTTTGTCCAGAGATGTTACGTTTGACTTCAACTACACGTTGTCTCATTCGCTGGACGATGCTTCCGGTCTTCAGAGTGCCGGTAACTTCTCGACTGCGTCGTTAATCTTCAACCCGCTGGATCCCATGTCGAACTACGCGAATTCTGATTTCGACATTCGTCACAACATAAATGCGAACTGGTTGGTGGGTCTGCCGTTCGGCCGTGGTAAGAGGTTTCTGAGCGACGCCGGCACGATTACCAACGGCATTTTGGGCGGCTGGGACATCACGGGAATTTTCCGTTGGAACTCAGGCTTGCCCGCTACGACGCGTCCTTTCGCGTTTCAGCGTTGGGCCACTAACTGGCAGATCTCGTCCGGCATGGTTGCAGTTCGCCCCATTGAAACTAACTATGGAGATTTCAACGGTGCGGCGAACATGTTTGCCGATCCGAACGCCGTGGCCCAGAGCTACCGCGATCCGAAGCCAGGTGAGGGCGGTGACCGCAATACTCTGCGCTACCCTGGTTACTTCACGGTCGACGCCGCTCTGCATAAGACGTTTAGAATGCCCTGGGAAGGACATGCACTTACCTTCCGCTGGGAAGTCTTCAATGTCACAAATACACAACGGTTAACCGGCTTCAACGGATCAGGTATTAGTACCGTTGATCCATTTATTGCCGGTGGCGCCGCGCCTATAGGATTCGGAAACTTCACTGGAACGCAGGCGCCGCTAGGGGAGACCAAAGCCGGACGCCTGATGCAGTTTGGACTGCGTTATGTTTTCTAGTTGAGTTTGAGTTTTCGCTTTGCGAGGGAGCTGGGGAGCAATCCTCAGCTCCCTTTTTTTCGCCACAAAAAAGCACAAGAAGCATAAATATATCTGTTGTGCATCCGTGCCTTTTTCGTGACGATCCTCCGAATTTCTATAGACGGCCCAGAAATTTGGATATACTCTGGCGCTCTCAAAACATTTAAACCGACTTAAATGTAAAAAACGCGAGGGGTTTGGCCACGGTGTTTCGAAAACATCTTCGCGGAATAGTATCTGCAAGCGGTAGTTTCAAAGGTAGTTAGGCCGTTTCTCATCTTTGCAGGCACTACATAGTTCGAGCAGCAGCAGTCAAAACAATTTGAGTTCACGACCGAATTGCTGCCGGGTTTCAAGCCGGGTCTTGTTTGCAACGCAGCATTCCAGGTCAACAGTCACACTCTCGGAGGACTTCATGAAAAGTAAAAACTTGCTACGAGATTTTGTGCAGGGCTGTAGCACTTTCGTCCTATTGTTGTTCTTTGCGGTCGCCGTTTTTGCCCAACAGGGTACTTCAATAATCCGCGGTACGGTCTCAGACCCGAATGGCAATCTGGTCTCCGGCGCTTCGGTGACACTAACTAACTCAGGTACTAACGCCACTCGCACGACTACAACTTCGGACGCTGGAGTTTATGTTTTCGATTTCGTTACCGTTGGTGATTATAAAATCGAAGTTGAAGCCACCGGATTCAAGAAAAAGGCAGTAACTGACATCCATGCGTTGATCGCCAAATCTCAGACCGTCGACGTAGCGCTGGAAGTTGGTAATGTCTCTGAGATCGTAACTGTAACTGCGGGAGTGGCTGAAGTGTTAGTGAACCGTGATGACGGCACTCTCGGAAACCACTTCCAAAGTAAGCAAATCACCGAGCTGCCGCTCGAAGGTCGCAACGTTACCAACCTTTTGTCGTTGCAACCGGGTGCTACCAGAGATGGCTTCGTGGCTGGAGCTCGTGCCGACCAGTCAAACATTACGCTTGATGGCGTAGACATCAACGAGGCCGAGACCAATCAGACCACAAACCCAAATTCTGATCCGGCCGACAGTACGAACGCCCTGAACCTCGTCCCGGACCGTAACACCGTGCTGCGACTCAATGCCGAGGCGGTTGAAGAATTTCGCGTAACCACCGCGAATGCCAACGCTAACCAGGGCCGATCGGGAGGCGCGCAAGTTAATTTGGTGACCAAAGGTGGTACCAACGAGTTTCACGGAGCGCTATTTGAGTTTTATCGAACCAAGAAGTTTTCCGCGAATGACTTTTTTAACAACTTGTCCGGCATCGAGAAACCGGCACTTATTCGCCACACGTTTGGTGGCGCTTTGGGCGGCCCAATAGTTAAGGACCGCGCGTTCTTCTTTTATAGTTTTGAAGGAGATCGAATCACACGATCCGCGCCGGTCGTCGCCCGCAACGTTCCTCTGGCGAGCCTTGGCCGCGGAGAGGTGAAGTACATCGGCTGTGCTCCAGGCACTAATCCAGATGACTGCGGCACCACTGTCACTCCCTCGCTGCAAACTCTGACCACCGCTCAGCTAAACAGCATTTTCCCTACTGTAGGGATCAATCCTGCGGCGGTTGCGGTCCTTAGGGAGGCTGCCGCCAAGTATCCGGCCAACGACTTTAGCACGGGTGACGGATTGAACTCCGCCGGCTTTAGATTCAACACTCCCTTGCCGGCGCAGAGAAACTCTCACGTTGGCAAATTCGATTTCAATCTTACGGACAAGCAGACAGCGTTTGTGCGGGCCAACGTGATTTACGATTTGATCGCACGCGAGCGGCAATTTCCCGATACACCTTCGCCAACGATCTGGTCACACCCGTTCGGCATTGCCGCCGGACATATTTGGACCATCAACAACAGTATGGTGAATAACTTCCGTTATGGCTTTACGCGTGAGGCTTTTAGCCAACAGGGAGACTCATCTTCAAACCAGATTAGCTTTCGTTTCATCTTTTCACCGCTCACCTTTACTCGTACCCTGACTCGAATAACTCCCGTTAATAACTTTACGGACGATCTCTCGTGGGTGAAGGCAAACCACACGTTCGGTTTTGGCGGGAACATTCGCCTGATTCGCAATCGACGCGATTCTTTCGACAACGCGTTCGATAACGCCATCACCAATCCTTCGTTCTATCAGGGTGGCGGCGCCACGATTGCGGATCCTGTCAATGCCTTCGCGCCGATTTCCGGAGCGACAACCGGCGTCGAAAACGCAGTGACTGCGTTGATTGGCAGGTACTCTCAGTACTCGGCGCTATTCACATTTGACCATGACGGCAAGCTGTTGCCGTCAGGTACGCCCGCGGCCCGCGAGTTTCGCACCGAAGAATACGATCTTTATTTCCAGGATACCTGGAAGGTTACTCCCAATCTGACGCTGACCTACGGTCTGCGTTACGGCATCAGCACTCCGGTTCACGAGGCGAATGGGTTTGAAGTTAAGACAACCGTTCCTCTCTCCGATTTCTTTGAGGCACGTAAAGCGGCTTCCGAAAGAGGCGAATCCCTCAATACGCCAATAACCCTGGAACTAGCCGGCAAGGCTAATAACGCCGCGCCGCTTTACGACTATGACAAGAACAATTTCCAACCCCGCGTGGCAGTAGCCTGGTCGCCGAGCTTCAAGGAGGGTTTCCTTGGAAAGGTGTTTGGCAGGAACAATCAGTCTGTGTTCCGCGGCGCGTTCAGCATCACCAACGACTATTATGGTCAACAGCTCGCAGTTACTTTTGACCTCAATAACACGTTAGGGTTCTCGTCCAGTCAGGACATTGCGGCTAACACATTTAACCTGACGACTCGAATAGCACCGTTATTTACCGGCTTTGGCCAGGACATACGGTCGCTTCCCAGAATCAACAATCCGGGAAATATCACCTTCCCGCGCACGCAACCATTCGAGCCCAGTCCGGCATTTTTCGCGCAGGATAGACGTATTGAAACGACGTTGGATTCGAAACTGGTGGCTCCGATCAACTACGCTTGGAATGCCACGTACGAGCGTCAGTTACCGCACGGTCTGGTTCTACAGACCTCTTACATCGGCAGAATCAGCCGTAACCTCATTGCGTCGCGCGACGTGATGGCGCTAAACAACCTTAAGGATCCGAGTTCCGGTATGGATTGGTACACCGCCGCCGGAATGCTCGAGGCATTCCGCGCAGCAGGTACCCCAATCAGTCAAATTCCGAATATCCCGTGGTTTAATCACTTCCTGCCATCGAACATCGCGTTGTTAATGGATACCAACTACTTCGAGCAGTGCTGTGACGTGTTCCCGACATACAACCTGACTCCGACGCAGGCCGTGTATGCGGTAGCATTGAATTTTTACGGGAACGATTGGACTGACACGCAGGACGTCATTGAACAGGGCCTGGATCGGAACATTTTCTTCCATCCGCAATATGGTGCCCTGTCAGCTCACAGCAGCATTGGCCACTCCAACTATCACGCTGCTACAGTCAGTATTCGTGAGAGATTGGGCCGAAGCTTTACTGCTGATTTCAACTACACGCTCTCGCATTCGCACGACGATGCATCAGGACTTCAAACTGCCGATCAATTTGGTGGTGCGTTCATCCTGAATCCGCTGCGTCAACACGATAACTACTCGGATTCGGACTTTGACATCCGCCACAACATCAACGCGAATGCTATCTGGGAGCTTCCATTTGGACGCGGTCGGCATTACTTCAGCGGCGTCAATAAAACAGCAGATGCCTTTATTGGTGGATGGTCGATGACGGGTATCTTCCGCTGGAACTCGGGTTTGCCGATCAGCACTCCGTTCGACAACGCTCGCTGGGCAACTAACTGGAACGCCCAGAGCAACTCGGTAAGAACTGATGGTTCTATTCAGCCTTGTCCGGCAAGAGGCGGCAGGCTCTTCGACTGCAATTTGCTCGAGGCCTACAGAAGCTTCCGCAACGCGTTCCCAGGCGAGACTGGAGACCGAAACGTGTTCAGGTTGGCGGGTTACGTCAATCTCGACATGGGAATAACCAAGTCCTTCAACTTACCGTGGAGTGAAAACCAGAGACTGCAGCTCCGAGTTGAAGCATTCAATGTCACTAACACGCAACGCATGAACGCTCCGAACACTGGCAGCCGTACCGGATTCGGAATCGGGCTCGATCCATCGACTTTTAATTTGGACGATATCCCGGTGAACTGGATGAGGTTTGTGAGCATTCAGGGAGCGCCGCGCGTAATGCAGTTCGGCATCCGTTATTCCTTCTAGCCTGAGCTCAGGCTCAAACAATAGAATAGCGGGCTGGGGCAATGCTTCAGCCCGCTTTCTATTTCATGATTAGTTTAGGAGGACGAGCGATGAAACTACTGGTCCTTTCCTTCCTGCTATTAATTTCTCTTAGCAACTCGACTCTCGCTCAGGGCGGGGGACACAGTCTGTATGGCGACATGAAAGTTGACGAGAGCAAGGCGACAGGTGTTACCCGGCTCAGTTACGACGTCATTCTGTACAATCTGAACCGAACTGTGATTGCACGCCAACCTGTGACCAGCAACGGCCGCTATCGCTTTAATAATTTAAGCAGTGGGGTATACGACCTGGTGGTGGAAAGCGAGAACATTGAGGTCGCGCGCATCCGGGTCGAGCTGGTCGCTCCGCTCGCCACGGATCTTCGTCAGGATATTGATCTCGAATTACGTGCCACTGACAGCTCCTCCAAAAAGCCGGTTTCAATTTCCGTCGACGACTACTACCAACGCGCGCCTGCAAACCAGAAGTTGTTTGAAAGGGCTCAGGCTGCCACCGATAAGAAAAAATATCTGGAAGCGGAAGGCTTGTTCAATGAACTGGTGACCAACGACCCGAAAGATTTTCAAGCCTGGAGTGAGCTGGGTACGGTTTACCTCGTCGAACAAAAACTACCTGAGGCCGAGAAGGCATACTCCACCGCTATCGATATCAGACCGAAGTTTTACCTAGGTCTGATGAATCTCGGTAGATTGCGCATGATGGAGAAGAACTACGAAGGCGCGATCGAGCCGTTGACTGCGGCTGTAAACGTTAACCTGGCCTCTGCGGACGCGAACTATTATCTCGGCGAGGCTTATCTCCAGATCAAAAAGGGTTCGAAGGCAGTTGGTTACCTCAACCAGGCAATCAAGCTCGATCCAGTTGGCAAAGCGGACGCGCACCTGCGTCTCGCTACGCTCTACAACGCGGTGGGAATGAAAGACAAAGCTGCCATCGAGTACGAGGAGTTCTTGAAGAAGAAACCCGACTACCACGATGCGAAGAAATTAAGGGATTACATCGAGGCTAATAAACCCAAAAACTAGTCCACAGATTACACAGATGCTGCAGCTTGTCACCACTATCGTCATCCTTGGTGCGACTCTGATCGATGGTTCCGGTCGCGCTGCCATCAGAAACTCCGCCGTTGTCATTAAAGGCGATTCCATTGTTGCCGTGGGCCGCCGTGGCCAGGTGAAAGTGCCGTCCGATGCACGTGTGATCGATGCGCGTGGCCTCGTGCTGGCTCCGGGCTTCATCGATGCTCATAACCACTCGGACCGTGGTTTTAAAACTGATCCATCCGCTGCTTCACAGGTTTCACAGGGCATTACGACTGTAGTCGTCGGACAGGACGGTGGCTCGCCTTTCCCGGTGGCCCAATACCTCGCCGGTCTCGATCGAGATCCGATCGCCCTCAATGTGCTCACGTTTGTCGGACATGCCACGGTCCGATCCGAGGTGATGGGTGAAGACACGAACCGTCGCGCCTCACCTGCCGAGATTGAAAAGATGAAACGGATGGTGGAGCAGGCGATGGGTGACGGCGCTATCGGCCTCTCGACCGGACTCGAGTACGAAACCGGAAAACCGGCATCAACCGAAGAGATCGTTGAGCTTGCGCGTGTTGCGGGTGCTTTCGGCGGGATCTACATCAGCCACATCCGCGATGAAGCGGATAAGACTTTCGAAGCGTTGGACGAAGCGATTCGCATCGGCAGAGAAGCGCGCATTCCGGTTCAGATTTCACACATTAAGTTGGGAAGTGTTGCTGTTTGGGGACGAGCACCCGAGGCGGTGGCGCTCATCAATAAGGCGCGTGCTCGCGGTCAGGATGTTACTGCTGACTGTTACCCGTATGAAGCGTGGAGCTCAACGATCAAAGTTCTGATCCCGAGCGGGCGTCATGATGATCCGGTGGATGTAGCGCGCGGGCTTGCTGATGTTGGTGGTGCAGCGAACGTGACGATTGTCAGTTGCAGGGCCCATCCCGACTACGAATTCAAGAACATGGAAGAGATCGCCAAGCGTGAAGGCATAAGTCCGGTCGAGCTCTACATGAAGATCGTGCGCGACGGCGGCGCGGGCGTGGTGTGCCATTCGATGAAGGAGTCGGATATCAGGACGTTTTACCGGCAGCCGTGGGTGATGGTGAGTAGCGACGGGGGCATCGGGTCGCGTCACCCGCGCGGTGCGGGAACATACCCGCGTGTGTTGGGCCGTTTTGGTCGCGAGCAACAGTGGCTACGTTTACCCGAGGCGATCAGGAAAATGACTTCGCTGCCCGCGCAGCGTTTTAAGCTCAGCGATCGCGGTCTGATTCGGTCCGGCTTCAAAGCGGACCTGGTCCTGTTTGACGCCAACACCATCATCGATCGCGCCACATTTCAGCAGCCGGAATTAACCGCCACCGGTGTTAAGCGTGTATTTGTGAACGGAAAGGAAGTCTGGATCGACAACGCCGTCACGGGCCAACGCCCCGGACACGCTCTTCGCCACAAAAAGGGTTAGCCACAAAAAAGCACAAAAGGCACAAAAATGAAATGAAGCTGATTTCTGGTTTTGTGCTTTATGTGCTTTTTTGTGGCTAAATCATTTGTGCCTTTTTGTGGCTGTTTATGAGTCACAAATTTCGTCACTCCTACCTCGATAAGGCGACATTTCCTCAGAAATTCATCCGGCATGAGTCTTGAACTGGTGTTTACCGTGCAGCCTTTTGCTGCACGGGTTTAACGCATGTCATTAATTATTTCGGTCATCGGGTTCGCCGCTCTCGCCATGATAGTCCACGAATTGGGCCATTTGCTGGCGGCCCGCTCGTGCAAAGTTCCAGCATCCGAGTTGGGACTCGGAATGGGACCGCGGCTCGTAGGATTTCGTCTCGGCAGTATTCACTTTAACCTGCGCGCAATACCAGTCGGATCATTTGTGATGCTTGATGGTGCCAGTCTCAAAGAGAAGTCAGTGCGCGCTCAACTACTGGTCCACCTCGGTGGAGTTATTTTCAATATTGTTGCCGGTCTCCTCACTTATGGAACGACCTTCGGCTGGTTGAATTTCCTCCTCGCAGCCGGCAACATCCTCCCCCTCTATCAGCACGATGGTTGGAAATGTGGTGTGGTGATCATGCGCGCGCTCTTGCGCCGCGATAGTCAACCTGCGGAACGCGCGTTTACCTTCTCGGGTGGCTTCGTGAGCCTGCTGATCGCCTGGGCCGTGGTGCGAGCGTTTATCTGATTAGGCCACAAAGAAGCACAAAGGCACATAAGAAGAAAGGCACGAGCGATCCGGTTTGGATCGCTCGTGCCTTTTTGTGCCTTATGTGCTTTCTGTGCCTTTTGTGGCTTTACTTGGATTTGAAGTAAGCGTCGAGATGAGAGCCGTCGAGCGCAGTCATCCTTACCTGGTAACACCTGCCCGCTGGCTTCGGTGTCTGCCAGTTCTGGATAAACTGCCCTCCCGTCGTATCGTAACGCAGGCTCGTCCCGCCGGTTGTTGTGAAGTCAACCTCGGTAGTGACACCGGAGGACGAACAAGGTATTTCGGCAACCGCGAATCCTTGAACATCCGTTACCGCTTTCTTCTCAACGCCATTGGCGAAGATGTTGAACTTCAGCGGCACCGTTTGCCCACCCTTTATTGAATTCCAAACGATTGTCAGGTTGCTCATGTCAACCGGCTGGTAGAAGCCCATCAAAGTCCAGGCGCCAATCGTTAGTGTTCCGTTCCCGAATGAGATGTTGTAATTCGTGCTGGTCACGCCACTGGGCACGATTGTGTAAGTACCTGCGGGCGTGCTTGCGTTGTAGGGAACGGTGTTATTCAACGAGTCTTTGAGCGTGAATGTTAACGTCCCCGATAGATTGCCAACGCCTTCACCGGTAGCGAATGCGTTGAAAGAAGCAGTGAGCGTAGCCAGCGGACTTCCAAATAGGAAGTTCTTGTTGTCTGCCGTGATTGCCAACGCTTTGAGCGTAATATGACCTGCACCGCTGGCGCTTGTTGGCAGATTGTAATTGTTCAGGTTGGTGCCGGCTCCTGCTGAGAAGTCGCCGATCGCGAGAGTTGTGCTTACGTTGCTTGCGGTGGCGACGTCCTTGGTGTTGTAAGTTCCGGTAGATTTAGTGACTGTAATACTCTGACCTGCAACTAAGTTGCCGATCGAGAAATTCGCCGGTGTCAGTGTTGCGGTTGTGTTCCCATCATAGACCTTCGTGGGATCACCAACGATCGATGCGCTCAGCGTACGCTTGTCGATGGTGAAGGTGACTTGCGTGGCGGTGCTACCGTTGTGGTTGGCATCGCCAGGATAAGTTGCGTCAGCCGTAGCGGTGCCTGCGTTGGTGTTGTTGCCATAGACAACAGTCACCGAAACATTCAAGCTTCCGGCGCCTGTCGCAGTCGCCGTACATGGAGTCTGTGGTGAGCCATCGTAGGTTACGTTCGTCGGGCAGTTGATCGTCGTCGAGGAACTAGTCTTGTCGATGGTGAAGGTGACCTGCGTCGCGGTGCTGCCGTTGTGGTTGGCATCACCAGCGTAGGTTGCGTCAGCGGTAGCCGTGCCGGCATCGGTGTTGTTGCCGTAGACAACAGTCACCGAAACATTCAATCCACCTGCACCTGTCGCAGTCGCGGTACACGGAGTTTGAGGCGAACCGTTGTAAGTCACATTCGTCGGACAATTGATAGTTGTGGACGAACTAGCCTTGTCGATTGTGAAAGTAACCTGGGTCGCAGTGCTGCCGTTGTGGTTGGCATCGCCAGCGTAGGAAGCATCAGCTGTCGCTGTCCCCGCGTTGGTGTTATTGCCGTAGATGACGGTGACTGAAACATTCAATCCCCCGGCGCCCGTTGCTGTAGCAGTACACGGAGTCTGCGGTGAGCCATCATAGGTTACGTTCGTCGGACAGTTGATGGTTGTCGATGAAGCAGCCTTATCAATTGTGAAGGTAACCTGAGTGGCGGTGCTGCCGTTGTGATTGGCATCGCCCGCGTAAGAAGCATCAGCCGTAGCCGTGCCAGCGTTGGTGTTGTTGCCGTAGACGACGGTGACTGACACATTCAAACCACCGGCACCGGTGGCTGTCGCCGTACACGGCGTCTGTGGTGAGCCATCGTAGGTTACGTTCGTCGGACAGTTGATCGTTGTCGATGATGCAGCCTTATCGATGGTGAAGGTGACCTGCGTGGCGGTGCTGCCGTTGTGATTGGCATCGCCGGGGTAAGAAGCATCAGCCGTAGCCGTACCGGCGTTGGTGTTGTTGCCGTAGACAACAGTTACCGACACGTTAAGACCACCCGCACCGGTGGCTGTCGCCGTACACGGCGTCTGTGGTGAGCCATCGTAGGTTACGTTCGTCGGGCAGTTGATCG
>Ga0111539_10004286_pt1 | contig 18661 bp, 17 predicted proteins | sample RhiMethybrSRZTD1_FD_79667 | JGI IMG/M metagenome (GOLD analysis project Ga0111539, IMG submission 79667) | Populus rhizosphere microbial communities from Tennessee, USA - Rhizosphere MetaG P. TD hybrid SRZTD1 (version 2) (version 2) | ecosystem: Host-associated > Plants > Roots > Rhizosphere >... | reverse complement strand
TGCAGCATAATTCCGGAAGTGACAAGTCACGACAAACTCGTATGGATTTAACTTTCCATTATTTCGGACGAATTCGAAGTGTTCGACATAAGGCGTGTTGAGTATTTTCTGCAGTTCGTTAATAAATTCATTTTCTCGCCTGGAATATTTTTTGTGGGCCAGCTTGAATGCAACGGTAAGCCTGACAGGGCCTGAACTTGTCAGCAATTGACCAGCGGAAATACTGTGCGGACCTGCAAACGAAATCAACTGAGTTCTGTCCGTATTATAGGTCAGCCGGATGATACCTTTAGCTTCCATGTATTTCTTTACACGAATGATTGCCCACACGGTATTTATGTGCTTTTGAAACGATACTCTCGCCTGGACACTTTCCATGAGCACTTTTAACTCAACCACTCCTGAGGGAGTATGTTTGATTACCGAGATGATTGCCTCCGTAATCTGATCAACGACATCAGCTGACACTCCTGTGATCAGGTTTTCGCTAGTACCATTAAGCTGCACTGCTGTCATATTCAAAATTCCCCTCCATTGGTACGTAAGTCTCCACAAAATTCCATTCGCATTAGGTCTTATTTTTCAGCCGAAATATAATTTCAAAAAATAATCCGCTATTCATTTTCTCGACGACTGCCAGGTTTCTGACGACCAATAAAACGATCCTTCGGATGCGGAAATCCGAACATGAGACATTCTAATTGGCGGATATACAGACCGTGGTCAGTCAACATTTTTCTGGAGTCAGCATAATCCTTTTTTGACACAGTGAATCATCACAAGCTTCTTCAAGGGAGTTAGGTTGGCGTTCTTGTTTAGATTGCACAGCTCAGTCAACATGAGCAGTTGTTGCTCAGAAGAAAACACTCTTAAGTTTTCTATAAACCCGACTCTGCGGTTTCCGAGGTGTGATGGGAATATAGTGTTCGTATAAGGCACAAAGACCTTGTATTCGGCGCTCTTCCTTCGGAAGAACCTAGCGATCTGCGTCCACGTCATCCCATTTGTCTGCGCAAGGAGATCAGCGGAATAGTTAATGAGTATATCGTTCACAGGTCTTTAAGTTTATTGGCTGTTTTATCAATTACACTTTCTTGTTTAGTTCGATCTTCACAATAAGATCAACATTATCGCTTACGGCAAGCTCCCCACCTTTGAGCTTGTTGTTCCAACTGAGGCCGTAGTCTTGACGATTAACAGATCCACTTAATTTGAAACCGGCCTTTGCACCACGTTCTGTATTTATCGATCCGCCATAAGTAACATCAAACTCGACTTTTTTAGTTACGCCTTTCATTGTGAAGTCGCCTACTAACCTATACTTGCCACCATCCTTAACAAGGTTTCCTTTGAACGTGATTTCGGGAAATTTCTCAGCTTCAAAAAAGTCAGGGGACTTCAGATGCGTGTCTCTGCGTTCATTGTCTGTATCAATTGAAGTGGTCCTGGCGACAAAAGAAATTTCCGCGCCGTTAAACTCTTCACTCTTACTGACAATTGTTCCATCGAAGTCATTGAATTTTCCTTCAACATCGGATACTGCCATATGTATGACATTAAATCCAACCTTTGAGTGAGACTTGTCAATCGTCCATGTAGTTTGCGCAAACGTTGACGCAACAATGGCAAGAGAGAATAGCGATGCAAATAGTTTTTTCATAGTGTCAAAGTTTCATTTTTATTATGTCGTGTGATATACACCAAAATCATACCTTAATGATTTATGGTGAATGCATTTAACATTTTATTAACAAATTAGTTTTCAACGATAAAATTATAGTAAATCATCCTGTGTAGAAAATACACAATGACGAACGGTTAATGTTCTAAAATGTTTTAAGAGTTGATGAGTAGAATCGTCGATAATTGATTCTTGTCAGTCGATCGTTAAGACGACATTGCCGATCTTTTCACCTGTTGCAACGTAATTGTAAGCTTCTGTAATTTTTTCCAGCGGATATATTCTGTCGATGACCGGCCGGAATTTTCCACGCTCAATAAGGTCCTTGATGAATGAAAGACCGCCTTTGACATCGTTTGGCGGAACGAAGAGAACCCGCTTGCCGCCCAGCAGTGGAGTTGTCAGTGTGGGCAGTAAATCGACCAATCGCCCGCCAGAACTGGAATAAATACCTTTCTCTTTTAATAATACTTTACACGCATAAAACGAACTCTTACCTACGGCGTCGAAAACATAGTTGTAACGCTCCTTGTCCTTAGTAAAGTCTTCTTTCTTATAGTCGATCAGCCGGGTTGCTCCCAGTGATTTTACAAGTTCGAAATCTTTTGTATTGCAGACGGCAGTTGTAGATACACCATAATAAGAAAGGTATTGTACGAAAGCAGTACCTATTGCACCCGTTGCGCCATAAACCAACGCATTCTGTCCTTGTGTTGGTTTAATACGCAGAATTGGAACGATTGCATAGAATGCTCCTTCAAGGCAGGCCGCTGCTTCCTGAAAAGTGATGGATGCGGGCATAGAAACGACACCTTTCTTTTCAGCTATTGTAATGTATTGTGCATGTGAGCCAATGCCGATGACATCACCAAATCCCATTACCTGGTCGCCTGCTTTGAATGACTTCACGTCTTGACCAACTTCTTCGACGATACCAGCAAAATCACACCCTGTCGACGCAAGCCTTGGTTTAAACAATCCAGTAAATAGACGCATGAGCAAAGGTCTGCCTGTAAGCACATGATAATCACTTCTGTTAACAGTCGTTGCATGGATCCTTATTAATAAATCGTTATTACCAGGAACTGGTTTTTTAACATCCTTGATGCTCAGTACCTCGGGAGCCCCATATGCAGAGCGAACAGCAGCCTTCATATCAACTTGATAAATAGCTAATGACAATTCCTTAGACAACCTCTTAAAGATACTACAATCGCCTCGTTCGTTAGATCCTGTATAACGTAATACTGCTATATCTTATACCCATAAAAACGCTATCTTTCTATATACACAAGCAATCAATGAAATTCCTGCCTTGCATTGCCCTGGGCGGCATCATTTGTCTGACTTCAATGGGATCGCAGGGGCAAACAAAACCGCCACTACGACACGTTGACCTCAGTGTAAAACGAGAACAAGAGAATCTGAACGTCTTCCATGATTGGGTAAGATATAAGAATCCAGGTTCTTTTTTGATCGAACACCTCAACAGTCAGGCGGCTCGATTTTATGAAATACGCGATGCTGAAATAGCCAAACTGCGGGACAAGAACGATTGGTTGGAAAGGCAATCACTTATCCGGAAAAAGTTAATGGACGTCGTTGGTCCTTTTCCTCCAAAAACACCACTTAACGTAAAGGTCACCGGAACATTCAAGAAACAGGGATACAGCGTTGAGAAGATCATCTATGAATCGATGCCCGGTATGTATGTGACAGGATGTCTTTTTGTTCCGGATGGAATTAAAGGAAAAGTGCCTGCCGTTCTGAATCTTATTGGTCACGAGCAGGAATCGTTTCGTGCGGAACTGGACCAGGTAATTAATTTGAACCTCGTAAAGAAAGGCATGATTGTCTTTACTATCGATCCACCTGGTCAGGGTGAACATGTCCAAAATTTTGATCCGTCGATAAAGCTGTCTTCAATCGGGTACAGCGTAATTGAGCATTGCTATTTTGGCAATCAATGTTTTTTATCTGGCGCGTCCGCGGCGAGATATTTTATTTGGGATGGAATCCGTGCTATAGATTACCTGGTGAGTCGCAAAGATGTAGATGCTGAGAGAATCGGGGTAACTGGCTTTTCGGGTGGAGGTACCGTTACGTCATATCTTGGAGCATTTGACGATCGTGTCAAAGTTGCAATTCCCAGCAGTTGGTCCACTGTATCGAGACGACAACTCGAAACGAAAGGCGCACAGGACGCGGAAGCGGAATTCCTAAACGGCCTTGTTAATGGAATTACATTCGAGGATCTAATTGAAGTCAGGGCCCCGAAGCCAACGATGATGACGTTCACGTCGCAGGATGAATACCTGACTTTACAAGCAGCTTATGACGCATTCGAGGAGGCAAAATCAACTTATTCAGCGTTTGGTAAGATAGAGAACATACAATTGGTAGAGGACGATTTCAAACACTGGCTTACTCCCAAGATCAGATTAGCTATCTACAGTTTCTTCATGAAACATTTTGGAGTAGCAGGTGATCCCGCGGAAGTAGATGTCGAACTACTTACCCCGGATGAATTGAAGGTGACAACGACAGGTCAAGTCTCAACCTCGTTAGGTGGAAAGATGATCTTCGATGTGAATAAAGAGGAAACAGCGCTGCTAATGCAAAGTATTCGGTCATCAAGAAAGGATATTGGAAACCATATTGCGACCGTTTTACGCAAAGCAAAGGAAGTATCGGGTTTTGTTGACGTGACTGACAATTCCGCAACCGAAGTTCTTGTCAACGGCAAGTATCAACGGGATGGATATACTGTGGCTCTTCATACGATCAAGGGAGAGGGCGATTATGCGATACCTATACTTCTTTTCGTGCCTGACAACAGAACACAAAAAAGTCCAGCAATCATCTATCTGCATCCAGCGGGCAAAATAGCTGAAGCTTCTCCCGGCGGAGAAATTGAAAAGTTAGTGAGGCAGGGATATGTTGTTGCCGCTCCTGATCCTCTTGGTGTTGGAGAAACAAGAAACACAGCCACGCGTGCATTGGCGACCGGATATACAGGAGTGTTGATCGGGCGAAGTATCGTTGCCATTCAGGCGAATGACATAGTACGGGTTGCTCGTTATCTTCACGAACATTCAGATGTGGATGAACAAAGGATCGGGGCCGTTGCTAGGGAGGAAATGTGCCTTCCACTTATTCACGCAGCAGCATTTGAGCCGATCATCAGTAACGTTACCCTTATTGGATCACTCATTTCCTACCGGGCGGTTGCTATGAACAGGTTATATCGCGTTGGCGTTACAAGACGCGAAGGTGGCGACAACTGGCATCCGTATGAGGTAGACTTCAACTGGGGAATTGCTGGTGTGTTGACTGCTTATGATCTTCCCGACCTGGTGGCGTGCCTTGCGCCCAGAAAAGTCGCGATGTTTGGAATTAAAGATCAAATGCTAGAGCACGCATCAGAGGATTTGATCAATTCGGAAATGGAATTCCCTAAAGCCGCGTACGCAGCAAAGGATGTATCAAGCAACTTAAGGATAAGTCAATCATATGAAGAGATTAATTCGGGTATTAATTGGTGCTTTGAGCCCAGGTGACCTTAAAGGAGTCTGGATACTAATTACTCTATTATTATTTAGCACTAGCTGCTTTTCACAACAACCAAGGAAGGGGAAAATACTTGAGCAAAAAATACTTTCGAAATCTATCGAAGGAAATCCCGGAGGAGAAGATCCGTCACGAAGCGTAACTATCTATCTGCCGCCCGGCTATGAAGCCGGAAATCAACGTTATCCTGTCATTTATTTTCTTCATGGTTTCGGCGCGGACGACAAACGCGTTATTTCCGAAACACACATCAACGACCTTATGGATACTGCGATTGTGATCGGACTCATCCGTCCAACTATTATAGTGATACCCAGCAGTAGGACGCATTTCAGGGGAAGCTTTTATACCAATTCCAGCCTTATGGGCAAATGGACTGACTTCATCAGCAAGGATCTCGTGGAGTATGTCGACAAGAATTTTCGAACAATTCCAACCCGAGACAGCAGGGGTTTGGTTGGGCATTCAATGGGGGGACATGGCGCGTTAAAGGTTGGTATGTTGAATCCTGATGTGTTTGGTTCTGTTTATGCAATGAGTCCCGCGGCATTGAATTGGGCAGAAGAAATGAACTTGAACAATCCAGCTTTCAAAAAAATAAGTGCAGCCAAGGAGGAATCAGAAGTAAACAACCAATTCATGAACCTTGTAATGATTTCACTTGGCCGGGCGTTTTCACCGAATCAACAAAAGCCTCCGTTCTTTGCCGATTTCCCTGCTACATATGTCGGTGACAGTATTAAAATAAATCCCGAGGTAGTGAAACTTTGGGAAGCAAATTTTCCTATCAACATGATCAACGATCATCTCGGTGCATTAAAAAGTTTAAACGCATTAAAAATTGATTGGGGCCGCAATGATGAGTTCGATCATATTCCTGTTACATGCCTTCAGTTCAGTAAAAGACTTGAAGCCTATGGAGTGAAGCACATGGCCGAAGAATTCAACGGTACGCATGGTGATCGATTCTCAGGTATGGATGGGAGGATCTATACGGAGATGATACCGTTCTTTGCCAGATCACTTGTTCACGAAAAACCCGAGGGTGTGATGACAGAGAAGATTGGGAAGAAGAAGCACCCCTAAATCGCTTTCAAGACTTAGATGCTATGCAGGATTTTTTGATTTGATGTCTTTATCTGTATCCTCTGAAAACACGCTGTGTGAAAGACTAGCTAGCGGCTTGCCCTCACTTATGAAGCGCTTCGAGTGCCTTGGTAGCACTCTCCCAAAGGCCATCAACTTTTGTAAGGTCCATACCCCATATCGTTGCATTGGATAAAACCGATGTTACAACGTCTTGCAGGTTATCACGTTTCCACACCTCAATGAAAAAAGCTATTACTTCCTCTGAATCGTTTACAGGTAACCGTTCTCCATTCCACTCACCTTTATAAAACATTATGAGCGCAGCAAACGAATAGATCAGATTCGTCGGTAGCTTGCCGGTCCTTTTTTTGTACTCCAATATCGATGGCAACACACGCACTTTAAATTTCGAAATGGAATTAAGTGCAATACTCTTTAGCTCATGTTTTATGAACGGATTTTGAAAACGCTCAAGAACATCATTTGCAAATTGTCTAAGCTCATCTTCAGAAGAGTCCAGCGTAGGGATGATCTCTTCGAATATCGCCTTCTTTATAAACGCGCGACAATATTCATTATTAACTGCTTCCCCGACCGTTCTGATTCCACGCAAATATGCTACAGGAGTAAGTGCCGAATGTGCGCCATTGAGGATCCTAACTTTTTGCGTACGGTAAGGCGTGAGATCCTCTACATATTTAACAGATAACTCCGCTTTATCTGCGGGAAAAATTTCGCGTACTTCGTTGGGAGCTTCGATCACCCAAAGGTGAAACGGTTCAGCCGATACAACCTGATTATCTTCATAACCTGTCTTCTTCTGAATTTCATCAATGTTATCCTTTGGAAATCCAGGAACAATCCGGTCAACAAGGGTGTTACAAAAAGTGTTGCATTCGCTGATCCATTGTGCAAATGCTGTCGGAAGTTTCCAATGGGAACAATATTGCAATACGACAGATTTCAGTGTATCTCCATTCTTTTCGATCAGTTCACACGGCAAAAAGACAAGTCCTTTCGATCTATCTCCATTGAATTTCTTAAAACGGTGATAAAGTAATACCGTGATTTTGCCAGGGAAAGATTCGGGCACTTGCGTTGGATCGTTGTCATTGGCATTGAAAGTTATGCCAGACTCCGTTGTATTAGAGATAATGAATTTCAGATCGGGGTTTTCCGCCGCACTATGATAAAGTTGTGATTGATTGTAAGGATCAACAAAACCAGATATACAAGTGATCAGGCGGGTATCAGAAATCATCTTTCCGTTTTGCAAACCCATCAATGCCACCTGATACAGTCCATCCTGGTCGTCGTGTTTTTTTGCACTTCCTTTTCGCAAAGGACGAACTATCTGTACATCCCCGTTGAAATCTGTTTTTTCGTTGAGAATGTCAATGACCCAATCTGCAAATCCACGGAGGAAGTTTCCATCGCCGAATTGAAGCACCTTTATTGGCCGTTCTAGCTTATGGGTAACGTTGGCCCTGTTTAATTTTTTTAACATCGTCAGCAGTAAAGGATTTAATATCTATCATTTTTTTCTCATGGAAGATTGACGGACGATAAGCTCCGGTTTGAGAACAATCTTTTGAGGAATAAATTTTTTTTCGTCGTCCGTCACCTCTTCAAGAAAAATTTCGGCCGCAGCGTTTCCCATTCGTAAACTATGCTGTTCAACAGTGGTAATAGAAGGTTCAGTAAATGAAGTGTATGGTTCATTGCTGAATCCGACGAGCGCGATATCCTGCGGGATCTTGACGTTCCGTTCTTTTAAGACCTGCAACGCTCCTAATATTCCATAGGCGCTGGCGGAGAATATTCCATCCGGTATTTTTTTATTTGTCAATAATTGAGTCATGCTGTTCCTGCCATCTTCCAATTGGAGGTTACTTTCAATCACCAGCGATTCATTGAACGGCAGGTTGTAAGCGATCAATGCGTCCTTATATCCGCGTAGGCGATCTCTATAAATACTGATACGGTGCGCCCCCGCGAAGTGTGCAATACTGGTGCATCCCTGTTGAATGAGGTGTTCTGTGGCTTTGTATGCGCCGAGATAATCGTCCACCACAACGTGGCTCACTTCCAGCTCATCGTTTGAACGATCGAACAAAATAACAGGAATACCTCTTTCTTTTGCTTTCAGGAAATGGTCGAAATCTTTTGTCTGCTTGGCGAATGAAGCGATGATACCGTCAACGCGCGATCGAAGCAATGCTTCCACGGTAGCTACTTCTTTTTCGTAGTCGTCATAACTCTGACATATCATTACATTGTATTTCGCCTGATTAGCAATTTCTTCAATGCCCCTGACGACCGAGGAAAAAAAACTTCTGTCAACTGTGGGAACAATGACTCCAATCACGTTACTCTTTCCATTGCGTAATGCAGCAGCGATCTGGTTGGGATGATAATTCAGTTTTTGTGCGGCCTTTTGTACAGCTTTTTTTGTGGCCTCACTGATGCGAGGGTTGTCATTCAACGCGCGCGACACCGTCGAAGCTGTAATGTTGAGCTTTTTTGCAATGTCGTGTATCGTTGTTTTTTCCTTCTTCATCCTGGCAGAGTGTCTCTCTTCATTATCTAAGTTCAGATGGCTGCACTCCGTCCATGTCGCTGTAATCCAGATTTTCGCCGGCCATTCCCCATATGAATGAGTAGTTGCTGGTTCCTGCGCCACTGTGAATTGACCATGGTGGTGAAATAACAGCCTGATTATTTTTCACGAACAAGTGTCTTGTCTCCTGCGGTTCGCCCATAAAGTGACAAACAATCTGATTGTCGGGCAGGTTGAAATAGAAGTATACCTCCATTCGTCTGTCGTGCGTGTGAGGTGGCATAGTATTCCAAACGCTTCCGGGTTTTAGTTCTGTGAGTCCCATCTGCAACTGGCATGTTTCAACGCGACCATTAACGATCAGTTTACGTATAGTGCGGTGGTTACAGGTTTCCTGTGATCCGATCTCGACTGTCTCGGCCGCTTCCAATGTTATTTTTTTTGCAGGATACGATACATGAGCAGGAGCCGAGTTAAAATAGTACAATGCGCCCGGCTGAAAAATGACTTCCCGTGTACCCCGGCCGATATAAAGCGCTTCCTTATTTTCGAGGGCGTATTCTTTACCGTCTGCGAGCACGATTCCTTTTCCTCCGACGTTGATGATTCCTAACTCACGACGTTGAAGAAAAAATTCAGCTTTCAGGTTATTGAAACTTTTTAACTGCAATGCTTTCGAAACTGGGTTTGCACCTCCAGCAATGAAACGGTCGTAGTGCGTGTAACACAACTTAATCTCATCAGGTTGGAACAGATCGGGTATTAGAAAAGAGTCGCGCAGTTGAGGAGTGTTTAATGTTTTAATCCCTTCGGGGTGAATGGCGTGACGGACTTCGGAAATCATAAAGGCTCGCGTAATCGGTTGCACAATATAGGCTAAAAACGAAGTAATGCAAATTCGGGGTGCCCTTAAAACTGGAATAATATGTGTCGATAACATATTGATAATTAAACAACTAGGAGCAACTAATTTCGTGGATAAAGCAGATCCTCTTTGGACAATCGATTGCTCATGAGAACGTAATTATTGTATTTTTGGAATGTGAAAAAAGACACACAAAGATGGTTTTAAAAGAAACTGACGCTACGCCTACAGTTGTGAAACCGGGTTTAAAACGGAGACTCCTTCACACTAATAACCTTATGATGGTGGCAATTGAATTCACGGGAGGACCATGGGACAAACCCGATCCGTTACACAGTCACGTGCACGAGCAAATCACTTACATCGCCGAAGGAGAAGTAATTTTTTTCATGGAAGGCGAGTCAGGCCAGGTATTGGCGAAAGGAGATATGGTGTCCGTGCCATCACAAAAAAAACATGCAATTCAACTATTGTCGACAAGAGCAGTTCTTATTGATAGCTTTAATCCACCCCGCGAAGATTTCCTGTAAGTGTTTACTATAAGGATACGCCACGTTTCCATGGGATAAAATCATCCTGCGTCAATTGCACTGCTTTTGCAACGGTACGGCCACTAGCTACTTCAATTATGAAGTCGAGGATCTCAGCTCCGACCTGCTCAATATTCTTCTCGCCGGAGATGATCGACCCGCTGTCAATGTCAATAATATCAGGCATCTTCTTGGCCAGCTTTGTATTTGAGCTCACCTTGATAACAGGCACAATTGGATTCCCGGTGGGAGTACCCAAACCTGTAGTGAAGAGCATTATGTTCGCGCCGGATCCCGCTATTGCCGTTGTGCTCTCAACATCGTTTCCTGGAGTACAAAGTAACGTTAGGCCTGGACGCCGGATGTATTCGGTGTAATCCAAAACATCCTCCACCGGCGACGTTCCACCTTTTTTGGCAGCCCCCGCCGATTTCATCGCATCGGTGATAAGCCCATCCTTAATGTTGCCAGGTGATGGATTCATGTCAAAACCGGAACCAACCGCTTCAGCCGCACGTGCGTACGCTCTCATCAGTTTCGCAAACTTATCGGCTGTAGGGTTGTCTACGCATCTATTGATGAGCTCTTGTTCAACGCCACAAAGCTCAGGAAATTCTGAAAGTATAGATGCTCCACCTAATGCCGCAACAAGATCCGAAGTGTGCCCAATTGCGGGGTTCGCAGATATCCCCGAAAAGCCGTCGGAACCTCCACACTCAAGTCCTACTACCAGCCTGCTCAATGGTGCCGGTTTGCGTTCGTGTTTGTCAACTTCAATCAATGCTAAAAATGTTTGACGTATGGCAGTCGCCAACAATTCCTGCTCCGTGCCTTCTTTCTGTTGTTCGAGAATTATGAGCGGTTTTGAAAAAGATGGATTTAACGAGTTGAGCTTGCTCTTAAGGATATCAACCTGTGCATTCTGACAACCGAGACTTAACACCGTCGCTCCCGCAACGTTCGGATTGTTTATGTATCCGGCGAGTAGTGCACACAAAGCTTCCGAGTCCTGTCGCGTTCCACCGCATCCGCCTTCATGGGTGAGAAACTTAATGCCATCGATGTTTTTGAACAGCTTTGATCGTCCTTTATCTGTTTCACCGCTAAGTGGGAGCGATGCAATAACGTCCGTCTTTCCTTCCTTATACAGCTCAACAAGTTCACTAACATAATTTTTGTAGACATCGTGTTTAGCAAAGCCAAGCGCTCCTTCAAACGCGTTGCGCATGATGTTAATGTTCCGGTTTTCACAGAACACGAGAGGAATAACTATCCAGTAGTTCGCCGTTCCAACCTGACTGTCCCCGCGATGATAACCCATAAAGGTTTTGTCTTTCCATCGGCTTACATCGGGAGATTTCCAATGAAACTCTTTCGACTTTCCGGAGAATTCGGAAGACTTATGTTTTACATTATGGGTTCCGATAACTCCGCCCGCTGGTATCGTATTCAAGGCCTTGCCAACAAGGAGGCCGTACATAATTATATCGGCGCCAGATTCCATCGGTTTCATTATAAACTTATGCTTTGCCTGAACATCCTGGGCAAGGGTGACTGAAGATCCATTGTAAACAATTTGTTCTCCGGCCTTCAGATCTGTTAATGCCACCAATACATTGTCCGCCGGATGAATTTTTAAAAATCTATTTGACATGCTCATAAAACAATTATCTTGCGCAATCGATTGCGCAATTTAGTCGTATTTTTTTATAACTTAAAAACCCTTTTACGCAAAACAGGAGGTAAATATCGCAGAATGTTGATAGGCAAGAAAGCTGTAATTTTTAAAATCAGATCGTCGGGCGTCGTGCCCGTTTTTTATCATCCTGACGTCGATCTCCTCCTGAAAGTAATATCCATTTGCTACAATTGTGGGCTGCGTGTGTTTGAATTCATGCACCAGCGCGATAACCGCGGCTTACGGTATTTTGAATACCTCGTCGAACATTCCTCACAATTCCCGGACCTCACACTGGGTGTAGGAACGGTGCTCGATGCTGTAATGACTGAACGATACATTAATTCCGGCGCGAAGTTTATTGCGTCGCCTTTTCTCCGCCCCGACATGGGCGCCGTCTGTCAACAGTACGATATCATTTGGATGCCTGGATGTACTTCACTTGCTGAAATAGAAAAAGCCAAATTGCTTGGTGCTAGTGTCATCAATGTATTATCGGGAAATGTATTAGGATCCGATTTTATAGCTTCTGTATCCAGAAGTCATTCTGATATTCAACTACTGCCATCCGGACTTTCTGATATGAGAGAAATTATTCTCAGAAAATGGTTTGAGGCCGGTGTTTTAGGAATTAAGTTAGGTTCCCAGTTTTTTACCAAAGAACAAATTGCACTAAGGGAATGGTCTGCTATTGAAAAAAACCTTACCGAATTGTTGAAAGTCGTCAATAAGATACATTCCGTCGTAAAGCCCGTAAACTTAGATTCAGTACCCGAATGACACCGATAAATACAGCCCTGCTTTCTTATGGAATGTCAGGTGAGATTTTCCATGCACCGTTGCTTGAAGTCCACCAGGGCTTTAAACTCACTAAGATCGTTCAACGAAATTCAACGCGTGCAAATACGAGATATCCCAATGTAAAGATCGTTGCAAATGTCGATGACGTTCTTAATGACCAATCGATCGAGCTGATCATAGTAAATACTCCTAATGAAACTCATTATGATTTTGCTGTCCGCGCATTGGAGGCAGGCAAACATATTGTTGTTGAAAAACCTTTCTCAGTTACTACTAACGAGGCTGATAATCTCATTGCGTTGGCCAAAAAGACCGGTAAGATACTTACGGTGTTTCAGAACCGCCGATGGGACGGCGATTTTCTTACAATAAAAGAGATTGTAAAAGATAAACTGGTTGGAAGCATTGTCGAATTCGAACTGCATTACGATCGCTTTCGGAATTACATAGAGGCCAATACATGGAAAGAGGAGGCTGCGCCAGGCACCGGGATATTATATAATCTGGGCTCGCATATGCTCGACCAGGTTCTTGTACTGTTCGGCATGCCGACAGATGTAGACGCAAGGATGGGTATTCAACGTCCGGGGGGCAGGGTGGACGATTTTTATGACATCCGTCTTCAATACCGTGGCTTTCATGCCATTGTCAAATCGAGCTACCTCGTCCGTGAATCAATGCCGCGCTATATCCTGCATGGGACAGCAGGATCATTCGTAAAATTTGGAATTGATCCACAAGAACAAGCATTAAAAGAGGGTAAGACGCCCGGAAGTACGTCATGGGGATGTGATCCGAGAGAACTTTGGGGCAAGCTGAACACAAATGTGGGAAGTTTGCATGTTGAAGCTCTTGTCGAAACCATTCCTGGAAATTATCTCGCATTCTATAAAAATGTGTACGATGTTATCCGGGAAGGAAAGGAGTTGGCCGTCAAGCCGGAGCAGTCCAGGGATGTGATAAAGATCATCGAAGCATGCATGGAAAGCAATTCGCACCGCAAGGCTGTCAAACTATAAACGGATTAACTTAAAAGACTATATCAAACTAAATTCGGTAAAGAAAGATGAAAAACAAGGTCGTAACATTTGGTGAAATTATGCTAAGGCTTGCAACTCCCGGGTATCTGAGATTTGCCCAGACCACAGAGTTTGAGGCAACGTTCGGAGGAGGTGAAGCTAATGTTGCAGTGTCCCTCGCCAACTATGGAATACCCGCCAGCTTTGTAACCAGTCTACCTAAAAATGATATCGGAGATTACGCCATTTCAGTGTTACGGTCTTTTAACGTCGATACATCACTCATCAATAGGGGAGGTGACCGGGTGGGCATATACTACCTCGAATCAGGTGCTGTAAGTCGTGGAAGTAAAGTGATCTATGATCGCGCGAATAGCTCATTTGCAAAATTGAAAAAAGGATCGATCGATTGGGATAAGGTTTTTGACGGTGCGACATGGTTTCACTGGACTGGCATAACGCCGGCGGTATCGGAAGGGGCAGCTGATGTTTGTCTTGAAGCATGTGAGGCGGCAGCAAAAAAGGGAATTACTATTTCCACGGACCTGAACTTCAGAAACAAGCTTTGGAAATGGGGAAAGTCTGCCGGTGAGGTGATGGAAAAACTCGTTCACCATTGCGAAGTTATTTTGGGAAATGAGGAGGATGCAGAAATGGTGTTCGGCATTAAACCCGAAGGCGTTGATGTTAAGTCTGGTCACGTGGAAGGTGCCGCTTATGAATCGGTTGGGAAGCAGTTAATGCAGAAATTTCCGAAAGCAAAGAAAGTGATCATAACCCTGAGAGGATCTATCAGCGCAAGTCACAACTCCTGGTCTGGTGTACTTTGGGACGGTAAAAAACTAATACAAGCACCAACTTATCAGATCACCCACATCGTTGACCGTGTTGGCGGGGGTGATGCCTTTATGGGCGGATTGATTTATGGGTTGATCACTTATCCTAGTGATGATCAAAAAGCTCTTGGCTTCGCGGTTGCGGCATCTTGCCTCAAACATACCATCAAGGGCGACTTCAACGCTGTAACCGTTGATGAAGTGGAAAAACTAATGGCAGGCGACGCTTCCGGAAGAGTTTCAAGATAAAGAGATTACATCATGGCAAATTTTTCAAACGACGCTATACAACAGGCGATGAAGACATCAGGGATGATCCCGGTGTTTTATCATGCCGATATTGAAGTTGCAAAAGCTGTAGTGGATGCGTCTTATAGAGGTGGGGTAAGAGTCTTCGAGTTCACCAACCGCGGCGAGAACGCATTTTCGGTCTTTACGGAGCTGCTAAAGCATGTGCAAAAATATTCCGATCTCATGTTAGGTATCGGGACTATTATGGATGCGACGACAACTCAGAAATTTATTTCAGCAGGTGCGCATTTTATCGTATCGCCCATATTGAAACAGGAAATGGCAGCTGTATGCAAGAAAGAAAATAAATTATGGATACCGGGCTGCGCTACACTTACGGAGATTGTTACAGCCAAAGATCTTGGGGCAAAGGTTATAAAAATATTCCCGGGTTCTGTTTTAGGACCAGGCTTTGTTTCTTCGATAATGCCAGTAGTGCCAGGGTTGCAGCTAATGCCCACAGGGGGAGTTGAACCTACTGAGGCTAATCTTTCCGCATGGTTCAAGGCTGGAGTAATTTGCGTGGGCATGGGTTCGCAGCTTTTTGCAAAAGAGGTGATCGAAACGAAAAACTGGGCAAAGCTCGAGCAAAGTGTAGCCGATGCGTTGGCAGTCATCACTAAGATCCGAAAGAAATAATCTCATTAAGAGTTCTCGCTGTGGCACGATTTAACAGACAACAGGTTGTTAACGGGATGAAAGAGGGGCGCATCGTTCCTCTATTCACGCACGATAATCCCACGGACGCGCAACAGGTACTGGAGGCGGCCTACAGCGGTGGTATCAGGGTGTTTGAGTTCACCAACAGGCGTGAAAATTCTTTCGACGTGTTCAGGCACTTGTTGGATGTGTCGAAAAAGCATTCTGATCTGATGCTTGGCATCGGAACGGTGCTTGACGGGCCAACGACGAAAAAGTTTATTGATGTAGGCGCAGACTTTGTGATTTCACCGATAATGAAACTTGAGATGGCGAAAGTCTGCCGGGACCATGATATCTCCTGGATTCCGGGATGCGCAACGCTGACGGAGATTGTAACGGCAAAAGATAATGGAGCGGAGATCATCAAGTTGTTTCCCGGGTCAGTTCTTGGACCAGGATTCGTATCATCTGTTATGCCGGTGGTTCCGGGGTTGCAGCTGATGATAACAGGAGGGGTTGAACCTAATGAAAAGAGTATTACTTCCTGGTTCAAAGCCGGGGCGGCATGTTTGGGAATGGGATCGCAATTGTTTACAAAAGAAATTCTGGAACAAAAAGATTGGACATTGCTTAAGCAGAGGATTCAGGAAGCATTAAAGCTCGCCAGAGAGGCGAAGAAATAGTTATCTTTTACTAATATATCACGTGGAGAAACAACTTCAACCCACCATACCCTATCGCTGGATCGTTTGTGGGCTATTATTTCTGGCAACTACTGTCAACTACATCGACCGTCAGGTTATCGGTCTTTTAAAACCTACGTTAGCCGGAGAGTTCAATTGGACAGAAACGGACTATGGCAATATAGTGATGTGCTTCAGCGCGGCATACGCATTGGGACTTCTGTTGTTTGGAAAGATCGTGGACAAGGTAGGGACGAAAATGGGTTACACCCTGTCAGTGGTCTTTTGGAGCATAGCTGCGATGTTACACGCGGCCGTAAAATCGACATTTGGATTTGGCGCAGTAAGGGCGTTTCTCGGGATTAGTGAAGCGGGGAACTTTCCAACCGCTATAAAGGCCACAGCTGAATGGTTTCCCAAAAAAGAGAGAGCGTTGGCAACCGGTATCTTTAATTCAGGAACCAATATCGGTGCCGTTATTGCACCTATTGTTGTGCCCTGGATATTGGGCGCATTTGGATGGCGACATGCTTTTATATGGACTGGCGCAATTGGCTTTATATGGCTGATCTTCTGGATCATTTATTATGAGATCCCGTCAAAACAAAAGAGACTGACAAAAGAAGAGTTCAACTACATTCACAGCGATAAAGATGAACAAGAGGAATTGAAGGATAAGCCGTTGCCCTGGTCGCGATTACTTGGTGTCAGGCAGACCTGGGCTTTTGTGTTTGGAAAATTGCTGACGGATCCTATCTGGTGGTTCTTCCTTTTCTGGCTTCCTTCCTATTTCGCAGAAGCGTACAACATTGATTTGAAAAAACCGAATCTCCAACTGGTGATCGTTTATACGGCAACAACAATAGGAAGCGTAGGAGGGGGGTATTTGTCATCTTACCTGATAAAAAAAGGTTGGCTAGTATTTAAAGCGCGTAAGATATCAATGCTGGTGTTCGCTTTTTGCGTAGTGCCAATAATGACCGCTCAGTACGCTCCGAACGTATGGGTTGCTGTTGGACTTATCAGCCTCGCTGCTGCTGCACACCAAGCGTGGAGCGCGAATATCTTTACAACCGTGTCAGACATGTTTCCGAAACAGGCAGTGAGTTCAGTTGTTGGTATTGGTGGAATGGCCGGGTCTACGGGAGGGTTACTCTTCCCGATCGTAGTGGGAGCGTTACTTGATCACTATAAAGCGCTGGGAAATATTGTTATTGGCTACAACATCTTGTTCGTGATCTGCGGATTCGCTTACCTCGTGGCATGGATAATCATGCATTTCCTGGCACCGCGAATGGAACGGGTGAGAGTCTGATAAAAAGCAACTCCTTATAAAAATAGCAAGCCCGATCTAAATGGACCGGGCTTGTTTCTGTTTCAGCCTTATATTGCTTCTGGACCTCGTTCACCTGTCCTGAGACGTATAACTTCCTCAAGTGGAGTTACGAATATTTTGCCGCTGCCAATCATGCCTCCGTCATTTGCTTTCGTCGCGCTATGGATGGCGTTGCAGGTGCGTTCAACGAAATCGTCATTAACGGCTATCTCGATTCGAATGTTAGGTACAAGGTTGGGTACGATTTTCTGTCCCCGGTAGATTTCGTCTTCGTTCTTACTTCGGCCATGACCCGACACGTGGCTCACCGTGATCCTGGTGACGGCCGCATCGATTAGCGCCTCTCGCACTTGGTCAAGTTGATTTTCGCGGATTATTGCTATTATTAGTTTCATCTGATGTGTGTTAAAATTAGTTAGGATTAGTCATTCCGTAACCGCGTTCACCGTGATAATAATTGTCGAGACCTCTCATTTCGCCTTCAGCGTTTGAGCGGATAGGTACAAATTTATTCAGCACGAAAAGTATTCCGAAGGTTCCAATTGCTGCGTACGCTATCGCGATAATCACTGCCAATGCCTGAACGCCAAGTTGTTGCATCACGGACCAGCTACCCGCAGCAGTGGCTGCATCTGCCATCCAGGAATCGCGAATAAAGAAGGTGAGGAAAATCGCTCCAACTATCCCACCGACGCCGTGAATACCAAAGGCGTCGAGCGTATCGTCGTATCCCATTTTATTCTTAAGAAGAATAGCCACGTAACAAATGCCACTGGCTAATATACCAAGTGCCAGGGCGCCTACAGGTTTAACAACACCCGCAGCAGGCGTGATCGCTACCAGTCCTGCAAGGACACCACTAACAAATCCCAATGCTGTTGCCTTGCCCTGATGTGCACCTTCTATAATGATCCATGCCATAGCCCCTGCAGCCGCGGCGATCTGAGTTGCCGTCAACGCTTGTGCAGTGCTAAGTCCGCTTGAGATACTGCTGCCTGCATTAAAGCCGAACCATCCTACCCATAACAAACCAGCGCCGATCATTGTCATTACCAGGTTATTGGGACGCATAGGCAGGTG
>Ga0111539_10004281_pt1 | contig 18675 bp, 19 predicted proteins | sample RhiMethybrSRZTD1_FD_79667 | JGI IMG/M metagenome (GOLD analysis project Ga0111539, IMG submission 79667) | Populus rhizosphere microbial communities from Tennessee, USA - Rhizosphere MetaG P. TD hybrid SRZTD1 (version 2) (version 2) | ecosystem: Host-associated > Plants > Roots > Rhizosphere >... | reverse complement strand
GGTTGCCCGGATCCTGATGGGCCGTCGGCGACTGAAATGGCGACAAGCCGCGAAATACGGGCACTTTTCGGCGTGGCAGGAAGTATGCGAAAGGCCCCGCCATCAACATCACCGGGGGCACCTTCGCGGGCGAGCGGCTGAGCGGGCGCATCCTGCCCGGCGGCGCCGACTGGCAGATCATCCGCGCTGACGGTGCCGCTGATCTCGACGCCCGCTACACGTTCGAATCCGCGACCGGCGCGCTGATCCAGGTCCGCAGCCAGGGGCTGCGCGACGGGCCGCCCGAGGTCCTGGCCGCCCTCGCCGCGGTTCAGCCGGTCGATCCTTCTCGGTACTACTTCCGCACGGTGCTCCGTTTCGAGACGGGCAGCGTCGAGCTCGACTGGCTCAATCGCGTTGTCGCCGTGGCCCGCGGCGCGCGACTGCCGCGCGCGGTGCAGCTCAACGTGTTCGAGGTGCTCTGAATGTTCGAGGTGCTCTGAAGAAGTAGACGGCCGGGGCGCCGGCTGCCCGGCGACGGTCTTCGGGCGCTGTGCCCGGGCCGACCCCGATCGCCGTCGGCCGCCCGACCGAAAATCTTCACGCCGATATCGAGATTCTGCGGATTTACGCGTGGCAAGGAGTATGCGAAAGCGACCTCCATTCGATCCATCGGGAGGACGCGATGAAGGCGAGGACGGGACGGAAAGCGGTGGCGATGGCCCGGCACCCGACGACGCCGGATCTGACCGATCGGCAGATGGCCGTCACTGGCGGGGCCGAGCCGCTGGACGCTGCGGCCGCTCTTGGGGCCGCGCATCGGGCGCCCGGAATGCTATCGACGGCGGTCACGCAAGCGGTCAACGGGATCGGCGACGCGGCCCGAGGCGCGATCCGTAACCTCTAGACCTCTCGGTCACTTCCGCCGGCGCCAGGCCTCGTGGCGCCGATCCGATGCGTCGAGCAACAACGAGAGGTACTTAGGAACGTCCCTGGACAGCCCCCCGGGCGCGGGATACGATCCCTCGCCCCCGACCGTCCGTCAGGAGAGCGTCATCCTCGCACTCCGGCCGTTGTTTGACGCACAGGTGGAGCTGGCCGAGGTCCTGAGCCTCGGGCGCACGCCGCTCGGCGAGCGCCGTGTCATCAACATCACTGGCGGCACGTTCAAGGGCGAGCGGCTGAGCGGGCGCGTCCTGCCCGGCGGTGCCGACTGGCAGATCGTCCGCGCCGACGGCGCCGCCGACCTCGACGCCCGCTACACCCTCGAATCCACCACCGGCGCGCTGATCCAGGTCAGGAGCCAAGGGCTCCGTCATGGCTCAGCCGAGGTCCTGGCCCTGCTCGCGGCGGGGGAACCCGTCGATCCCGCACGGTACTACTTCCGCACGGCGCTCCGCTTCGAGACGAGCGCCGCCGAGCTCGACTGGTTGAATCGGGTCATCGCCGTCGCCCGGGGGGCCCGACTGCCACGGGCGGTGCAGCTCAACGCGTTCGAGGTGCTCTAAAGCGCATGGCGGCCGCTACGGGCGGCCTGGAGGACATGATATGAAACAAGCCTGGATGGTCGCCGCGCTGGTGCTGGCCCTCGTGGGAGTGACGTTCGCTCCCCTCCCGGCCCAGGACAAGCCGATCGAGCTAAGGTTCTCGAGCTGGGTCGCCACCGTCCACGGTCATCACACGGGCGTGATGGTTCCGTGGGCGAAGATGGTCGAGGACAAGAGCGGCGGCCGGCTCAAGATCACGATCTACCCGGGCAGCACGCTCGGCAAGGCCGTGGACCACTACGACATGGTGAAGGACGGGATCGCCGACATGGGGTTCACCGTCCCCGGGTACACACCCGGCCGGTTTCAGCTCATCACGGCGCTCGAGCTGCCGGGGCTGTTCAAGACCTCTCGGGGCGGCAGCCTCGCCGTCATGTCGGTCTTCGACAAGTACTTCAAGAGTGAGTTCAAGGACGTGAAGATCCTCTGGTTCTGGGTGCACCCACCCGGCCACTTCCACCTGGCCAAGAAGCAGGTCAAGGTGCTCGAGGACCTCAACGGCCTCAAGATCCGCGCGGCGACGCCCATGCTCACCAACATGGTGAAGACGCTCGGCGCCATTCCCGTGAGCATTCCCGCCCCCGACACCTACACCGCACTGGAGCGGGGTACGGTCGACGGCACGATTTTCCCGTGGGAGGCGATCTCGTCCTTCAAGATCGCCGAGGTGCTCAAGTATCACGTGGCCTCGGGCCTCTACGTCGCCCCCTTGTTCACGCTGATGAACCAGAAGAAGTACGACAGCCTCCCGCCTGACCTGCGCAAGGTCATCGACGATCTCTCCGGGAGCTTTGGCGCCGAGTACACCGGCCGAGTCTGGGACCAGAACGAGCTCGTCGGCATCGAGGCGATCAAGAAGGCGGGCGGGATCATCTACACCCTGCCCCCCGAGGAGCGCCAGCGCTGGGCCGCCAAGCTCAAGCCGATCGAGGAGGAATGGCTGAAGAGCATGGAGGCCAAGGGGCTCCCCGGCCGCCAGCTCCTCAACGATCTGCGCGAGGCCGTCAAGCGGTACGACCCCTAGGCCCATGCAAAGGTGGCTGGACGGCTGCGAACGGGTGCTGACCCTGGTGGCTGCGCTGGCCACCTTTGCCATGATGCTGCTCACGACGGCGGACGCGGTGGGACGGTACCTCCTCAACCGCCCGATTCTCGCCGCCTACGAGCTCACCACCAACTACCTGATGGCCGCGGTGATCTTCCTGGCCATGCCGTACGCCTACCGCCAGGGCGCGAACATCCGCGTGACCTTCCTGGTCGACCGCCTCGGCCGGACCCCGCGACTGGCGGTCAACCACGCCGTCCAGGTCGTTTCCATCCTCTACTGCGCGGCGCTCGTCTTCGCGACAATCCAGCAGACGCGCCACGTGCTGACCACCAAGACCACCTTCGTCACCCTCGATCTGCCCCTGTGGCCCGCACACCTGGTCGTCGCCGTCGGGTTGTTCCTCACCACCCTCATGATGCTGCTCGACCTCCGCGCGGTGCGGACGGGGCGCTCCAGCCTTTTCACCGACGGCGGCGGTGGCTAGCCGATGGTCTATCTTCCGTTTCTCGTCATGGTGGTGGCACTGCTCCTGGGCGTCCCGATCGCCTTCTCGCTGGCGACGGCGGGAATCGTCGGCATCTACCTGCTCGGCGGCGATCTGAACGTAGTCTTACGGATCCTCGGGACAACGCCGTTCGGTGTCACCGCCGAGTACGTGCTGACCACGATCCCCATGTTCATCCTGATGGCCTACTTCTCCGCCTCCGGCGGCCTCGCCCGCGACCTCTTCACGGCCGGCGCCAACTGGCTCTCGCAGGTCAAGGGCGGCCTCGCCATCGCCACCGTCTTCGCATGCGGCATCTTCGGCGCCATGTCGGGAGCGAGCCTGGCCGCGGCGGCGGTGATGTCGAGCATCGCCATGCCGGAGATGCGCCGCCACGGCTACTCGGATGAGCTGGCGGCGGGCTCGATCGGGATCGGGGCAACGCTCGACATCCTGATCCCGCCGAGCGTCGGCATGGTGATCTACGGCATCTCCACCCAGACCTCCATCGGCAAGCTGCTCATCGCCGGCGTGGTCCCCGGCATCATCGTCGCGATCTTCCTGACCGCCGCGATCCTCGTCTGGGTCAGGGTGCGTCCTGCCCACGCGCCCGAGACGTACGTCGTCCCGGCCCGGGAGCGCTGGGCGAGCCTGGGGCGGATCTGGTCGAGCCTGCTGCTCATCGTGCTCGTGGTGGCGTTGCTCTACACGGGCGTGGCCACTCCGACGGAGGTCGGAGCTCTGGGCGCTTTCCTGGCGGGACTCATCGGCTTCGCCTTCGGCCGTCTCACCTGGGCCGGCGCCCTCGCCGCGGTCCGAGAGACCGTCAAGACCTCGGCCCTGATCTTCATGATCCTGATCGGCGCCACCGTGTTCGGGTACTACATGGCGATGAGCAAGATCCCCCAGCAGGTCGTGGCCGTGGTGACCGAGATGAACCTGAACCGCTGGGTCGTCATCATCGGCATCGTGATTACCTACTTCGTGGTGAGCATGTTCATGGACGAGCTACCGCTGCTCCTCCTCACCCTGCAGCTGACGTTCCCGCTCATCACCTCGCTCGGCTTCGACCCCGTCTGGTTCGGGGTCATGTCGATGCTGATGGTGGCGATGGGCCTCGTGTTCCCCCCGGTGGGCATGATCGCGTTCGTGGTCAGCTCCAGCGGCAACGTGAGCCTCATGAAGGTCTACACGGGGACCAGCATTCTGATGATCGCCCTCGTCCTCACCATCGCGCTCCTCATGGTCTTTCCGCAGCTCGCGCTCTGGCTTCCGAACACGATGAAGTAGGGGCCGGGCTGGTTAGCGGCGGCGGCGCCAGGCTTCGTGGCGATCGGCGCGGTCCGATGTCTGGGCGAGCGCCATGAAGCGGAACAGGTCGGCGCTCGCCGCCGCCGGCAGGCCGCCCTCGTAGCCGAGACGCAGCGACTCGCGCGCCAGCCGCACGGCGTGCGGCGGCATGTCGGCGATCGCCTGCATCTGCCGCATCGCCTCGGGAATGAGCGCGTCCTGGGGTAGGACCGCCACCACCATCCCCATGCGCAGCGCCTCCTCGGCCCCCACCTTGCGGCCGGTCAGCGCGATGTTCAGCGCGTTGCCCCGGCCCACGAAGCGCGCCAGGCGCAGCGTGCCGCCGTAGGCCGGCAGGATGCCGAGGCTCACCTGCGGCAGGCAGAATGAAGCCCGCTCGCCGGCCAGGATGAAATCGCAGCAGAGCGGCACCAAGCAGCCGATGCCGATCGCGTGGGCGTTGACCGCGGCGATGATGGGCTTGGGGTAGGTTTCGACCGTGTCGAAGATCGGATGCCCGCGCAGGCCCTGCAGGTGCTCTTCCGGCGAGATCACGCTGTGAGTCTTGGGGTCCTTCAGATCAGCGCCCGCCGAGAAGGCGCGCCCGTTACCGGTGAGCACGACGCCGCGCACCGAGTCGTCGGCCTCGGCCTCGCGCAGCCGTAGCAACAGGCCGGCGCCGATGTCCTTGCTCCAGGCGTTCAGCCGCTCCGGGCGATTGAACGAGATCAGCGCCACCGAGCCCTTGCGCTCGATCACGACCGCGTCCTCAACACTCGCCACGGCGTCCTCCTCGGGTGGCTCGACCGGCGCTCACGCGCGGATCGGCCGGGCGCTCACGCCGGCCATATCCGTCGGAACACGGCGGGCGAGCCGGCATCGAGCTTCAGCTGCGGGCGGATCCTGTGCGTCCACGGATTGAGATCGCGCACGCGGTTCCAGGGCTCGCTCTGCGGCACCTCCGCGCGCGCGAAGTCGTAGACCGTGAGGTACTTCGGCTGGCCGTCGATGACCACGAAGCGGCGGGCGCCGAGGACGCCGGGCACGGTCAGGTAGTCGGGAATGTAGACCGTGTTGTACCAGGCGTTGAACTCCTCCTCCAGCGCGGCCGGCACGTCCATGCGCCCCATCTGCAGATACGGCGGCATCGGGCCGGTCGCCTCGACCGGCGTGGCGCGGGCCGGGAAGATCTGCCGGTAGGCGTTGAGGATGTAGTTGCGGCCCACGTGACCGCCGGAGCTCTTCTGGCGCCACGGCGAGGGCCGGTAGCGGACCTCGTCCAGGAAGGCCGACGTCTGCAGAACGCGATGATCCTCGAGCTCGTACATCGCCAGGTACTTCGGCCCACCCTTCAGCACGACGTAGCGACCGGCGTTGAGGAAGCCGGGGACCGAGAGCAGCCGCTGGATATGCTCGCCGTCGTACCAGCGGTTGAATTCCTCCTCGTGCTCCGGATCGACGTCGCACCAGAGCATGAGCAGTCCCATCCCGCGCGTCTTGGCCATCAGAGTCGACTCCCGGGTCGGGCCTCCCGCCTTCAGCGGACGGCGTCGTACAGGTGGCAGGACACTTCGCGTCCGTGAGCGGTCTGTAGCTCCGGTACCACCTCCGAGCAGCGCGGCATCACGTGGATGCAGCGCGGATGGAAGCGACAGCCGGCCGGCGGATTGATCGGGCTCGGCACCTCGCCGGTCAGGATGATCTCCTCACGCGTCTCGTCGGGGTGCGACGGCAGCGCGGCCGCGAAGAGCGCCTGCGTGTAGGGATGCTTGGGATCGGTGGCCACGGTCTTGGCCGGCCCGAACTCGACGACCTTGCCGAGATACATGACGACGATGCTGTGGCTCATGTGGGCCACCGCGGCCAGGTCGTGGGCGATGAAGAGATAGGCCAGGCCGAGATCGCGCTGCAGGTCGCGCAGCAGGTTGAGGATCTGGGCGCGGATTGACACGTCGAGCGCGGACACCGGCTCGTCCAGCACGACCAGCTTGGGTGAGAGCGCCAGCGCGCGCGCGATGGCGATCCGCTGGCGCTGCCCGCCGGAGAACTCGTGCGGGAAGAGATCCGCGGCCCGGTCGGGGAGGCCGACCAGCTCCAGCAGCCGCGCCACGCGCTGGCGCGCCTCGCCCTTCGTCAGCGTCTCGTTGGTGATCAGGGGCTCGGCCACGATATCGCTCACGCGCATGCGCGGATTGAGCGAGGCGAAGGGGTCCTGGAATACCGCCTGGACCGACTTGCGATACTCGCGCAGGCCGGCGGCGTCGAGGTCGTGGAGCTTCTTGCCCATGAAGCGGATCGTGCCCCCGGTGGGCTCCTCCAGTTTCAGGACGAGCTTGGCCGTCGTGGACTTGCCGCAGCCGGATTCGCCGACCACGCCCAGCGTGCGGCCCGCTTCGATCGTGAACGACACTCCGTCCACCGCCCGCACCGCGCCGTTGGAGCGGCCGAAGAGCCCTTTGCGCAGCGGGAAGTGCTTGGTGAGACCGTCGGCCTCGAACAGGATCATGCGCGACTCCGGGGACCAGCCGCCATCACCCAGCATCGCGCCCGATGGTCAGGCTCCACTTCCACCGTGTCAGGCGCCTCGATCCGGCACCGGTCGATCACCTGCGGACAGCGGGGATGGAAGGCGCATCCGGCGGGCAACGAGATCAGGTCGGGCGGGTGGCCATCGATGGCGGTGAGCCGCTCGGGCCCCTCGCCGAGACGCGGGATCGATTCCACCAGCGCGCGTGTGTAGGGATGCGCGGGCGCGTTGAAGATGCGCCGCACCGGTCCAGATTCGACGACCCGTCCCGCGTACATCACGGCGACGCTGTCGCACATGTGCGCCACGATCCCCAGGTTGTGGGTGATGAAGATCAGAGCCAGGCCGCGCTCGCGCTGGATCTCGCGCAGCAGCTTCAGGTACTGGGCCTGGATGGTGACGTCCAGGCTGGTGGTCGGCTCGTCGGCGATGAGTAGCCCCGGCTCGCAGGAGATCGCGATGGCGCCCACGATGCGCTGCCGCATGCCCCCCGACATCTGGTGCGGGTACTCGCGCAGCCGCTGGGTCACCGCCGGGATCTTCACCGACCGCAGCAGCGCTCCCGCTCGCTCGCGCGCGCTCCGTCGCGAGGTGTGCTCGTGGACGCGAACCGGCTCGGCCACCTGGTCGCCGACCGTGAACAGCGGGTTCAGCGACGCCATGGGGTCCTGCAGGATCATGGCGATGCGCTTGCCGCGCATCCGCCGCATCTCGACCGGTGACTTGGCCAGCAGATCCTCGCCCTCGAAGTGCATCGAGCCGCTCACGATGTGCGCCGCGGTGGGCAGCAGACGCAGGATCGAGAGCGCCAGGGTCGTCTTGCCCGAGCCGGACTCGCCGACGATCCCCAGCGTCTCACCCGCCCTGAGGGTCAGCGAGACCTCATCGACGGCCTTCACCGTCCGGGTCCCCCGACCAGTCACGTAATGCGTCGAAAGCTTGTCGAGCTCCAGGAGCGGACGATCGCTCATAGTTGCCGGAGCTGCGGGTCCAGCTTCACGCGGAGCCAGTCACCGAGCAGGTTGGCGGCCAGGACCATCAGCACGATACAGACACCGGGAAATACCGTGAGCCACCAGTAGCCGGCCATCAGCCCCTTCTTGCCGTCGGCCAGCATCAGCCCCCAGGCCGGCTTGGGCGGCGGCACACCGACGCCCAGGAACGACAGCGCGGCTTCGGTGACGATGACGACGCCGAGCATCAGCGTGGCCAGGACGATCGCGGTGTTCAGCACGTTCGGCAGGATGTGGCGCCGCATGATCGTCCACTTCGAGCAGCCGGCCACGATGGCCAGCCGGACGAAGTCGCGCTCCTTCAGCGAGAGCACCTCGCCGCGAATGACCCGCGCGTAGCGCGTCCAGTAGACGAGGCCCAGGATGATGACGATGTTGAACTCGCTGGGTCCCACGATGGCGGCCAGGAAGATGGCGAACATCAGGGCGGGCAGCGCCAGCCACGCGTCGGTCAATCGCATGATCACCTGATCGACCCAGCTGCCGATGTAGCCGGCCAGGATGCCGAGCACCGTGCCGACGAAGCCGGCGAAGAGCACGGCCAGGAAGCCGACGAGCATCGAGACCCGTGCGCCGAAGATCAGCCGCGACAGGACGTCGCGACCGATGTGGTCGGTGCCGAGCAGGTACTCGCTGGAGCCTCCGGCGATCCACGCCGGGGGCCGGAAGCGCAGGGACAGCGTGCCGACCTCCGGGTTGTGCGGCGCCACGAACTCGGCGAAGACGGCCAGGAAGCCCAGGATCAGGAGAATGAGGATGGGAATGACCGGCAGTCCCTCGGAGTGGTAGGAGGCCCATCTCCAGGCCAGGGTGACGCCGGCGGTACGGCTGCGCGCGGGGGCATTAACGCTCATATCTGATCCTCGGGTCGATGACGGCGTAGAGAATGTCCACGACGACGTTGACGACCACGATCATGGAGCCGCCCAGCACGACCGAGGCCTGCACCACGGGGAAGTCGCGGAAGGCGATCCCCTCGTAGAGCAGCCGGCCGACGCCGGGCCAGGCAAAGACGGTCTCGACCACGACCGCCACGTTGATCATCAGCACGAGATTGATCCCGGCCAGGGTGAGGACCGGGATCAGCGCGTTCTTGAAGGCGTGCTTGCCGATGACCAGCGCCTCCGGCAGGCCCTTGAGCCGCGCCAGCTTCACGTACTCGGAGCCGAGCACCTCGAGCATCGAGGAGCGCGTCAACCGCATGTGGGCGGCGGCGAAGTACCAGCCGAGCGCAAAGGCCGGCATGAGCACGTGCAGGATGGACCCCGCCCCGGAGGACGGGAGCCAGCCCAGATAGACCGAGAAGAACAGGATCATGAGCAGCCCCGTCCAGAACGACGGCATGGAGAGACCCAGCAGGGAGAAGACCTTGCCGGCGCTGTCCCACCAGCCGCCCACCCGCACCGCGGCCAGGATGCCGGTCGGGATCCCCAGGAGGAGCGAGAAGGCCATGGCGGTCAGCGCCAGCAGCAGGGAGTTCGGCAGCCGCGAGGCGTACAGCTCGAGCACCGGCGTGCGGTAGTAGAAGGAGCGGCCGAAGTCTCCGCGCAGCACGTCCCGCACGAAGCTCACGTACTGCACCGGCAGCGACCGGTCCAAACCGAGCTCGGCGCGCAGGGCGTCCATGTCGGCGCGGCTGGCCCCCGGCTCGACCAGGAGCACGGTGGGGTCGCCGGTCACCCGCACGAGCACAAAGATGGTGACCGACAGCAGGAACAGCGAGATCAGGGCGTAGCCGAGTCGACGCAAGACGAATCGTCTCATCGACGCCTCCTACTGCTTCCTCTTGAGCCTCAGGTCCTCGTAGGGCGCCGAGTAGGCGAAGCCCGGGATCACGTTGAGGCCGTGATTGTCGACCGCGGGGCCCACTCCGTTGAGGAACGCCGTCTCCATGACCGGGATGAACATCACCCGCTCGACCATCATCTGCTGGATCCGGTGCAGCACCTGCTGGCGCACCCGAGGATTGGACTCGTTCACCTGCTCGGCGAACAGCCCGTCGATGTCGGGAGCGCTGCCGTACACGTACCGTCCGCCGCCCACCACGTAGGTCTCCATCCGGGTCGCGGAGTTGCCGAACGCCGCGCTGCCGGTGTAGAGCACGCCGCGCAGCTTCTTCTCGCCGTAGTCATTGTAATAGGCCGCACGCTCCATGAGCCGGAGCCGGGTCCGGATGCCGACGGCGTTCAGATAGTTCACGGAGGGCTCGCCGATCGCCGAGCCATAGATCATGTCGCCGCCCAGCTCGCCGGCGTCGAATCCGTTGGCGTAACCGGCCTCGGCCAGGAGCTTCTTGGCCTGCGCGGGATCATAGCGCGGCGCCGGCGGCTGCCAGAAGTAGTCCATCTGACTGGGAATGATACTGTTCGCCACCTTGGCCAGCCCGAGATAGGACGCCTGGTTGATGCCGTCGCGGTCGATGGCCAGGTTGGCGGCCAGTCGCACGCGGCGATCATGCCACGGCGACTTGGGGTCCCACTGGTCCACCGGCACCAGCCACGAGGTGAACGGCATGTAGGTCGGCTTGAGCGTCAGGCCGGGCGTCCGCTTGAGCTCTTCCGCCAACGGGCCGGTGATGCTGTAGGCCATGTCCACCTCGCCGCGCTTGAGGGCGGCCAGGCGCGTGGCCTCGTCGGGGATCACGCGCAGCGCCAGCGTCTTGACGGCGGGCATCTTGCGCCAGTAGCCCGTGTGAGCCTCCAGCGTCAGCTCGACGCCCGGACGGAACGACACGAACTTGTAGGGCCCGGCGCCGACCGGATGCCTTTTGAATCCCTCGTCGCCGACCTGCTCCACGTACTTCTTGGGCACGATCCAGGCCGCGCCGGTGGCGGGGGTGCCGTAGAAGGTCATGAAGTCCGGCCAGGGCTTCTTGAGGCGGAAGCGCACGCGGGCGGGGTCCACGATCTCGACTGCCCCCACCTTGTCTTTGAGGAGCTTGGCCGCGGTCCCCTTGTAGCGCTCGAACGAGAACTTCACGTCCTCGGCGGTCAGCGTGTCGCCGTTGTGGAACTTCACGTTCCGGCGCAGGACGAACTCGTACACCAGCCCGTCCTTGGACTGGGTCCAGGACTCGGCCAGGCTGGGCGCCATGGCATTGCCCGGCATGGGCTTCACCAGGGCGTCGTGCAGCGCGTAGAGCACCATGAACGGGGTGATCAGCCCCGGGGTCTCGGCCGGATCGAAGAAGGTCGGCGCCAGAGAGATGTGCACGGCCCAGCTCATCGACCCTTCGGGATTGGCGGCGGCCGGGCCGACCGGCGCCAGCACCAGCAGCGAAACGGCGACGGCGAGCACAGCGATGCGGATGAAGCGCATGCGCTCCAGTCTCACGCTCGGCTCAGACCGCCGCGCATCGTCGAACTGCCGCAGGGACGCATCATTGCGCGGATCCTCCGCTTGGCTGGAACGAAACAACCGACCAACCGGCGACGAGAAGGTAAGGGATTATCCCCGAATGGCCACGGCTGTCAACATTCGGAAAGGACTTGCAGTGCGACGCAGCGCGACACGACGCTGAATCGCGCAAAACATGCGGTCGCGGGCCCCTTGCTCTGCCGGTACGCCTCTTGCTCTTAGTAGGAATCGAGTTCAGCGAACGGTCGCAGGACGGTACGGTTTAGGCCGGCCACCAACAACCGCCGCAGACTCGACCGCGCCCACCCGCCCCTGTGGGCGCGGTCTTATTTTTTCTCCGGCCCCAGCTGCCGGCTGAGGGCCACCAGCCCGTCCAGCTTGCCGCGGGCGGCGCCGCCGTCGATCGACTTCTCCGCCAGCGCCACGCCGTCCCGAAGGTCGCGCGCGCGCGCGCCGACCACCAGCGCCGCCGCGGCGTTCATCAGCACGATGTCGCGCTTGGGACCGGTCTCGCCGCCCAGGATCGAGCGGATGATCTGTGCGTTCTGCTCGCGGTCGCCGCCCTGTAATTCTCGGATCGAGGCACGCGGCAGCCCGAAGTCCTCGGGGCGCACGCTGAAGGTCCGCACGTTGCCCTCGCGGACTTCGGACACCCGGCTCTCGCCGGTCGTCGACAGCTCGTCGAGGTTGTCGCTGCCGTGCACGACAAACGCGCGCAGGGTGCCGAGCTCGGCCAGCACGCGGGCCAACGGCTCGGTGAGCGCGGCAGAGGCGACGCCGATCACCTGCGCGTTGGCTCCGGCAGGGTTGGTCAGCGGGCCCAGCAAGTTGAAGACGGTGCGGATGCCGACCTCGCGCCGGGCCGCCATGACGTGCTTCATCGCCGTGTGCAGGAGCGGCGCGTAGAGGAACCCGATGCCGAGCTCGTCGACGCACCTGGTCACCTGGGTCGCGTCCAGATCCAGGTTGACGCCGAGGGCCTCCACCACATCGGCCGAGCCGCACAGCGAGGAGGACGTGAGGCCCGACATCGACCGGTTGCCGTGCTTGGCGACCCGCAGGCCCGCGCCGGCGACGACGAAGGCCGTCGCGGTCGAGATGTTGAAGGTCCCGGAGGCATCACCGCCCGTGCCGCAGGTGTCGATCAGCATCTCGCGGTCGGTCCCGGTGAGCGCCTCGTCGGCACGCGTGCGGATGCGGGTCACCTTCTCGCGCATCACCTGCGCGAAGCCGATCAGCTCCTCGGTCGCCTCGCCCTTCATGCGCAGCGCGGTCAGGAAGGCGGCGATCTGCGCGTTGGTGGCGACGCCGGACATGATGGCTTCCATGGCCGCCGCGGCCTCCAGACGCGTGAGGTCGCGACGCTCCACCAGCGTCCGGACCGCCTCGGTGATGATCGGGCTGGTCATGGCGGACTGGTAGTGTACACGGTGATAAGCTGGCGCCGAATCGCCAAGGAGGCCGCCATGCGTGGCATCGTGTTCCTCGGCAACCGCAAGCTCGAGCTGCGCGAGTTTCCCGATCCCACCCCGGGGCCCGGGGAGATCGTGCTGGCCATCAAGGCCTCGGGGATGTGCGGCAGCGACTTCCACGCGTACCGGGCCACCGGCAACGCCGCGGCGAGCCTGGGTCTCGGCGGCGGCGGCGAGCCGGTGATCGGCGGTCACGAGCCGTGCGGCGTCGTGCACGCCGTGGGCGCGGGCGTGGATCCGGGGCTGGTCGGCCAGCGAGTGATGAACCATCACTACAAGGGCTGCGGACGCTGCAAGCATTGCCGGGGCGGCTGGTCGCAGCTCTGCCGCGGCGGCATCACGGTGTACGGGGTCACCGGGCACGGCGGGCACGCGGCCTACATGAAGGCGCCGGCCTTCACGCTGGTGCCGCTGCCGGACGCGCTGTCGTTCGAGGAGGGCGCGGCGGTCTCGTGCGGCACCGGCACCGCCTACGGCGCCCTGCGGCGGCTCGACGTGTCCGGCCGCGATACGCTCGCGGTCTTCGGCCAGGGCCCGGTCGGCCTCAGCGCCACCCTGCTCGGCCGCGCGATGGGCGCGCGCATCATCGCGGTCGACGTGTCACCGGAGCGGCTGGCGCTGGCCCGCGAGCTGGGCGCCGAGCACACCATCGATCCGCGCCAGACCGACCCGGTGCGCGCGATCCACGAGCTCACCGACGGCGACGGGGCGGAGTGCACGATGGACTGCACCGGCTACCCCGAGCCGCGCGCGCAGGCCGTGCGCAGCGCCGACACCTGGGGTCGGGTCGCGTTCGTGGGCGAAGGCAACAACGTCACCCTGGAAGTCAGCAAGGACATGCTCCGCCGGCAGATCACGCTGCACGCCTCGTGGACCTTTTCGAACACCGGCCAGGAGGAGTGCGCGCGCTTCATCGCCGACCGCAAGGTCCCGCTCGGCAAGCTGCTCACGCACCGCTGGCGTCTGGAGCAGGCCGAAGAGGCCTACCGCCTCTTCGATACCCAGACGACGGGCAAAGGCGTCTTCGTCTTCTAGCGGAAGATCTTCTTCAGGCTGTCCACGCCCTCGTTGACGACGCGCTCGGCGGGGTTCGTGGGGGGTGTCGCGGTGGCCTTGGGCGTCAGCCGGAAGAGCACTTCCGCGGTCTGCCCGGGCTGGACCTGAATCTGACGCACTTCGCTCGAGTAGCGTGGGTGCGTGGCCCGTAGACGATAGGTCCCTTCCTTCGTCTGTCGGCGGGCCTCACCGGCGGGCGCCGACAGCATCGTGACCAGCACGTCCTTCTGCGTCAACAGCTCCAGCGCGGCGTCCGGGATCGGCTTGCCCGATTTCGCGTCTCGCACGGTGGCGACGATCTCGCCGGAATGGGGCACCTGGGTCCGGGCCGGACGCAGGTAGCCGTAGAGGGCGCCGCCGATCGAGAGCAGCGCGGCCAGGATGCCGAAGATCGCCTGCACGCGGGACAGCGACAGGTGCTCGCGCACGCGGGTGAACAGTCCCCCCGCCACCTCGGCGGGGGGCGAAGGCTCGACGGGGGTGGCAGGCTCCGGCTCGCCGTTCATGGTGGGCACCAGCCTATCAGCGGGCCGCTGCCCCGTCGAGAAGCGCATCGCCACACAAAGAGAAGTTCACGACACATGCGGATTTCGTGCGTGGCAGCAGACTGCTCGACGCTTCTGGCACGTCGTGGATGAGGACCATCCAGGCGTCGACTCCGGGACCTGTGTGTTCGTGACGTGACATGCGGCGCAAGTCGGCGCGGACACGCGCCCGATGGGGCCTCGTGCGGCACGCAGAAGGCCTTGGCCCGACAGTTGCCCTGCATCCCGCCAGGACCGAATCGCGCCGCCGTCTCGGCGGGGTCATCGCACCAAGTGGAATGAGGCCCGTCATGGTCACGATGCTGGGATTGCTGCTCGCTGCGCTCGTACTCGTCGCTGGACCCGCGCCCGCGGCGGCTGGCGAGCCCATCCTGGTGCCGGCGGTGTCGACGCCCTGGCCGGGAAAGATCTTCGTGAGCCACGACGAGTGGACGTTGAGCGACGCCGGTTTCCGTGCCGCGCCCGACACGCCGCGTTTCGTCCAGAACCTGGCGTTCTGGTTCACGGGCGGTCGCCCCGGCCATTTCCTCGTGTATTCCTCGAGCTTCGGGCTGACGGGCAAGAGCCTGGAGCGCACGATCAAGAGTGCGGGCCACACGTGGACGATCGGCAATCTCAAGACGCCCCCAACCCTGCAGACGCTCCAGAAGTACCACGCCGTGTTCCTGGCCGGAAACCGCGTGGACACCAGTGTCCTGATCGATTACGTGCGGTCCGGCGGTCACGTCTACCTGGCCGGCGGGACCGGCGCCAACGAGCATGCGCTGTGGAACCAGTTCCTGCGGCCCTTCGGCCTGCGCTTCGCCCACCCCGATGACCCGATCGCCGGCACCGTCGACATCGACTCGACCTCGCCGCTCTTCGCCGGTGTGCATGAGCTGATGGCAATCTACGGTACGCCGATCGAACTCATCGACCCCTTGAGCTCCGACGCCCGCATGCTGGAAGCCGAGGACGGCTGGGGCATCTATGCCGTGTACGACTCGGGCGCGCTTCCGGTGTCGGTCGCGATCTGCCCCGAGCAGCTGCAGATTGGAAGCAGCGGGTCGCTCTCGATCACGATCGCTGGCTCGGCCACCTTCGACGTGCGCACGATCGAGCCGGATACGCTGCGCGTGGGTGGGGCCAAGGTGAAGGACCGGAAAAACGGGTACCTCGTCTCCCCGGTCAGCGGCCCGGTGATCGGCCGCATCGGCTTGGGCGACTGCGCCGCGCTGCTTCCCGACACCTATCTCGACATGACCATGAAGGTCGAGAACCGCGACCTGGCTCAGGCCCTGGATTACGCGGTCGCGCGCCCGCTCCGGGACGGTGAGACGGTGGCGGTGACCGTCACCGGGCGGCTCAAGAAGGAATACGGCGGGCTGCCGATCGTCGGCGAAGACCTGATCGTCATCGTCCGGCCCAAAGGTAAGTGAGGTAAGTGGTGAGCCGGGGCGCGCTGCGCCCCGGCTCACCGGCCCAGATACGCCTGCCTGATCCGCTCGTCGGCCAGCAGCGTCGCGCTCGGCCCCGACAGCGTGATGGTCCCGTTCTCCAGGACGTAGGCACGGTGCGAGCACCGCAGCGCCCGCAGGACGTTCTGCTCGACCAGCAAGATGGTCAGCCCGTCGCGGTTGATCGCGGTGAGGTTGGCGAAGATCGAGCTCACCGTCACCGGAGCCAGGCCCAGCGACGGCTCGTCGAGCATCAGCAGCCGGGGCCGGGCCATCAGCGCACGCCCGATCGCGACCATCTGCTGCTCGCCACCCGAGAGCGTGCCGGCCAGCTGGGTCCGCCGCTCGGCCAGCCGCGGGAACAGGCTGTACACACGGCCCAGCGTCTCGGCCCGGCCCGCGCGGCTCGCCGGCGTCCGCGCCCCCAGCTCCAGGTTCTCCAGCACGGTCATGGTGGGAAAGAGCTGGCGCCCTTCGGGAACGTGGGCGATGCCGGCCGCCACCACGGCCGCCGAGCCCAGGCCGCTGACCCGTCGGCCGTCCAGCGTCACGGTGCCCCCGCGCAGGGGCAGCAGGCCGGACACGGCCCGCAGCGTGGTGGTCTTGCCCGCGCCGTTGCCCCCGATGAGCGCGACGATCTCACCGGCGCGCACCTCGAGCGAGACGCCCCGCACGGCCACGACGTCCCCGTAGCCCGCCTCGACGCCGTCAAGCCGGAGCAGCGCCCGTCTCCTCGTCGCCCAGGTAGGCCTCGATCACCCGGGGATCCCGGGCCACCGCCTCCGGCGGTCCCTCGGCGATGCGCTCGCCGTAGTTCAGGACGACGATGCGCTGGGCCAGCGACATCACCGCCCGCATGACGTGCTCGATCAAGAGGATGGCAACGCCGCGCCGGTTGATCGCGCGCACCAGCTCGACGATCCGGCCGGTCTCCGATTCGGTCAGTCCCGACATGACCTCGTCCAGGAGCAGCAGGGCCGGCTCGGTGCCCAGCGCCCGGGCTAGCTCCAGGCGCTTGCGCTCGGCCGTGGTGAGGCTGCCGGCCGGCGTCTCGGCCCGTGCCCCCAGGCCGACTTCCACCAGCACCGCCCGGGCCCGGGCCTCGGCGGTCGCGACGTCGGCGTGGCGGCCGAGGGTACCGATCATCACGTTGCGCAGCACGCTCAGACGGGGGAATGGACGCATGATCTGAAACGTGCGCGCCAGTCCCAGCGCGTTGACCTCGTGAGGCCGCAGGCCGCGCAGCGATCGTCCGCGGAGCGTCACCTCGCCGGCGTCAGGGAGGAGAAAGCCCGAGATCAGGGCGAACGCCGTCGTCTTGCCGGCGCCGTTGGGCCCGATGAGCCCCACGATCTCGTCCTCGCCCACCGTGAACGACAGATCCTTCACCGCCTGCAGCCCGCCGAACCGCCGGGACAGCCCGCTAACTTGTAAAAGCAGGGTCGGGCCAGCTTGAAGCGTGGGTGGGCTGTTCAAGGTGCGGGGTGGCCCATTAAAAGGAGCGTGTGCTCAGCTTGAAGCGTGGGTGGGCTGTTCAAGGTGCGGGGTGGGCCATTGATAGGAGCGCGTGCTCGCCTTGAAGCGTGGGTGGCTTGTTCAAGGTGCGGGGTGGCGCCGTTCGGCGAACAGTCGGCGTAGAAATGGATACGCGCCCTGCGGCAGGAACAGCACCACGGCCATCAGCAGCGTGCCGTACACGATGAGGTGGGCGCCGTGCAGGCCGCTCTGGCCGAAGTAGTAGCGCGACGCCTCGGCCAGCGGCGTGAGGATGAAGGAGCCCAGGATCGGACCGATCAGCGTGCCGGAGCCGCCGATGACCGGGCGGATGACGATCTCGACCGAGAGCGGGATGCCAAAGACGGTCGCCGGCTGCAGCGAGAACAGGTAGAACGCGTAGAACGTGCCGCCCAGCCCGGTGAGGAACGACGACACCAGCATCGCCAGCATCTTGTACTTGAAGGTGTTCACGCCCAGCGCTTCGCAGGCCGTCTCGTCCTCGCGGATCGCGCTCAGATACATGCCGAAGCGCCGCCGCTCGATGAGGGCGGCCACGCCGGTGGCCAGCAGCATGAACCCGAGCGCCAGGTAGTAGTAGACGCGCTGGTCCTGGAACTGGAACTGCCGGGGGTTGCCGGTGAACGTGATGTAGAGCCCCAGCGCGCCGCCGACCGCGTCGATGTTGGACACGAGAATGCGGCACACCTCGGCGAACGCGACGGTCAGCAGCACGAAGTAGAAGCCGCGCAGGCCGAACCGGAAGCCCAGGTAGCCGATGAGCGCGCCCAGCAGGGAGGCCAGGGCCGCGCCCACGAACATGCCGAGCCAGGGCGTGAGCCCGAGCTCGTTGGACAGCAGCGCCGACGTGTAGCCGCCGATACCCACGAACGCCGCGTGACCGGCCGAGAGCTGGCCCGCGTAGCCGCCCACCACGTTCCAGGCCTGGCCGAGGAAGGCGTAGAAGAAGATGAGGATGAAGATCGTCGTCATGTAAGAGCTCAGGAGGGTCGGCAGCACCAGCAGCACGGCCACCCCCACCAGGGCGGCCCACTTCATGTCGAGCGCTTGCCGAACAGACCAGCGGGACGGAACAGCAAGATCAGGATCAGCAGCGAGAAGCTGAACAGCTCCTTGAGCGACGGCTTGAGGAACACGGCGCCCAGCGATTCGGCCACCGACACGAGCAGCCCGCCCACGAAGGCCCCCAGCAGACTGCCCATGCCGCCGATGATCACGATGTTGAACGAGGCGACCGACAGCGACAGGCCGGTGGGCGGCTGAAAGGGCAGGATCGGCGCGACCAGCGCGCCGGCCGCCCCCACGCAGGCGGCGCCGATGCCAAATGCCGCGGCGTAGATGCGGCGCACGTCGGCGCCGATGACCTGGGCTCCGTACGTGTTGTCGGCCGAGGCGCGGATCAGCCG